>Ga0114973_10001609_pt1 | contig 16697 bp, 11 predicted proteins | sample M_140807_MF_Meta_FD_87025 | JGI IMG/M metagenome (GOLD analysis project Ga0114973, IMG submission 87025) | Freshwater microbial communities from Lake Montjoie, Canada to study carbon cycling - M_140807_MF_MetaG | ecosystem: Environmental > Aquatic > Freshwater > Lake | place: Lake Montjoie...
AACGCCGCATCTGCCGCGTTCTGGGCCAGCACCGATCGACGCAGCGCCAAGCACCTTCAATTGTTGCCTTAGAAATCTTAACCGGACCGAGCCGGACTATCTCTTGCTTACTCACCGCTTAACCCTCAATATAGGACGGACATTTAACGGACATATAGTGCGTATTTGAGCGTAAACAAGCGTGTAAGAGCGGAAGTGAGAACAAGCCTCTCCTTCTGTATAACAGAGTATATGAAATTATATTAATGAGTTTTGGCTAATTTCTGTCAGATGCATCGGTCAATTCAAAACTTAACCACTTGACTCTTAATCAGCGGGTCGTGGGTTCGAACCCCTCAGCGTCTACCACTTTTCTCAATGGTTCCCCGTCAGCACCAATGGCACAGATTTGATGTTGTGATTTAAGGAGTGTTTTGGTTTCATCGTAGTGACGAAGGAACGAAGATGAGACCAAAACACTCTGGCCAACTGAAGGCCTCTACCGAGGGTGTCGTGAAGGACATTCAGCGTGCAACCCGGCGGCGCATGCTGCCCGAGACTATGCGCGGCTTCTATCATCAGCATGTTAGCACCTAGGATAACATCTAGGTTGTTCCAAGCAGCTTTAGACACTAGCTATAAAGCAACTAAGGATGGTCTAAAAAATGTCGCGACGTAAAGCAGTTGTTATTGGAGCGGGTATCGGCGGCATATCATGCGCCATACGATTACAAAGCCTCGGCTTTGATACGGAAATAGTTGAGGCGTTGGACGCACCCGGCGGTCGCGCATATGTGCGCAAGGTCGATGGATTTGTGTTCGACATGGGCCCGACTGTGCTTACCGTGCCCCATTTCATCGAGGAATTGTTCAGCCTGCAGCAAGACCATGCGATGCTTGGCGCGCCGGATTTTCCTGCCGGCACTTTGGATGAAAACTGCAGAATTCGGGAGGGCATCTCGGGCGGACCGAATACCAGCAAATATGTCGAAATCGTCCCAATATTGCCATTTTATCGCATCTATTTCGACGATGGTACGTTTTTCGATTATGATGGTGATCCGGTCAGCACCCGTGAACAGATCAAGCGATTGGCGCCGGAAGATCTCGCGGGATATGAAGCCTTTCACGATCAAGCCCGCGCGATTTTTCACCGCGGATTTTTGAAACTGGGATATACCTATTTTGGAAGCCTTGGGTCGATGCTACGCGTCGTGCCTGATTTGCTAAAGCTCGGCGCAGCCCAGTCCTTGTTCGGCATGGTTAGCAAATATTTCAAGTCAGACAAAATGCGTCAAGTGTTCAGCTTTGAGCCTCTGCTGGTCGGCGGTAACCCGATGAAGGTACCTGCGATCTATGCCATGATCCATTTTGTCGAAAAGACCTGGGGTATTCACTATGCCAAGGGAGGCACCGGCGCCCTCGTCGCAGGGCTCGTCAAGAAATTTGAGGATATGGGCGGTCAGTTGCGGGTCAATGCACCCGTGAAGCGTATTTTGGTGGAAAATCGGACTACCAAGGGTGTGGAATTGGAAGACGGGGAGGAAATTGCTGCGGATGTTGTGGTTTCCAACGCGGATTACGCAACCACTTACCTAAAGCTGGTAGATAAGGCGCATCGGCGGATCAACCGCGATGCGCTGGTTAAATTCCGTAAGCAGTCGATGTCGTTGATGGTGATCTATTTTGGTTATGAACGCCGCGACAATGACCCCGATTTACGTCATCACAACATCATCCTTGGTCCACGCTATGAAGCGTTGCTCGACGAGATTTTCGAGAAAAAGGTAATGAGCCCGGACTTCTCTCAATATCTCCACATCCCGACCCTGACTGATCCGACCCTAGCACCTCCGGGTCATCATGCTGCATATACCCTTATCCCTGTACCCAATAATGCGAGCGGCATCGACTGGGATATAGAAGGACCAAAATTGTCTGCCCGGGTACTCAGCTTCCTTGAGGAACAGGGCTATATTCCTGACCTTACCGCGCGTCTGAAGCATATGAGCTTCATCACGCCAGATTATTTTTCAGAAACGCTGGGTTCATATCTTGGAAACGGTTTCGGCGTTGAACCCGTCCTGACCCAGACCGCGTTCTTCCGCCCACATAATAAGTCGGAAGATGTGCACAATCTATATCTGGTAGGCCAAGGAACGCAGCCGGGTGGCGGTACGCCCTCGGTAATGATGTCGGCTAAGATGACCGCACGTGAGATAGCCAGGGACTTGGGCGTTGAAGCATCGGTCATAAATGGCGTGCCGGAGCAGCGGGAAGCCGCAGCCTAACGGTTGCCTATCCGTCAAGCGGATGACCCTTGGCAGGGTCTCCCGTATTTTGAAACACATTGCCGTTCCGCTTCGCGTCTAATGATCGCCGTTCAATGGCCAGCTAGCGGTCCCTGAAACCAGACGTTCAATCGAACGGGTAAGCACGTAATGGAAAAGCAGATATGTCAGCGCCATAACCCACGCCATTGTTCTAGCGGCTTGGGAGCGCGGCTTCGGCTGCGTGATTAATCGACAGGGCATCATGATCTGCATCGCTATGGGCTATCCGGACGAAGCATTCGTCGCCAATGATGTAAAGTCGCGGCGCAAGGACAATGCCAGTTTTGTCCATTATGTCGGTTTTGACACTGCTGGCTAACTCTGAACCGCAAGCGCGCTGCCAGTTTGTCTGGCAAACTGCGTTCCTTAGGTTCATGGTACCGTCATACAGGCAGCGTGTTGCGTAATACAGCCCGGTGGAGGAGAAGCGCATGAAGAAATTTGGTCCGGTTTTGGTGGCGCTGGTTATAGCTGTGCTGTTAACGCTTTTTGCAACGACCCCGCCAAAAGCAATACCCGCTAATGCCCCAGCGCAAAGCTTCTCCGCAATTCGGGCCATGGCGGATGTGCGGACCATAGCAAAGCATCCGCACGCCACCGGCTCGGCCGAAAACGCAGTCGTGCGCGAGCACATCATGCGCCGCATGGAAGCGCTCGGGATGGAGGTTTCAACCAGCACAGGCCTCATCGACGCCAAGGGGACAAAACGGCTCAATCACTGGAGCGGACGCAATGATCCACCGGCCAGTTTGGTCAATTTAATCGGCATTCTCCCTGGAAAAAATCGCAGCGCGCCGTCAGTTGTTCTGATGTCGCACCATGACACGGTTTGGGGCTCGCCCGGTGCCGCCGACGACACAGCAGGCGTTGCTGCAAGCTTAGAAATCGTGCGCGCAATTCGCGCCCGCGGACAGCAGGAACGCGATCTGGTCATGCTGGTCACCGATGGCGAAGAACTTGGCCTTCAGGGCGCGCGTCAGTTTTGGGCCGACCATCCTTTGCGCAAAAGCGTCGGCGCAGTGATTAACATGGAAGCACGCGGTGGTGGCGGACGCACCACTTTGTTTCAGACCTCACACCAGAGCGGTGCCGCAATGCATGTCTATGCCGATGCGGTCCGTCGCCCTGGCACCTCTTCACTTGCAGCTTTCATTTATGCAGTCCTGCCCAATGACTCCGATCTGACACCGGTCATCAAGCATGATTACGCCGCCTATAACTTCGCCTTTATCGGGCGATCTGGCCTCTACCACTCACCAATAGCGACGCCCGATAATCTTGATCAAGGGTCATTGCAGGACATGGGTGGGCAGGTCCTCGACCTCACCGACGCGCTCCTTAAGGCAGATAAACTTCCCCAAAGGGCGGCCGATGCCGTGTTCTTTGACCTATTCGGTATCTTCACTGTTATCTATCCCGTCTGGCTTGGCTGGGTCATGATGACCATAGCGGCAGGCGGAATGGTTTTGGTCGTACGGCAAGACGGAATAGACGGTCTGACGGCAGGCGCCGGGCGTATGCTGGCGCTGATATTGGGGAGCGCAGCGATACTGTTCGCGCTCAACCGCTTATCGCTTGGGCTTGCGCCCGCCAATTATTATGACCGTTTGGCCGCAATCCCCCGGCTAGAGGTTATGGCCGCATTGGGATCGCTGGCGTCGTTTCTCGTGCTGTTTGCAACCTGGCGGCCAAGCCGCGTTGGTGTCGTGGGTGCCGCGCTGCCACTGTTCATTATCGGTCTTGCCGCGCAAGAACTGGCACCGACGGCTGCCTATTTTGTGGTTTTACCCCTGCTGCTCACAACTTTTGCACTCTTGGCGCGGCACGCTGCTGTGCAGATTGGTGTTACGGCACTGGTTGGTGGCTATATGTTGTCGCTGGGTCATCAGTTGATGCAAGGGGTGGGGCCGACGCTTCCCTTCGCCGTCGCCCTGCCACTGGCGTTGGCTGTTCTATCGACACTGCCGATCTGGCCCGGCATGGAGGTTCGAAAGGCACGGACGATAGCCGTTGCCGCCCTGCTGGGGGCATCGTCCGTGTCACTTTGGGTCCTACTTGACGCGCCTGCGGCGAGCCGAGCTGTTTATTCTGATAGCAAGCAGTGAGAGCCAGTTTGCTGGCATAAATTCATACTTCTGCTTACGCTAGTGTTTACGACACCCGCTTTTGCAGACGATGGGCAGAACCTAATTAATAGTAACCGGATAAAGCTCTGAGCTGCGTCTCGGCCTTATCGATGGCGCGGTAGCTTCTCACTTACCCATGCCCAGCCGCACAAACCAGAAGTTTGGCGAGACATGAAGGTCGGTCGCGCTTTAACTTTACGACTTGCGCGCAGGCAGCTTGGAATGATCCCGGACTATGACAGTTTCTCAAACGTAAGTCCGGCATGCGCTTTGAGCCGATCGATTAGCCTGTCGCCCAAAATCGTCGCTGGTGTCCAAAAGCCCCCTGCGACCGTATCAGGAACATCTTTGGCAAGGCATGCCGCAGCCTGCGACAGCATCTTGGCGGTTGATCCATAGCCCGGGTCGCGGTCCCCCGTAACGCGGCACCGGATGTTTTCGCCCTGTGCAGTTGACCCAAGGAAAACGATGTCAAACCCGCCTTCTAACTGTGCCTTTTCGGTAGGTCCTTCGCCAGGCTTTGGAAGAACAAAACTCTGGAGCAACCAACGGATTGGCGGCACTGCCAGACCAATCATAAGCGCATTCACGCCCCAACTCGTCGCTCGAGCCATCCGCTTACCCCTCGCGCCCTGACCCGTTGCCACAGCTTCCTCATAGGTGAATTCGGCACCATAGCTATTGTGACTCAGAGCGTTCGACCGATGCACTATGCGTGTGTTGATACCCGCCATGACGAAGGGGGCAATCCAGCCACCATAGACATTGTCATAGGCAATCTTCACATCGGGCTGCTGAACAAAAAAGCTATGGTCGGGTGGGCACAGACTATATGGGTCTTTAAGCTCAAGGCGCAAATCGGCATCGCTTACTGCTTCTTTGACCATGTTAATCATGCTCGCGATCGTGCCGCCTGACGCCCCACCCTTCATATTTGCGACCCGCATAGTGATGCGGTCACATGTTTGGCCGAATTGTTCCAACGCATTGCGTTGCAGAAAATGGACGCCCAGATCGGACGGGATAGAGTCAAAGCCACAACAATGCAAAATTCTTGCGCCGCTTTTTACCGCATCGGCCTCGTGCCGTAATTGCATTTTGCGGATCCACTGGGGCTCCCCAGTCAGATCGCAGTAGTCGGTGCCCGTGGTGGCGCAGACCCGCACCAGCAATTCGCCATAAAGCGCGTATGGACCGACGGTTGACATGACAACCTTGGTCTGTGCACACATTTGCCGCAATGAGCCTTCATCCACAGAGTCCGCAACGATCATTTCTATCCCCGATAATCCTATCGTATCGCTGACCTGTTGAAGCTTCGTGCGCGAACGCCCGGCGATCGCCCAAACAATGGATCCATCCGCGAATTGCGTATGCATATAGCGCGTGATGATCTGGCCAACGAAACTTGTAGCCCCATAGACAATGATGTCGAATTTCTTGTCAGCCATTTTTTCCTACCGCAGAAATGAATTTAGAATTGACGTCCATCATGGAAAATTTAACCGTGATGGCTGCGTAAACCGTTGAAGCATTAGTCTCATTATTGGACATGACGTTAGGCGGAGAGGACGCAGCGTTGCAAGCGCCGATGTTCGAGTGTCACTTGGAAGTTCGATGCCCTAAGTGTACCGGCGGCTTTCGTTTGGCGCCCTAGAACCCCGCCCCTGCCAAACGGGTTACAATTAAAACTAAATAAGACAATCGCATCGTTCAAGTCAATGCGGCATTGGCTCAGGTAAAATGCAGGCGCCTATATTTGCCACGGAAGTACAATAACGGATCGCGGCGGGGTTCAAAACTCGCCTTTTCCACACGGCCAACCAAAATAAAATGATCGCCAGCCTCATATAGCGCGTGGCGTTTGCATTCGAATATGCCCAGCGAGCTTGGCAATATGGGTGCGCCATATTCGCCCACTTCCCATCGCGTCCCTGAGAAGCGATCCTCACTTTTGCCAGCAAACAGGTTGGATACGGGCTGCTGCCCGATTTGCAGGACATTGACGGCAAATGCGTCGACTGCGCGCAGCGTTTCGGCGCTGCCCGAATTGTTGGCGATGCAGACCAGCAACAAAGGCGGATCAAGCGAGACGCTCGTGAAGCTATTGGCCGTCAAGCCCACCGGAAGTCCGTCAAGCGCATGCGCGGTAATGATGGTCACACCTGTGGCAAAACAGCCCAATGCATCGCGCAACGTTCGCGCGTCTGATCCTGAACGATATTCCGGAATGAAGCGCGGCTGTTTGCGTTCCAGAAAGTCAACGAGTAGGCCGTTGAAGGCTTCTGCGCGTTCGGCCACAATCAACAAGCCACCACCATCAACATCAATGGCTTCGGCATTTGGTAAAGTTTCCACAAAACCGGGCTGTGCTGTTTCGAGGTCAATACGTCCCAAGGCGCCACGAATGATCAGCGAGGGCAATGCGATATGCGATGCGGCTTCCGTTAAAGCCGCGCCAATGTCATTGGCATCAAACGCAGAAAATATGGCATTGTCATAATCCGCTTGGTTCAAACCCTGCCCCAGCACTGCTGACATACGATCTGCCGACGCCCGCACCGCGCCTGGGGCATAGTCCGCAGGCGGATCCACCAAAATCAGCCCCGATGCCAGGGTCGCAGCCTCCTCCGCCAGCGCCATGGTCGCGATCCACGCGCTGTGCGAAGCTGCGACGACCACAGGACGCGTGCGCATCTGACCGAGAACGGCGCGCAAATCTTCGACATAGGCATTGAAGTCATACCGGCCATCAGAGGGCCATTCGCTGCCGCCATGGCCGCGCAAATCGACGTTAATGACATAGCGTCCGGCCTGCTCAAGGGCAATGGCCACATCCTCCCACACTTTGCGCGTTTGGCCAAAGCCATGCAGGAGGACAATAGACGGGTCATCGGCAGAACCAATATCGTCGGCCTCAAGCCTGATGCCCGCAAAACCCTTAAATTCTCTCACATAACGTAGCGACATTCGCCCAAATTCCAATTTCTGTCTTAGGGTGTCATTTTCCCGATCACCCGTGGACGTCAACCGCCCATCGCGCAATATTTTATGCGCGATCGGTGGAAATGACTGCCATCGTAATACGCGAAATGCAGACGAGTTTGCCCGCCTCATCCTCGATGCGAATTGACCAGATTTGCGTCGTCCGTCCAATCGATTCCGATGTCGCTGTGGCAAACACAAACCCGTCTTTTACGGGACGAATATGGTTGGCGTTGATTTCCATCCCAACGGTCGCAAATTTGCTTGGGTCGACCGTCATTGCGGCGGCCGTGGAGCCCACCGTTTCGGCCAAGACCACCGATGCGCCGCCATGCAACCGCCCATAAGGCTGCTTCGTGCGCTCATTGACGGGCATGCGCGCCTTGATCCAATTGTCACCATAGCCAATAAATTCGATGCCGACAAAAGCGGGCATGGAATTTTTACCGCTTGCGGTGAGCGCCGCAAGATCAAGCTTTTCGTGAAACCATATAGACATATAATCTCCATGCGCGAAGCAACAGAAACTGTCTAGGGCAACTTGCCTTTATAAGCCGAGTGCGCGTTTGATTTCGACCCAATCGACGAGCTTGAAATTCTGCGTTTCAGGAATGTTATCGCCGTCCTGCACCACGAATAGCCCGCCTGAAAAATCCGATCCAAAAGCGCCGAGCATCAATTCAATGCCATCGGTTTCCTGAACGCCGTCAATTGCCCCGTCATTTATGCGAAACCGGCCGACATAAGTGGCCTTGGGCAATTTATAGACGGCATAGGCATTGTCGCCTTGGCTAGATACAATCACATAGCCCCCATCCGCACCAATGGGGGCCAACGCCACGCCTTCGGCATCCATGACGATTTCGTTGCCGTCTGCCATGGCAATCGCCGTTGGGACGTTTGAACCATCGGGCGCGGCGTCAAATTTCCAAAGGCCGACATCTTCTTCGGCCACATATAATATTCCGGTGCGGTCATCGACGACGCAGCCTTCGGACTGCGTACCCAATTTCATGCTGCGCACGACTTTGCCGCTAGGTATCGCAGTGTTCAAGTCAATCGCAATCTGATCAATCCGGCCATCCTTCAACACAACAAAGCCGAACAATGCCATGTCGCCAGCGCGTTGCCACAGGCACATGCCATAGGCCTCGCCAGGCCCCACGGGGAGCGTCACCAGAGGCACTAATGTCTTGGCGGAAGTATCCAGTCGGAACAACGCCATTTGCGCCTGAGAAAGGTCCTGACGGTCGCTGGCCGCCACAATAACACCCATGCTGCCGCCTACATCGCGTAGATCCACATTGTTGAGCCTAGGCGACGGTGTAAAGCCGACCTGACGCCCTTGCAGGTCATAGACATGGACGCCCGCACGCTTGTCGGTGCCGATGATCAGGCTTTGTGCCGGATTGGCGGCGTTACGCCATATCGCAGGATCATCCGCCGCATCCTCTATCGTCGCAACGGGCTGCGTCTCCACCTTGGCTGTTACCGAAGCCGTGGGCAGTGGGCTCATCGCCGGCTGCGTCGAAACGCAACCGGCAAGGAGCAACGGCAAAAGAAGGCGCAAGTCAAATATTAGAAGTTGACCCGAATGCCACCTGAATAGCGGCGGCCGAAGCGTTCCCATTCAATTGTATATTGGCTTGAGAATGGTGTCGGTACGCCCTGCGCAGTCAAGATATTAGACGGATCGGAAAAACGACGGCCTGGATTGTTGAGCAGGTTTGCGGCGTCGAAATACACTTCGATACCCTTTGAGATTTCATACCGTGCCGAGAAGTCCAGTTCATCGTCATTCGCCCAATAAGTATCGCCCGCAGCGCTATCGACGGTGTCGGCAAATCCATCAGCCCAATTGGTACGGTTCTGATACTGCAACCGAAGCGATACGCCGTATTTTTCATAATAAGCGCCGACGTTGTAAACGACCTTCGATGTGCCGGGGAGCGGAACCTTGCGCGCCGGTGTATCAATACGAATGGTTTGTGCGGCTCCTGTACCCAGAACGGTAACGGACTCAGGCTTCGTAACCTCACTATCATTATAAGTCGCATTGGCCGTTATGCCGAAGCCGCCCATCCAGTCGGGCAACCCAAGGTCCGCCGTGTAGGGGTCAAGCTGGAGTTGCGCCGCGGCTTCGACGCCCATAACGCGGCCCGAACCGCCGTTGGTAATCCCGCTAAATGCATAGCCGGAACGGTCAATATTATTGCTGTCTAGTGCGTTTGAGCCAAAAACCCGGCGCGACGTGTACAGCACGTCTTCGACCTTTTTGTAAAATGCGCCGAACATGAAATAGCCCTGTGGCTGAATATAATATTCATAATATGCATCGACGCCATAGGAACGCTCGGGCTTGACCGCAGGGTTGCCACCCGAAACACGCGCGTTGCTGTCGTCTATGACAACGTTGGGACGAAGCTGATCATAATCTGCACGCGCGGCACCGCTGGTAAAGCCGAGGCGGATTTTTTGGTCATCTTGTACGTCAAAATTGAGATGGAGGCTTGGGAATATCAATGTGCCTTCAGCTTCGGCAGTGACTGGCGCGGTAACTGAACCAATGGTGGCCACGGCTATACCACGATTTTTTACATGTTCAACGCGCGCACCACCAACAAGCGAACCCCAGTCATATTTGACATTTGCCATCACATATCCGGCATATACTTGCTCACGCACGTCATAGATGTTTCCGGTCACGGGGGCGAAGCTGAAATTTTTACCCGCGGCTTCGCTCGCTGCCCGCATTTTATCTGCATCGAAGTAATGGAAGGTATATCCCATCGGTATCTCGCCCTTGAACGGCGTATCAAGGCTAAAACCACTATAGGTAGTCGGGATACCGATTGTTGCAAATTGTGCTGCCGTGTTGAGCACGATGTTTTTTTCATCGACCGTTTTGGTGCGCTGATCAAACTGGAAGCCCGCTTTTAAAACGGCGTCGCCGCCTAGGAATTCGGTTTCGCGTGAGACAACAAATTTTGCGGTATACGCTATTGTCGTGTCCACGGCGTCTAGCACGGTCAACGATGTGAGCGGCTTAGTGAAGCTATCGATATCGGTAACCGACGTGTCAGCCTGATATCGTGTCGGGCTGCTCAGCTGAATTGTATTGAACAAAGATAAGCGCGCAAAATTGCGGTCTGTAAAGTCGTACGCTACCGTTGGACGCAAATTGCGGGTGCTTGGGCTTTCCCAGGTTGTTTCGCCAACCACGGAACGATCATCTTTCGATTCTGTATAGTTGCCAAGCCAGTTTAATTTCCAGCCATCACCAAATTCATGTGTGCCTTCGACTGTGTTGGTGAAGATCGATTGTTCAAAGGCGCGCAACGTCGACCGCTGGCGAATGTCGATACCGTAGATAGTGCCCTTAAACGGAGTGTTGCCGATGCAGATATCAGCATAGCCCGTTGTGGTCGGCGTCGGGTTCACTGCGGTCCCACAGTCGGCCGTATTGGCGACGAGATCACTTTGCCGGTCATCAAGGTCAAAGCGGAAATTGTCCCGCATTTCGTCATCAGTAAAGGTTGTGTAGATCGAACGCACCGAAATTGTGTTGTCGGCATCAGGCTTCCAGTCCAAACGCCCTGACATCGACCAGTTGCGACGTGTTAAGCGATACAGCTTGTTTTCCGTTTCATGCGCCCAAAACCGGCTAACGGCACCGGGCCGTTGGTCTTGGCTCACGCGTTCATAATCGGTCTCGAAATTGTCAGTGATCATGTCGCGCTGATAATAGCTGCCCGACACAAGCACGCCAAATTCACCGCCGTCGCCAGCCTCTACGCGCGTCGACACGACGGCTGAACCTTCATATTGCGGCCGGTTGCCGAGTTCAGCAACGCCATAGCCAGCCTTGCCAGCGAAGTGGAACCCATCATAATCGAATGCCGACCGCGTTATGACGTTGACGTTACCCGATACTGTCTCGCCCGGCATATCGGGGGTAACAGCTTTGGAAACAATGATCTGCGCCGCAATAGCAGATGGAATCGAGTCAAAGCGAGCATCGCGGCCTTCTGGGCTAACAACGTTAATGCCGTCGAACGACAGGGTCGTCCAATAATTTGGCGCACCGCGGATGCTGATGTAACGCGCTTGTCCCTGATCGCGCTCTACGGCTACGCCTGGAAGGCGGCCAGTCGCCTGCGCAATATTCTGGTCCGGCAGCCGTCCGGCCGCGTCCGAAGAAACCACCGATACAAGCGAGTCCGAGTTTTTCTGAATTTGCAAAGCGGCCGCTTCTGATTCCGCGATTGGCCTAGAGCCCGTCACAACGATTGCTTCATTCGTCGTTTCATCTGCCGCAGGCGCAGTTTGCGCCATGGCTGAAGATGGAAGAATTGCGAGTGCCGCAGCGCTGCCCAGCAAGGCGTTGCGGACAAAAAAGTGCGATTTTATGGACCGATTTTGCATGTATTTCACCCCTGATATACCGATTTAACGGATTGTCCGTTAGGCAGGGATTGTGAAAAGTTCATTTATCTACCATGTCAAATTGGTGACAATGCCGTTACAGTTTGAGTTTAAGCTGCCGTAAATGTGCAATGTTTCCATGGCACGAAGATCTATTAATGAAGAAGGAACAAAGTTCGTGAAGCCCGTGCCCGGTACAAGCATTCTGAAAGCCCGAAAAACGCCAGCAGATGCGCTCTATTTCAACCGTGAGCTTTCCTGGTTAAAATTTAACGAGCGCGTGCTTGAAGAGGCATCGAACCCGGCACACCCATTGCTTGAACGGCTGCGCTTTCTGTCGATTTCGGGCACCAACCTTGACGAATTTTTCATGGTGCGCGTGGCTGGCCTGCGCGGACAGCAGCAGCGCCGGATTGAGGAATTGTCGATTGACGGCCGCACGCCATCCGAACAGCTTGCCGATACCGTTTCTGCTGCCGACAGGCTGATGTTTCAACAGCAAAAGCTATGGCGCAAGCTGATGAAGGAACTGGGAAGCGAAGGCATTAAAGTTGTCCAACCATCCGCAATAGGGAAGACACTGCAGGCGCAAGTCGGCAAATATTTCCGCGAACAAGTCCTACCCGTTCTCACTCCGCAGGCATTGGACCCTGCGCATCCATTTCCATTCATCCCCAACCAAGGCCTTAGCCTTATCTTCGATATGCGCCGCAAGGATGATGGCGAAGTCGTGCGGCAATTGGTGCTGATCCCGCAATCGCTCGCCCGCTTTATCCGCTTGCCCGGTCCCGGCACACGGTTCGTGACAATCGAGGCGCTGATCAAGCATTTCGTCGGGCAAATGTTTCCTGATTATCTACTCGTCGCAGCGGGCGCATTCCGCATTATCCGTGACAGTGATATTGAGGTTGAGGAAGAAGCTGAAGACCTTGTCCGCTACTTCCGCAGCGCCATCAAGCGGCGCCGTCGCGGGCGGATCATTCGGCTGAAGCTGGAAAAAGGCCTGCCAAGCGAATTGGCGACATTAATCCGTTCGGAGCTCGGCGCTGGCGCGTCTATTGTGGTCGAAACGGTCGGTTTCTTGGGCATTGGCGACCTCGGGCAATTGGTTGACGAAGACCGACCTACCCTCAAATTCCCGTCTTACTCCCCGCGCTTCCCTGAACGCATATTGGAACATGATGGCGATTGTTTTTCGGCAATCAGCCAAAAAGACATCGTTATCCACCACCCCTATGAGAGCTTTGACGTTGTACTGGCGTTTCTGCAGCAGGCAGCGTTGGATCCGGACGTCGTGGCGATTAAACAAACGCTGTATCGTGCCGGCAAGCAATCCGCCGTCATTCGCGCCTTGTGTGAAGCGGCCGAGGCCGGAAAATCGGTGACTGCGATTGTCGAGCTCAAGGCGCGTTTTGACGAAGAGCAAAATCTGCATTGGGCATCGCAGCTTGAGAATTCTGGCGTACAAGTCGTTTACGGCTTCATCGATATGAAGACGCATGCCAAAATCTCTTTAGTGGTCCGCCGCGAGGCAGATGGGTTCCGGACCTATTGCCACTTGGGCACCGGCAATTATCACCCAATCACCGCCAAAGTGTATACCGACATCAGCTTCTTCACCGCTGACCCGCGCGTGGGCCATGATGCCGGACAGATTTTCAATTACATAACTGGCTATATCCCGCCAACAGAGTTGAAGCTGTTGACCATGAGCCCACTGGGCTTGCGCGAAAAAATCATGTCGTTGATTGACGATGAAATTGCCCATGTCGCCGCGGGACGGCCCGGTGCCGTTTGGGCAAAGCTCAATTCTTTGGTGGATAAGGCCGTCATCGACAAATTATATGAGGCGAGCGAGGCCGGCGTCGAAATCGACCTTGTGGTGCGCGGCATTTGCTGCTTGCGGCCCGGCGTTAAGGGCATGTCGTCGCGGATCCGCGTGAAGTCCGTCGTCGGGCGCTTCCTTGAGCACAGCCGTATTTGGGCGATGGGCAATGGCGCAGATTTGCCGAACCCGAATGCCAAAGTCTTCATCTCTTCGGCAGATTGGATGTCGCGCAATTTCGACCGCCGCGTAGAATATATGCTGCCGATTGAGAACCCTACCGTGCATGACCAAATCCTTGATCAGGTTATGGTTGCAAACCTCCTCGACAACCAGCAAAGCTGGATGCTGCGTTCGGATGGACGTTATGAGAGGGTGAAAGCCGGAAAAATGCCATTTAATCTGCATCATTATTTTATGACCAATGCGTCGCTTTCTGGGCGCGGAGGCGCGCTCGCAGATGACAAGAAGGTTCCAACGCTGAGCCTCGTCCGACAAAGATGAAGGCGGTGCGTCAGGCCGTCATAGATATTGGCTCAAATACCGTTCGGCTCGTTGTGTACGCGGGGCTGCCACGTGCGCCCATGCCCATTTACAACGAAAAAAGTAGGGTAAAGCTTGGGGCGTGCCTCGCTGGCGATGGTGAAATTGACAAAGCGACGATGGAAAAAGCGCTGGCCGCACTCGCGCGCTTCGAAACGCTTGCCCGCGCGATGCAGGTGGGCAGCATGCGCGTGGTCGCAACCGCCGCAACGCGGGAAGCCAAAAACGGGCATGAGTTGGTGGAAAAAGCAGCCGCGCTTGGTATTCGGGTTGATGTGCTTGATGGCAATACCGAAGCAACGGCGGCCGGCTATGGCGTGCTGAGCGATAATCCCTTCGCCAATGGCTATGTTGGCGACCTTGGCGGCGGCAGTCTTGAGCTTATCCGCATCGCCGATGGCAAATTGGGCGCGCCCGTATCGCTGCCGCTGGGCACATTGCGGCACGATATCCTAATGGGCAAATCGGCCAAGCAGGTCGTAGCAATGTTGCGCGATGATATTGCCAAGACAATGAGCAAGCTCGCCTTCCCGATTGAAACCGGCCTGCCCTTTTACATGATTGGCGGTTCATGGCGCAGTTTTGCGCGGTTGCACATGCATGAAACCGGTTATCCGCTGACGATATTGTCCAATTATGAAATGCCGCCAGAGGCTCCAGACTTGCTCGCCCCGCTTACCCAAGACAGGGACGCCTTAACGCGGTCCAACGTGGTCGCAGCGGGCCGCATTTCCGAACTGCCGGGGGCGACCACATTGTTGGGTGGCATTGTCGGATTATTGAAGCCAAGCAAGCTCGTAACTAGCATCTATGGCCTGCGCGAGGGGTTGTTGTTTGAAAAATTGACGCCCGCCGAACGCAAGCAAGACCCATTAATTGCCGCAGCACGTTTTGAAGGCGAACGTCTTGGGCGCTTTCCCTTTCACGGCGATACCCTTGCCGAATGGATTGCGCCGGTCTTTGCCGAGCAAAGCACGCATGATGCGCGGTTGTGCCGCGCGGCGTGCTTGCTGTCCGACAGCGTGTGGAACGTGAACCCCGAATATCGCGCCGACCATGCGCTTGACCTGGCGCTTGACGGCAGCTGGCCCGGCGTCAGCGCCAGCGACCGCGCCGTCATCGCTGCGGCTTTATGGACGGTGCACGCCGGAAAGCGCCCCCTTCCCGAAACGCTGATGGCATTGGCCAAACCAGAGGCGCTGGCCCAAGCGGTAATTTGGGGCCTTGCCATTCGCGTTGCCCACCGCCTTGATGGCGGCACCGGCGGCGCACTTGGCGACAGTCGTCTCGACGGCGATGGCGCGACGCTTCGCCTCTACCTCAACGGCTCGGCCGTGCGGCTACAGTCCAACAGCGTCTCGCGCCGTTTGCAAGCGCTGGGCGAAGCGCTGGGCTATGCGCAGACGGCGATTATAGGCTGAACTAAGTTTGGCGGGTTGCGGGAGGAGGGTTTCCCCCCCTCCCCCATCACGCGCTCACCCCATCGGGTACAGTATTTCTTTCGTCACCTTGTGCACCGCGGTCATCACTTCATCGCTCAGCTTCAGGTCAATCGCGGCGAAGATGTCGTCCAATTGATCTTCTTTGCTCACGCCGACCATGGTCGAGGCGACAAAGTCATGCTGTTTCGACCAAGCGGTCGCTAGCGTCACTGGTGACATGCCCGCCTCTTGTGCAATCGCGACAATCCGCATCGTGCTTTCAAGCGCGCGTGGTCCCGCAAAACGCTGCGCCATTTCGACCTGACGCGTGCCGGACATCTCCAGATAGCGCGAGAAACGCGCGCCTTCGGGGCGTGCGCCATCGAGATATTTGCCGGACAACACGCCGCCACCCAAGGGCGAATAAGGCAGAAGGGAAATGCCCTCCTGACGGCAGACTTGCTTCAATTCGTCTTCAAACCGGCGGTTGTTGATCGAGAAATTATTCTGAATGCTCTCGTAGCGCGCGACGCCAAGGCGTTCCGATGTCGCCAACGACTTCATCAGGCCGTAGCTTGTTTCGTTGGAGCAGCCCAATACGCGCACCTTGCCCGACCGGACCAGTTCGTCGAGCACTTCCATCGTCTCATCATAAGCAAGGCCATGGTCGGGCCAATGCGTCTGGTAAAGGTCGATATAATCGGTCTGCAAACGGCGCAGGCTTTCTTCGACCGCGGTGATGATATTATGGCGGTCAAGTGTGGTCATGCCGCCGCGCTTGGGCGATTTGAACCATGTGTGGCTTGGCCCCGAAACCTTGGTTGCCATGATGATGGCATCGCGGTTCTTACCCTTCATCCAGCGGCCGATAATGTCTTCGGTCCGGCCAACCCATTTAATGTCTGGCGGCACGGGATAGCCTTCGGCTGTGTCGAAAAAATTGATGCCGGCATCCAAACATTTGTCGAGGATGCGATGCGCCTCCGCCTCATCGGTTTGCGACCCGAAAGTCATGGTGCCCATGCAGATGTCGGACACGTAAATGGCGCTTTTGCCTATG
>Ga0114973_10001612_pt1 | contig 16679 bp, 16 predicted proteins | sample M_140807_MF_Meta_FD_87025 | JGI IMG/M metagenome (GOLD analysis project Ga0114973, IMG submission 87025) | Freshwater microbial communities from Lake Montjoie, Canada to study carbon cycling - M_140807_MF_MetaG | ecosystem: Environmental > Aquatic > Freshwater > Lake | place: Lake Montjoie...
AAACAAATATTTATATTATTTATTATTTACAAATAGAATTTATAAAATAGAATTTATAAAATAAAAATGTATTTACTATAATGATGGATGAAATTCCCTATGATATTTGTTTAAATATAGGAAAAGAATTGTGTAATATAAATAATGATAATCTAAAAAACACGCTTATTAATAATAATAATAATAATAATAATAATAATAATAATAATAATAATAATAATAATAATATTATTTTCAAAAAAACATATGAAGAATATAAAAATAATTACAAATCTAAATTAGAAGTTATTATAGAAAATAATAAAAAAAAATTAAATGAATTAGAAATAGAAATATCCAATTTAGAGAGAAAAATAACAGACATTATTCGTGTTTACTCCAATAAAAAATTCAAGAGTGCCTCAGTAAACTTTATTTATACAAATAAACCAATTATTAATTATTTAATGTCATTGAATTCATTAGATTGCGAAAAAATGAAATATTATAAGTTAACATTACAAAACTTGAAAGAAGAACAATCAATTCTTACTGGAATATTGGAAAAAAATTTGACATTATTATCAAAAGTTTGATTTTTTATTTTTTTTATTATTTTTATTTTATTATTTAGTACTTTTTCAAAGTAACTAAAATTAAAGACAAAGATAGTATAATAAGGGTTAATACATTAGGCAATGATGAGACCGCAAAATGTTTGAACATCTTAAATTTTAAATTTGGTTGTTGTTCAAAATATTTTCCTTGTTCTCCACATTTTTGTTCATCCTTCCTACAATAAGAAGCCGAATTATAATCTATATCACCAGTAAGTATATTTTTTTCACCAAATTTTTGACAATCGTGAAAGGGAGAATTAAAATTTGAATTATGATGCGAGGGAGTAAAAAATTTACAGTTTCTACAACTAGGTAAATTCACATTTTTAATTATTTTGTTGGAATTTATTAGAGAGAGTAAAGATAAAGGTAAAGTAAAAAATCTCATTTATAATATAACTATTTATAGAAATATGTTTATATATTTTATGTCTAATACAAAATATAAAATATAAAAGTAATTAATTTTTCAAATATGTAAATTATTTTTTACTTTTCATTGATCTTCTTTTCTTCATTGATCTTCTTTTCTTCATTGATCTTCTTTTCTTCATTGATCTTCTTTTCTTCATTGATCTTTTTCCACCCCCTTCACTAGTATACTCTTTCACCTCTTTTTCACCATCTTCGCCCATTACAACAATGTATTGCGCGTCTCCTCCTTGCGCGCTAGCGTTGAAGTTTATAATGTCACCTACGTTAGCACTATCTAATACTTCTTTAGACCAAGGGTATTCATCTTGAGATTCATATACCTCAATTACGTTTCCTTTTTTTATTTGTTTTGGTTGATTATAAGAACCTAGCGTAGTATTATCAGAATATTGTGTAGTATCAGAAAAATCATCGCGCCCTCGTTTACTCATATATATATAAATTAATATAAAAAAAATATTTTTATAATTATTTTTACAAAGAAATGTTATACTGAATAAAACGAAATAAAAGAACGTGGTTAAAACGAAATGACTTCCAAGTCTTTGATATTCCAATATTCAAACGCCCCACTTGGCAATGGTCTTCTAATTACAAAAGGTATTTTTTTTTGCTTAAGTTCCAATTCAGCAATAATATTTGCGTCTATAATATTTTCAGGAACGCTTACAAACGGTTTCGCTCCGGATTCAATTTGTTTTGCTCTTTGTCCTAAAATTCTGGCTCTTTCGTATTTTGTTAAAAAGGGTACAGTCTTGTGTAAAGGGTCAATGATAATATTATCGCTATCTTTAACTACCTTTGTCAAAGATAAAATTTCGTCATAGTTGTGAATAATACATTCTGGATGAAAATCATAAATGTAATTTTTGTTTATTTCAGTATCAAATTTTTGTAAGAAATTTTCTTCAGGGTCATCATCGTCTTCGTCGTTTTCATCGTCTGAATCTAATAAAGTTGTTTTTGATATTTTTTTTTGTTTTTTTTTGGCGACATTGTTCTCGTTTTCATCATCCTCATCCTCGTCCTCATCATCGCTAACGTAATTATCATCCTCATCGTCGTCCGCACCGCCAATCATGTCGTCTTCTTCCTCCTCATCATCAAGAACAGGGTTTAGATCATCATCTTCCTCTTCGTCTTCCTCTTCCTCCTCTTCATCTTCATTTAGAGCAGGATCTATATCTTCTTCCTCTTCCTCTTCTTCGTCATCGTCTCGGTCGTCAACCGTTCCAATGTTATTATTTCCTATTTTGTATGGAGTTTCGTATTCGTCGTCGCTCATTGTTATTATTATTACTAAAGATACTTTTAAATAAAAAATTTCAATTTTATTTTATTTTTACAAGTAGTATTTCCTATTTTACCATTTTTACCATTTTTATTTTTACATTTTTATTTTTACATTTTTATTTTTACATTTTCCCATTGAATATTTTATTATTAATCTATTTTCCAAACATGGTCACAAGTCGAACATAAATAAACGTATTTCATATTAACGTCATCGTATCTAATATATATAATTTCTCTATTTTTATCCTTAGTATTTGTAGGGCAATTTATATTTGGGCACAAAATGCTGTTAATTCTTGGTAGAGTAGGGTCAAGCTTTGTATATTTATTAATAATGTGATTAAAAGATTGTTCACTTTTTTTAATTTGTGTCTTTGAAACGCAAACGTTATCAATAGATAATAGTTTGTCTTCATTTCCGCAGTTACGACAATAATATACTAATTTATTGGGGTCATCGGCATTAATCCGAATATAATACATGTTATCACAGTTATTACAGAAGTGCATCTTATTATTATACTATACTTTTACATTTTATATTTATTTTCAATTTTATATTTATTTTCAATATAAAATAAATATACAATCGCTATTTACACATTATCAAGTTTTTTCTTAGATTCAATTAATTTATTTTGTAATAATGTATAATCAGCTACTATAGATAACTCATACATTTTAGTTGTAATACGTTTGGATTCTTTATTTTTATCATCCTTATCCTTATTTTCACTAATTTTTTTTTGAATAAACAATAAAACGTCGTCATAGTTTTTTATAAAGTTTTCTTTTACGTAATGATAAAATAAATCAAAAAAATGTAAATAAATGCCCGGTTTTTTATCAAGAATATCACAAATAGCAATTTTTATATTAGAATATTCTATAATGGTTGTATAATTTTTAAAATCGGAATGTTCTTTTGTAATTCCTGGCTCATTTAAAAGAGGTGTTTCACATAAAAGAGTACATAATGTTAACAAAACAGTTGATATAGTTTGACAAGACGTCCATTGATCGCCTCTCCATGTATTCAATAAAGATATACATACCTTACCACATTTATATAAATTAGGATTGAACCGTATATTTTCACCATTCGTACAATACGTTATTTTTGGAGGACTATGAGGATAATCTGTCGGATAATTAAATTCAAAAAAATAGTTGCCTCCGAAATAAGGAGTGTCTTTGGGTCCAATAATTAAAGCATATCCTTTTAACATATCAACGTCATCATGAATATAGTATATTCCATTGTCTGTTAATGGATTTTTTATAATTTCTTTTAAATCCTTCAATAATCTGCCGATTGTTTCTTTTGATATAATTTTACTCATTTATTATTAGAATATAATAAGGTTTATATCAATTTTGTATAATATAATATTACGATATACATAAAATCTAGCGCTAACGTAAAATGAAAAATGAAAAATAAACCGCCGAAATATTATTGAATTTTAAAAAAAATGAAATAGAAAAATATTGATATATTATATCAACAATGAAAACCACTATGACATCATCCTCACAATATAAAGATTTGTCAGAATTTTTGGCAAAGCATAGTGCTAAGAATGAAAAAGACAAATCAACCCACACAAGAATTCCTGATAAAAATTTAAACATATTTCCGGGTTCATACTCGATACCGAAAGAAGAATTGGCTGTTTTTATGAATTTATATTACGATAATGTTTTTGTAAAAAAGAGAAAAGAATATTTAACAGAAAAACAATTAGAAGAAGGTGGACCGATGGCTGTTGATTTTGACTTCAGATATGATTACAGCGTAGATAAAAGAATACATACAAAAGAACATATAGAAGATATGGTTCTTTTGTATTTAGAAGAACTTAAGGAATATTTCGTTTTTGAAGAAAACAAACCATTTGATATTTTCGTTTTTGAAAAACCAAACGTAAATAGGTTAGAAGACCAAACAGTAACAAAAGATGGAATACATATGATTGTAGGGATTCAAGTCGACCATATTATTCAAATGATGATTCGAGAGAAAATGATAGAAAAATTGCCTTGTGTATGGGATTTGCCATTTAAGACAGATTGTACTTGGGACAAAGTATTAGATCTTGGAATTAGTAAGGGAACAACCAATTGGCAACTATTTGGATCAAGAAAACCAGGAAACGAAGCATATGAATTAACTCGTCATTACAATATTTCTTTTGATGATTCAGATAAAGAATTTATGATGACAGAAAATAATGTGGAAAATTTCGACTTAAAGAAAGATTTGATCAAGTTATCTGTACAAAATGATAATAATCCAAAATTTGATATGAATCCAAAGATAATGGAAATTTACAATAAAGCGAAAACTACTAAACAGTTAAAACCCAAAAAACCTGTAAGTAAAATAAGACTAAATTTACTAGTCGATGATGAAGACGAAAATGACGAATACATATCCATTTCTGACATAAAAGACAAGGAAACATTGAAAAAATCCGTTGATATAATGTTAAAGGGGTTAAATTCTCAAGAATATGAAATTAAAGAAGCTCACGAATACGCTCAAATTTTGCCAGAAAAATATTATGAACCTGGTTCTCATTTATTGAATAGACAACTCGCCTTTGCGTTAAAAAATACAGATGAACGATTGTTTATATCTTGGGTTATGGTAAGAAGCAAAGCGTCCGACTTTGATTACAATACCATACCAACCTTATATCATGATTGGAAAAAATATTTTAACACTTCAAAAGAAGGGGTAACGCGAAGGTCTATCATGTATTGGGCCAAACAAGACGCGTATGATGAATATGTAAAGGTGAAAAATTCTACTATAGAACATTATATAGAAGAGTCATTGACAATTCAATCAGAATTTGACATAGCAAAAGTGCTGTTTGTAATGTATAAAGACAAATATGTGTGTTCTAGTATTAAAGGAGATACTTGGTATGTTTTTAAAAATCATAGATGGGAAACGGACAAAGGAATCTCATTAAGACTTGCTATATCTACTGAAATATACAATTTATATGACAAAAAACGGGAAGAAGTTATAAATGAATGGCAGCATTATGAGCAAACAGACGACCGTCATGAATTTTTGAAAAAGAAGGCGAGTTCTATAAGCCAATTGCTCATTAAACTAAAAAAAACGACAGACAAAAATAATATTATGCGTGAGGCTAGAGAGTTATTTTATGATGGAGACTTTACTAAAAATATAGACGCGAATAAATATCTTTTGTGTTTCAAAAACGGTGTGGTTGACTTTAGAACGAATACATTTCGGGATGGTTGTCCTCAAGATTATATATCGAAATCTACTAGAATAAATTATCAAGAATATGACGAACACAATGTTTGTATGAAAGAAATTGGAGATCAGATTCATTCATTTATGCGAAAATTGTTTCCGATTCAAGATCTTGACAAGTATATGTGGCAACATTTAGCGTCTTGTTTAATTGGAGTAAATAAAAACCAAACATTTAATGTATATCATGGAAGTGGAAGCAATGGTAAATCTATTTTAACAGATTTAATGTCTCACACGCTAGGTGATTACAAAGGAACTGTTCCAATAACTCTTGTTACTGAAAAAAGAACGTCTATTGGCGGAACTTCTTCTGAAGTCATGCAATTAAAAGGTATCCGTTATGCCGTTATGCAGGAACCATCGAAAGGAGTAAAATTAAATGAAGGTATTATGAAAGAATTAACTGGCGGGGATCCTCTTCAAGCTAGAGCATTATTTCAAGAAAGCGAAACATTCGAACCTCAGTTTAAATTAGTCGTTTGTACTAACAATTTATTTGATATTGATAGTAATGATGATGGTACATGGAGACGTATTAGAAAATGCGATTTCTTATCAAAATTTATTGATGAAAACGAGACGCATACAGATGATACACAATTTGTTTTTATTAAAGATAAAGAGTTAAAAGAAAAATTGCCTCAACTAGCCCCGGTATTTGCTAGTATGCTAGTAAAATTAGCATTCAAAACGGGAGGTAATGTGGAAGATTGTCTTACCGTCAATGAAGCATCGAATAAGTATAGAAAAGGACAAGACCATATTGCTGCGTTTGTAGAAGATAGAATTATAAAATCAGATAATAATAGTGACCGTATTGGAAAAGTTAGTTTATATCAAGAATTCAAATTATGGTTTCAACAAGAACAAGGTGCTAGAAAAATGCCGAAAGGAGAAGAATTATATAATTATATGGAAAAGAAATTTGGTCATTATAAAAAAAATGGATGGCATGGAATAAAATTTATTATGTGTGAAGAAATAGATGAAATCGCGGAAGCGGAAGGAAAATAATTATTCTAACAATTATTCTAACAAAAAATTTATTATATTTATTTCAAACAATAAATATAGTAATTCTATAAATTCTACAAATTCTACAAATTATAAGTCTTGATATTGATTTTTGGGTAATAAACTGATTATATAATTATACATAGATATCACTTTTAAAGAAATCCACATTGAAATAAAAGGGTAAATTATAAAAAATAGTAAAACCATTATTTTTTTCGACATTTTGTAATCTGATTGTTTTGTTATTATTGAAATAATATAATATATTACAACTATTGTATAAATAATAGTCAATGCCCAATAATACCAATTCAGAGAGTCTACTGCTTGATTTTCATAATACGTTTTTCTATCATTTGTTAATGTGTCTGAATCAGACGTTTCAACATCTGATTGTAAATTTCCATTCTCATTTGTATATATTTGATTTAAATCATAAATATTTGTATAGTTAACATATAAACCAGAATAAGAAGATAATAAATTCTTAGCGTTGCTCATATCAGTATTAAAAGTGTCCTGATAATTATTTGCGATTGTTTCAGCTTGTTGTTGTACAGAACCTTGTTGATATTGTTGATAAGCTCCTGTTCCTTCCGCAAACGTTAAATACGCCTGATATGTTGTTTGAACTTGCTCAGGTGCGGTATTTAAATTATTTACAGCATTATTGTAATTTTGTTGTAATTGCGCTAATTCTTTTTGCTGTTGACATTCACTATCACAAGAAGCACTTTCATTATAATTTTTTAAGAATTGATTAAATTGTTCTGATAATTCACTATTCATATGTATACTATATAATACGGTTATAAGATTTTATAGGTTATTTATAAATAAAACTATTTGTCATTTTTGGCACATATGTACTATTTAAAGTTACTGATGGTTTTTTGGGAATTCTAGAATGTCTTGTAAAAGCTTCTGTTAAACTACTGCTAGTGCCAGCTAAAGAATAACTGCTTGTCCCTGATAGAGCGGTTCCTGTTAGCGTATCAAAGCTGTCAACTGTTGCCGGGGTAGAACTGCTCGTTGTAGTTGAAGTTGACGTTGATGTTGATGACGAAGGAACGCATAGGTTTGAACTTCCATCAAAAACTGTTCCGCTAGCGCAACAGTATTCGTCTACACAACCTAAAGAAGCGCTTGTTTGAATTCCCCAAGGATCTCCAGACGTGCTAGATGTTGACGTAGTAGAATTAGAAGGTGGTTGATAAACTGGCCAATTGTATTCTTGGTAATCCATATTATCACGATTCCATATAGACGCCAATCTAAACCACATAAAATAAGAACCAATCGCCGCAATGATAACCATTAAAACGTAATAAACTGTTTTTGGGAGTATTCCTTTGCTGTATAATATCGCTAAAATGATTATAGGAACTAAAGTAAATATAATTATTTTCATCAAATCGGCGTGTTCTTGATACTTTTCCCCATAATACGTGTTGATTTCGACTAATCTTATTTTATTATTTTTCTCCTCTTCTAATATTTTCAACTTTTGTTTTGCGCGGTTCAATTCTTGCTCTACAATATCAATAGCAGTAACTTGTTCCTCTAATGTTCCTTGCGAATTATATAAAGAATTTTGAAAATAACCAGTTACTCCACTTAATGTTTTATACAAATTAAGACGCATAGAAGAAACTTGATTTATTTTTTGTATGATGGCTTGTTGTTCCTGTTGGGTTAATGATGGATTTTCTTCTAAATCACTAAACATTTCCTGTTCGAATGATTGAAGATTTTGAATATCACTAAGAATTTGAGTATTTGTTTCTTCAACATTTTGTACATTTGGAGTTGTCATTATATAAATTATAATAAGATAATTAAATAATATATATTTTATCTAATTATGTTTAAAATTTGTTAATATTCATAGCAACTACAACGGTTCCTATTGCTAAAATACTCCAAAACATATAGTTATAATTTTGTTGTAAAACTGTAACATCGCTATTATCTAAAATACGACCTGTTGATAAATCAAAATTTTGAACTTGACCTTGTAAATTTTGTAATTTTTTTAATTGTTTTTTAATTCCCTTAACATTCTTGGTTGATTGATTTATAGTATCTACATTAGATCCGTCATATTTTTTTAGTTTTTTATTCATTCCCGCACCGTACGCGTTTAATTCGCTTTGTAAAGCTTGTAATTGCGGATTATCTGCCGGATTGATTAAATTGAATTGGCCTCCACTGCCATTTATAGATGCTCCGCTATTACTAACAGTTTCTCCATTTGTTACGTAATTTGAAAATAGACTTGAATTTATATTGTTTATTCCAGGATCCGTCCCGAAAGGTGGTACCTCTCCGAATTGGTTTCTCACGTAAAGAGTCGCATCTGGGTTTTGAGATAATGTACCCGATGGATACATAGTATTATTTTTTGGATAACACATTCCATTTATAATCGAAAACCCGTAACATTCATCATTAGAATCACACAAATCTTGACATTGTTGACTTGACATGCTTGTTGTTGGAGGATTTGGTAACGTACTGTTAGGATTGTCAAAATATTTTATTTTAGTGTAAATATTTGCTAATCCGACATTGGATGATTCATATGGGTATAATGTAGAATTTTGATCTATATAAGCAACTTGTCCCATATTACTTATATCTCCAGACTCGCTTAACGCATAAACAGCATTTGCGCCTACTCCTCCAACTTCACTTCCATTTACAGTAGCGCAATTTGTAACAGAGGCGAATGTAACGAATTCTAAATTTCCACTTGGTTGCATTATTAAAGCGCAATAACCATTTGGCGAACCGATAAATTCTCCCGGATTTAAAGTAGTGCCTTGAGGCATCCAATTATTACCAGTAATGCTATTTGCGGCCGCATAGGTAGTACTAGCGGCTTGCGGCGTTCCCTGTTGAGACCATATTACCTCTTGCGCATCATTTGGATTTTGTCCTAAATATATAGCTAATAAACCAGCGTCTGTGACAGATACAAAAAAATTGCCCCCCCCAATACCTGTTTGATAAACCGAGTTCGACCATCCCCCTCCATTAACAGTTCCATCTGAAAAAGTTGTACAATTACCAGCCGGACCATACTCGGTTGCTTGTGAAAGACTATTACCTATAAAACAAACAGCCTCTCCTTCTATAGTTGAGTCTTGTAATCCAAAGTATCCCATATCATTTTGTTGAGCCGCTTGTTGACAGGATTGAACCGATGAATTCCAAGAATAAGGACCAGAATCTCCATTTATCACTTGTCCATTATATACTGTGTATGGGAAAGCTCTATTTGACCCATCTCCATAACATCCCAAATAACTCGGAGAAAGATTAACTGAATTTGGTGTAGTAAAAATAGCGGTTCCGCTAGAATTCTGTACAACTAAAGAACCGCTTACATTTAACGATGCGGTACTTCCGGTTTGTCCAGATGTACCCGATTGCCACAAAACAACCACTTGGCTTGTAACCATAGATTTACCATATTGTGTTGTCGAAATATAATCATTTGAAACCGCACAATAACCCATACCTGACGTATTTGCGTTTTGTAATGCGTAATATTTATAACCTTCATAGGCAGCCATCTGCTTACAAGTCGCTTCACTATAATTACCGCCTCCGCCTGATTCGGAAGATGAAGATGAAGATTGAGTAATAATTACTTGTTGAATAGCCGAACAATAATCACCGTTTACGCCAAGCCCTTGAAGAGCAATAGCCCACGTTGCGCTTTGCGGTACTGTAAAAGGCAAATTATAAAAAGTCCAAGCACTTTGGGGGGGCGTAATCTCAGAAAATACGGTCCAACTAGTTTCAGCAGAATTCCCAAGTGCGACTTCAAACGTATTTGATAAATAGGTAGGTCTTCCAACTGCGTAAAAGGATATATAATAATTTCCAGCATTTAAATAGAGTAATTGATTCAAACCAGCGTAGCCTTGAATACAAGCAGCCTGGTTTCCGTTTGGATAAGGGATTGGATAACCCCAAGCAGTAGAATTATTAATTAAACAAGCATTGTAAAAATTCCATCCAGGGACCGTCGTGCCAGAATCTCCAGTATTGCTAACAGAATAAATGTATTCGTAACTATTATCAGCTATTTGAGGATAATCAAACGATGGATTTTGAATCTGACCTGTAGATGTTTGCTGAGGCGGAACTCCGCCAATAAACGTCATAGCTGGACTAGAAGAATTATCCGCAAAACAACCCTTATAAGTAGAAGTAACATTTCCACCAACCATTGAATTCACATACACAGTTGTTCCTTCATAACCGCAACTTTGCGCTTGACTCATAGGAGTTCCAGTTATTAATGGAGGGTTTGTTGGGATGTTTGTTCCTACAGTGTTGTAAGAAGATTGCCAATGAACGTCTAAATCAATTACTTTTGAAGACGCCGGACAACCATTTAAACCGGCTGTAAAATTTAAAATTTCAGAATTTGGATAAATTTTAACAACGCCTTGATTTGTTACGTAACAGATTTCTCCGCCTTTGAATCGTACGTTTGAATTTAAATACGGATTTTGAGGGTTAATTCTCGCGTAATAATTATTTATAGCATCGTTGCCACCCGTTTCCGCATCTTCATATTGTCCTAAAACATTGTTATATTGTTGATTATATTTAAATAAAGAATCGTCAGCCTTAGGGCTTGTTAATGGTTTCGTTTTTGCTAAAATAGCCCTGGATTCTTGCGTTAAAGAACCAGTAAAACCTTCTTTTTTATTTTTGCCTATTTTTTTTTGGTATTTCATAAATTTTTCACCCTGTGTTAATGATGTTGTTTTTACTTTATTCGTAAAATATTCCCTGTTAGTATTTTTTGAATTTGGATCTCCCGAGCCTGAAATATAGTTAAACAAGGTGGCCATTAATATAAATAAATACTATATAATTAAATACTATATAATTAAACAAGGTTGCCGTTAATACAAATAAATACTATAATTAAATAATATATTTATGTAATTATAATTAAAATTTATTATATTCATAGCTATAGCTATAGCTGTAGATATAGCTAATGACAAGCGCGTTTATTGCTAAAATATGTCAAAATATATAATTATAAATTAACGTTGTATTAATTTTATTTTAATGAAAACATAAATGACAATTATTATTGTAAAAAAAAGGAGTAAATTCATATTCTTGAAAATATTTGCTAAACCTAAAAACACAATCATAACACATAAAAGATAAATTATGTCCCATTTAATTTTGCCATTTTCACTTCCCCCTCCACTTTGATGATTACTTAATACTGTGTACTTAAATAACAAAAAGAATAAAACGACGGTAATTACCAATAATATAATGTATCTAGTATAAGATTCCGTAGTAAAAATATCCGTGTTATTAATTTCTTGCTGTAATGAATCCGTATTTTTTAAAACATTATCAATTTCTTTTCTTTCGTCAATCAAAACCTTATAATTTTTTCCTAATACTTTGTGTTCTTTAATATTTTTTTTAATTTCGTTTCCATAGGTTTGGGAAGTATCATTAATAACAACAATAATTTGATTATTTATATCGATTAATTGAGCATTAAGGTTTTCTAATTGCGATTGGTATTTTTGCGTTTCTGGAGAAGTTACAGTAGAGTCACTATTACTAATGGAATTATTTAATGATTCGATGTATTTTTTGTACGTGGTTTGATATTTGGATAACACAACATTATATTGATTTGTTAAAGATTGTATTTGGGAAATTGCCTCACTCATTATATATAAAAATGAGAAAACAATTCATTATTTATTTTTATTTGTTTTTATTTATTTTTATTTGTTTTTTATTGTATTTTATGTTAAAGCGTTCATAACGTAAACGCCAATTCCAATAATTACAAAAATGAATAGTATAAAAAATAATGATGTTTGAATTGCTACTTCGGTATTTGCGTTGTCTTGAGAATTTTTAGTAATAATTGCTAAAATAATAAAAAATATTATTGTAAGAGCGGCAAGAAGAGTATATTTGAAATAACTTGTGTTTGTTGTTATACTTCCAACGGTTTCCTCATTTTGATTTTTTTCAATACTATTAATCATATTATCAATCATTTTTCTCTCTTCAATTAACTTTACATATCTGTTTTTTAAAAGTTTGTCGTCTATTATATCATCGTTTGTATATTTTACAAATTCTGATTCAGCCTTATTGACTGTTGAAACAATTTGATTGTTTATTTCTGTTAATTTATAATTCAATTGAGAGAGAACCAACAAATATTGTGTTATCTGAGGAACAAGCGCGGTTACTCCCTGTGCGGCTGGTTGTAAATTTCCTTCTCCGGATACTAAATTACATGTATTTGTTTGAGAATTGAATGTTGCCCCAGTACAATTCGCTGTAGAATAACAACTAGCCCTACATACCTCAATCGTAGAATTGGGGAGCGTCATAATTGGATTTCCAGTATATCTTGTATTATACACGTTGACAATATCATAAGGAGGCGGTGTAAGATTTGAATTTATACTGCTACATGCTTGACCTACAACGGATGAATTGTTGTAAGCATCTGTATAACCAATTTGACCATTTTCATATGAAAAAGAACCCATTGTTAATAAAGGTGGATTTGTTGGAATAAGATTATATGGTTGCGAGTATTCAGATAACCAGGGTAAGTTCACTTGAATTACATTGTTTATGGAAGGACAACCTAATGTTTTTAATTGATTCAAAGCATTTTGCGCATACTCCTCTTCTTGAATAAGATTACTCGTTGCTACATTCAGATTATTAACAGACGCGCTTAGGTTATTGTTTGCCAAATTGAGTGAATTTTGCGATATTTCTAAATTTCTTTCTGCTTCATTCAACGCTGCGGTATCATTATTTATTGTATTTTGTAATGCTACCGTCTGTTGCGTATTGACATGATTATTAGAAGCTCCAAACATATTTGCCAAACTATTCGCAAATCCGACGCCGCTAGAAGAAACCGCCTGATTATACGCTGCGTCTGCTTGATTAAGTTGTGCTGTATCATAATTTACAGTATTTTGATTATTGTTTACATTATTCTGGTCAGTATTCACAACAGATAGATTATAATTTACAACAGATTGGTCGTTTGATTGTATTGTTTGATCTGTTGATATAGTTTCATTTAATACTGGAAAAAAACTGTATAAATAAACAGATCCGTTTATTGTTACGTAAGCTATTTCTCCTGTAGTAAATTGAATATTTTGATTCAAATATGGATTTATTTTCCATTCCGATTTAGAAAATGTATCTAAGTCTTGTTGAACTTGGTTGTACATATTTAAAACGTTAGTATATTCGGATGTAAGATTTTCTAAACTTAATATTAAAGAATCTGTTTCTTTATTATTTACCTTTTTGTATTTCATTTGTATATATATATTATAGTAAATAAAAAGAAAACTCAACACTATACTTTTTACTTTATTCTACTATACTTTATTTTACTTTATTCTACTATACTTTTTTACATTTGTTGTAATTATAAAAAATATAAGAGCTTATTATAGAGAATAATACAAATATACTATATTCATAAGTATTTGATAAAGAGTACGCGTTACTGATCGTTTTTACAAGCTCTAAATTATTTCTATATTTACAGTCTTTTTGTTGCGCTTTAAAACTATCACATGAGTCAATAAAATGTTTATTTTTAAAAAACTCCATGTGTTTTTTTATGGATTCATTTTGATAATCTGATATATATTTATTGTTATGATAATTCATTTTTTGTTTATTAGAATAAATTCTTAACATATTTTATTTAATAAAATACGTTTATATTATATTTATTTTTATAATTATTTTTACATTTATTTTTGAACTATATTTTTAACAGTAAATATTTTTTTACAAGCAAATATACCAATTACTATACCTATGAATACAGTAATATTACTAAGATATTTTGACCTGTACATTTCCGTATACTCATTAATTCGTTGTTTAGAACTATCCATATTACTATCTACGCTACTTAGTTCTTTTTTTAATTTTTCATTTATCTTTTTTTGTTTTTGAATATTTTTATTTAAAATAATTAAATCTTTATTAATAGTTTCTATGTTTTTTTGTATATCATTCGTCGTCATAAATAATTGCGTGTTTGTGCTTATAACATTATTTCTAGCATTATAATAAAAATTTTTATATTCTTCTGATGCCGGAGCCATATTATAAAAAACATAAGCCTTTTGAAATTCATCTAATAGTAAAGGCATTGTTTCATTTAAATTATTTAATTTACTAGCAAAACCCGCAGGCTTTTTTAAAACATTCATATTTCCATTTTGATTTGTATTAGTATTAGTGTAGGACTCTAATTCCATATTAGATTGTGAGAAAAGAAAATCTCTATTCTAAAATGTTTTTTAATTCAAACAAAAATTAAAAATCTTCATCAAAATTAATCATTTTGTCTAGATAATCAGATGTCTCTGGATAGCCTCCAATAAAAATACCGTCATTGAAAATAATTGGAAAGGTTTTATAATTTACTTTACACGTTTTCTCAATAAAAAGCAAAAAATTCTCTCTATCTTCTATTAAATAATCATCACAATCAATTGTTTCATATAATAACTTTTTTTCTTGAAACAATTTTTTCACTTTACTACAAAAATGACAACCGCTTTTTGTATAAACAGTGAATCCAGTTTTAGAAGGCTCCTTAAACTCCATTATATACAATATAAAATTCCTTTAAAATATTTTTTATATAAATTTTCAAAAATAAATGTTTTATATAAAAATTAAACACAGGCTCTATAATAATCAGACGTAACCGCGGTTTTGCTAGATCTTACTATATGACATACTTGTCCCGGGCGCATACAAATAACTTGCGCAACAGGGTCAAATCTAGAAATCTCAGGAAATTGCGTTTTATCTTTAATATTGTATTTTTTCATTACTTCTTTAATTTCATCATCTGGCATAACGCGGTGGTACGGTACAAGACTATGTTCTAAGATATTAAACTGTAATCTTTTAATGCTTTGTACGATAATAAAAATACCGTCTTTTTCCCAAAAATGTTTCAAATCATTCATTAATGTCTCATTCATGTCATCTTTTGTAATTATAAAAAGGGTATCGTCTTTTGTTAAAATTTGTTCTAAATTAAATAAATCGTCAATCATATCTTGTATATTGGATTGTCGAATTGTTTTTGCTAAATAATAACGTATGTATATTTTAGCTTTTCTTTTTGTAAGAGGATCTTCTTTTGTCATTTCCAAAAGCATATCTAATTGGTTATTTTGGTTCATAGAATTAACTTCATTTATAGAGAAATTTGAATAATCTTCTACATTATATCCTTGTTTTGACATCAAATCAAGAATAATTTTTCTTGAAGTGTGAATAGAAGATATTATACTGCTCAAATTTTGACTTGCCATTATTATATTATAATATATTTCATAGCTATATTTTTATTTCATTTTTATTTTTATATTATTTTTATAGAGTTATTTTTTTAGTTTCTTGGTTTGAACTATTTTCAATATTTTCATTTTGACCAACAACGTTGAAAGATACCTTTTTCTCGGAGTTAGTCTCATTATTTTCAGGGGTTCCTTCCTTTTCTTCTTCTTTTTCTTTTTCTTTTTCTGGTTCAACATTCAGAATAGAGTTTACCATTTCATCGTCATTCGTAGAAGTACTGTTTATAATTTTGACTGGTTGTTGTAATTTTTGTAATTGTTGTAATTGTTGTAGTTGTTGTAATTGTTGTAATTGTTGCGGTTGTATTAGTTGGTTTACCAAAATGTTTGAACTATTTTCAGACGATTGCTGATTATTATAATTATTTGGGGAACCAGGTACATAATTTGGCGAACTGTTTGAATTTGGATATTGAGGACTTTCCGGTCTGTAAGCAGGTGAACTGTTTGGATATTGAGGACTTTCTGGTCTGTAAGCAGGTGAACTGTTTGGATATTGAGGACTTTCTGGTCTGTAAGCAGGTGAACTGTTTGGATATTGAGGACTTTCTGGTCTGTAAGCAGGTGAAC
>Ga0114973_10001613_pt1 | contig 16675 bp, 17 predicted proteins | sample M_140807_MF_Meta_FD_87025 | JGI IMG/M metagenome (GOLD analysis project Ga0114973, IMG submission 87025) | Freshwater microbial communities from Lake Montjoie, Canada to study carbon cycling - M_140807_MF_MetaG | ecosystem: Environmental > Aquatic > Freshwater > Lake | place: Lake Montjoie...
CAATCCACCGCCCAAACTGTGGACTTGTTCATAACCGAGTTGGCTGGCGATACGCTGGGCTTTTTGCGAACGCATGCCACTGGCACAGACCAAAATCAGAGGCCGTTTTTTGTCGGTCACGGCTTTGGCCAGATCGCTGTTGATGTTTTCCATGGCCACATGGCGCGAACCAATCAGGTGTCCGCTGGCAAATTCTTCGGCGCTTCGCACATCCACTACATTGGCCTTTTCACGGTTGATCATCAATACAGCCTGTGTCGGGGACAAACCCGGGGCGCCCATGGCTTGCAGATTCGGGATTAACAAAGCCACACCTGAAGTCAGGGCCACCAACACCAGTAACCAGTTTTCAATCAGAAAATTCACGCGCAAGGCCTTTATGACAAAGTTGACACATTCTAGAATCCTTTTGCACAAACTCTCTCCATAAGGTTTTTCTTTTATGTATAAGCTCGTTTTAATCCGCCACGGTGAATCTCTTTGGAATCTAGAAAACCGTTTCACCGGATGGGCGGATGTGGCGTTAACACCTACCGGCGTAGCGCAAGCCAAACAAGCTGGCTTCAAACTCAAAGCCGAAGGCTATGACTTTGACTTGGGCTACACCAGCTTACTCAAGCGCGCGATTCACACCATGTGGCATACCTTGGACAGCATGGACAGGTCTTACCTACCCGTTGCTCATCACTGGCGTTTGAATGAAAGACATTACGGCGCATTACAAGGTTTGAATAAAGCTGAAACCGCACAAAAATATGGCGACGAGCAAGTGTTGGCCTGGCGACGCAGCTATGACGTGCCGCCGCCATCTCTCACGCCTGACGATGCACGTTGCGAACGGCACGACCCGCGCTATGCCAAATTACAACCCGATCAAGTGCCATTGACCGAATGCCTCAAAGACACGGTGCAACGGGTCATGCCCTTTTGGAACGAGGCGCTGGCGCCAGCCATACGCAGCGGTAAACGTGTGTTGGTCAGTGCACACGGCAACTCCATCCGGGCCATGGTGAAGTACCTTGACGGCATCAATGAGCAAGACATTGTGGGTCTGAATATTCCAAATGGAGAACCTTTGGTTTATGAACTGAACGAGCAACTGCAGCCCATCCGGCATTACTACGTATGACACTGATGCTATGCATGCGATTCAAGCCCCATGGGGTTATGTCGATTCCAAGAGACTTTGTCATGCGTATAGGCAGTAAACTATCTTCCTAAATTGCAACAACAGCAATCATTTATATAACAGGGTAGCTATGGGCCAGAATCTCAAAATTGCAGGTTGGTTAACGGTAGGCGCACTCACCGGTGCACTGACAACAGTCTCACTCCAAACCGTGGCTCGCGCCAATATGACGCCATTGCCATTGGAAGAGTTACAGCAACTCGCGGCAGTATTTAGCATGGTGAAATCCGATTACGTTGAACCAGTGGATGAGAAGAAACTCATCAACGATGCCATCTCAGGCATGGTCTCGAGTCTGGATCCTCACTCCCAATATTTCGACAAAAAATCCTACAAAGAATTCCGCGAGGGCACCACTGGCAAATTCGTCGGGGTAGGCATTGAAATTTCTCAGGAAGAAGGACTGGTCAAAGTTGTCTCTCCTATCGAAGGCTCCCCTGCTGACCGCGCTGGCTTAAAGCCAGGAGACTTGATCACCAAGATCGATGACGCCATGGTCAAAGGCATGACCTTGAATGATGCGGTCAAACGCATGCGCGGCGAACCCAGAACCAAAGTCGTTCTGACCATTTTCCGCAAAGACGAAAACCGTACCTTCCCTGTCACCATCGTTCGCGAAGAAATCAAAACCGTCAGTGTCAAGAGCAAGATGATTGAAAACGGTTACGGCTGGATACGCGTGAGTCAATTCCAAGAACGCACGGTCGATGACTTGACGCGCAAACTTGAAGAACTGTACAAACAAGACCCGAAAATGAAGGGGCTGGTACTTGATCTGCGCAATGACCCAGGCGGTTTACTGGATGCGGCCGTTGCCATCTCTGCAGTGTTCTTGCCTGACAACGTGACCGTGGTGTCTACCAATGGGCAGTTGGAAGAAAGCAAATTCGTTTTCAAGGCTGCACCAGACTTTTACCTGCGCCGCGGCGGTTCAGACACGGTGGGCACATTGGCCAGCAAAAGCCAAAACTTTTACAAGAAAGTTCCGATGATTGTGCTGGTCAATGAAGGTTCGGCCTCAGCCAGTGAGATCGTCGCCGGTGCACTGCAAGACCACAAGCGAGCGATTTTGTTGGGCAGCCAAACATTTGGTAAAGGCTCGGTACAAACCATCCGTCAACTCGGTGCAGACACGGCCTTGAAAATCACCACGGCCCGCTACTACACCCCCAGCGGACGCTCCATCCAAGCCAAAGGCATCATGCCTGAGCTATTGGTAGATGACACACCTGAAGGCAGCCCTTACGCGGCATTGCGTACCCGCGAAGCCGATTTGGAAAAGCACCTCAACAGTGGACAAGGCGTGGAAGTGAAAGACCCGACGCGTGAAAAAGCACGCGAAGAAGCGCTCAAGCGTTTGGAAGAAGAATCCAAAAAACCTGTGGCTGATCGCAAAACGCCTGAATTTGGCAGTCCTGAAGACTTCCAGTTGCAGCAAGCGCTCAACCATTTGAAACACCAACCGGTCAAAATCAGCAAAACACTGAGCGAGCGTCCTGCTGAAAAAAAGGAACAGTAAAGGGTGAATGACGCCCAACTGCTCAGATACTCTCGCCATATTCTTCTCGATGAACTCGGCGACACCGGGCAGGATTGTTTGCTGCAAAGCCATGCGCTGGTGCTCGGTGCAGGCGGCTTGGGCAGTGCGGCTGCCATGTACTTGGCGGCGTCTGGTGTCGGGCGTATCACCCTTATAGACCACGACACGGTCGATTTAACCAATCTGCAAAGACAAATCGCCCACACCACGGCGCGCATAGGTCAACTCAAGGTCGAATCCGCTCGGGTGAGTATGCTGGCACTCAATCCTGACATCGATGTGCGCATCATCTCGCAACGCGCCGATGCCGTCTTACTGCATCAACTGATGGCTGACACAGATGTGGCGCTGGATTGCACCGACAATTTTCAAACCCGCCAAGCATTCAATGCGGCTTGTGTGGCGCATCAGGTACCTTTGGTGAGCGGTGCCATCATTCGTCTTGACGGGCAACTCACCACCTACGATGTGCGCGATGCCACCTCACCCTGCTATGCCTGCGTGTTTCCCCCTGAGGATATTCCCGAAGAGGTCAGTTGTGCCACGATGGGTGTGTTGGCACCCTTGGTAGGTGTGATTGGCAGCCTGCAAGCGGCTGAAGCATTGAAGTTGTTAACCCATCTGGGGCCATCGTTGGCCGGGCGATTACAAATGCTTGACGGTCGTGACCTGAGTTGGACAGAGATGCGACTGCAACGTCAATCCGACTGCCCGGTCTGCCAATCACGCCCCAGCACATGATGCTGTACCAGATACCGTGAACCGCTGTCTGACACCAAGTCCTCTTCTTTCTCGCAACGAAATCCTGCTTTTTGCACCACACGCAAGCTGGCGAGATTGCGTTTATCAATTCGGCACAGCATAAGCACCTGTGGCCAATGCAAGACCACATAAGCAGTCAATATAGAAACGGCCTCACTCATGCGTCCTTGCCCCTGAAAAGACAGGCAGCACCAATAGCCCAACTCCCAAGTATGCGTGTCATGGTCGATCTGATGAAAACCGATGTTGCCCGCTAGCTGCCCCGTCGCTTTGTCCCACATCAGCAGCGGCCAGCGCAATCCCATCACCCAGGCGGCATAACACGTCTGGCAATAGTCTTCCGAAATGTCGGGCGATTGTGGTTGTTGCGCCCAAGGCAAGGAGTCCGGCCATGTCTGCAATTGCGCCAAAGTTTGTTGCACGCCCAAGTAAAGCGCCTCTCCGTTACCTGGCATGGGACAGCGCAACCACATGCGCGGCGTTTCCAGAACTTGCGTGAACATGACTTCATTCATGCATTGACGATCCAGCCCTCAAGGGGGTCCATATCGGGCGGTAAACCATACATGGGGTCGCCTTGTTCGAACTGCTGCTGCGACCACGCGGCTTGCATCATGCAAATCACTGCATCCATGCTGTCACCACTGGCGTCTTCCACCAAAGCATCGGCCATGGCCGAGCTCAATTTCAAACGCATGGGCAAGTCATCGTGTCCCCAAACCAAGGCGTGTAACAAATTTTTACGTGCTACCCAGCGTTCGCCGGTTTGTTTGGCCGCGGCATCATTTTTATAACTTTGTCGCTGTAGCACCCGCCGCGCCCACATACCGGGGTATGCCTCTAAGGCCACGCGCTGCTTATCGCCATCGTGCAAGCCCGGGAAATGCACACCGGCTTGGCTCAACAAAGGCACACCCGCGTGCAACATGAATGCCACAGGAGGATTGACCCATTTCATCGAGGGACTGGAGCCAGCCGGCAAGTCAGTGGCGCGGTGTGCAAACTTGGCACCGGCTGGTCTGCTGTTGCAAAACTGGGCGAACTGCGTACGTATGTCCTCGCGGCTGAGTTGCGCAAAATGTTGCATGCAAGCCAACCACTGCATCGGCCAACCTAGAGTGGCCACCAATTCACGCGGCAATCCAAAGGGCAGATCGAAACCGCCCACCCACGGGCCGGGCGTGTGCAGACTTTGGCTGAAAGTCTCCAGCGTAGGGAGAAATTGCAACTGCTTTAACACCACACGCTCGCCAGAGGCTTCACCCCAGGCCAAGACGATGTGTTTGCGTTTGGAGGGACTGCTGCTGAAATCGCAGCCTAATAAACGTGTCATCGGGCGCAGTCAGAGGCTGACAAGGCCGCCATGGGTTAATTTTTTTGCGGTATCAGCGCCAAAAATTCGCGCCGCAAAATCGGGTCTTTGAGAAATGCGCCGCGCATGACAGAGTTGATCATGCGGCTGTCCATGTCTTTGACACCGCGCCAGGCCATACAAAAGTGTGTGGCTTCCATCACCAACGCCAGACCATCGGGTCGGGTTTTATGTTGAATCAAATCGGCGAGTTGCACCACAGCCTCTTCCTGAATTTGCGGCCTGCCCATCACCCATTCGGCCAGTCTCGCGTACTTGGACAAACCAATGACGTTGGTATTTTTATTCGGCAGCACACCAATCCAAATTTTGCCGATGACAGGACAAAAGTGGTGGCTACAGGCGCTGCGCACGGTAATCGGGCCGACGATCATCAACTCATTCAAACGCTCAGCGTTGGGAAACTCGGTGATTTCGGGTGACTTGACATAGCGCCCGTTAAACACTTCTTTGACGTACATCTTGGCCAAGCGTTTGGCGGTGTCGGTGGTGTTGTGGTCGTTGGCGGTGTCAATCACCAGACTTTCGAGCACGGCTTTCATCTTGTCTTCGACTTCTTGCAACATGGCTTCCAGTTCACCCGGTTCTATGAACTCGGCAATGTTGTCGTTCGCATGAAAGCGTTGTTTAGAGGCCAGCACACGCTCGCGGATTTTGACCGAGATGGGAACGCCTTGATCTGCTGTGGATTTGCTCATGGTGTCAAGCCACTTTGGCGTCGAGGTTGCGCAAGCGGATATGCAGTTCGCGCAATTGTTTCTCGTCCACCAGAGACGGCGCTTGCGTCAGCAAGCACTGGGCACGCTGGGTTTTGGGGAAAGCGATCACATCGCGGATCGATTCGGCACCAGTCATCAAGGTCACTATGCGGTCTAGGCCAAATGCCAGTCCACCGTGAGGCGGCGCGCCGTATTGCAACGCATCAAGCAAAAAGCCAATCTTGATTTGCGCTTCCTCGGGCGTGATTTTGAGGGCATCAAACACTTTTTGTTGCACATCGGCGCGGTGAATACGCACCGAACCGCCACCAATTTCCCAGCCATTCAACACCATGTCATAGCCCTTGGCCACGCATTTTTCCGGTGCCGTGACCATCCAGTCTTCGTGGCCGTCTTTGGGTGCCGTGAACGGATGGTGTACCGCGTTGTAACGCTGTGCCTCTTCGTCGTACTCAAACATGGGAAAGTCGACCACCCACAAAGGTGCCCAACGGTTTTCCAGCAAGCCTTGCTTTTTGCCAAACTCACTGTGTCCGACTTTCAAGCGCAAAGCGCCGATAGCGTCGTTCACCACCTTGGCTTTGTCGGCACCGAAGAACAACAGGTCGCCGTTGTGTGCGCCGCTGCGTTTCAAGATTTCGGCAATGGCTGCATCATGAATATTTTTCACGATGGGTGACTGTAAACCCTCGCGCCCAGCACTCACATCATTGACTTTGATCCAAGCCAAACCCTTGGCACCGTAAATTTTCACAAACTCGGTGTAACTGTCGATTTCGCCACGACTCATCTCGCCGCCGTTAGGAACACGCAAGGCGACCACGCGACCACCGGGTGTGGTCGCCGGTGCGCTGAATACTTTGAAGTCAACATCGGCCATCACATCGGTCAACTCGGTGAATTCCAACTTGACCCGCAAATCTGGCTTGTCTGAACCAAAACGATGCATGGCTTCGTTGTAGGCCATGACGGGGAAATCACCAAGTTCAATGCCCAGGGCTTCCACAAACACACCTTTGATCATGTCTTGGAACAAAGCGCGGATTTCCTCCTCGTCCATGAATGAGGTTTCAATATCGATTTGGGTGAATTCAGGCTGGCGGTCAGCCCGCAAGTCTTCGTCGCGAAAACATTTGGTGATTTGGTAGTAACGGTCAAATCCAGACACCATCAACAGTTGCTTGAACAGTTGAGGGGATTGGGGCAAAGCGAAAAAATGGCCGTCATGCACACGACTGGGTACCAGATAGTCGCGCGCACCTTCAGGCGTGCTTTTGGTCAACATAGGCGTTTCAATGTCGACAAACCCATTGGAATCTAAAAACTTACGCACTGCCATGGCGACTTTGTAGCGCAGCATCAGGTTTTTCTGCATATAGGGGCGGCGCAAATCTAGCACCCTGTGGGTCAATCGCGTGGTCTCCGACAGGTTGTCGTCATCCAACTGAAAGGGCGGCGTGACCGACGGGTTCAACACCACGAGTTCATGACAAAGCACTTCGATCTTGCCGCTTTTCAGGCTTTCGTTGGTCGTGCCCTCGGGGCGCAAGCGCACCAGACCTTTGATTTGTATGCAAAACTCGTTGCGTAATTCTTCGGCTTGTTGGAACATGGCAGCGCGGTCTGGGTCGCAAACCACTTGCACATAACCCTCGCGGTCGCGCAGGTCGACAAAAATGACACCGCCGTGGTCACGTCTGCGATTGACCCAACCGCACAATGTGACGGTTTGACCTTGAATGGCTTCGGTCACCAAGCCGCAGTAATGAGATCGCATAGCCATGTTAAAAATTCTTTCGTGACAGGTTTTTGAAGTTCAGTCGGCCATAGCCGGCCAGATTCAGGAAATGGTTTTCATCGCAGGTAAATCTGGCGAGACAGCACCCATGGAAATCACATAGGTCAAGGCTTCGTCCACGCTCATGTTCAATTCAATCACATCGGCCGCCGGTACCAGCAGGAAAAAACCGCTGGTGGGGTTGGGCGTGGTCGGCACATACACACTGATGTGACCGGCGCCGACATGCGCGGCGACTTCGCCGGTAGGCGTACCGGTTTGAAATGCAATCGTCCAAGCACCTTGACGCGGGTATGGAATCAGCACGGCTTTGCGAAACGCATTGCCATTGCTGGAAAACAATGTATCGGATACTTTTTTGACACTGGTGTATATGGATTTGACAATCGGTATGTGGGTAAACAATTTGTCCCACTGCGTGACCAACCAACGACCGGCGACGTTGGAGGCGAATGCGCCAGTGATCACCAACACCAAAAATACAAGTATCACGCCCAGCCCACGAATTTGCAGCAGATGCTGGAAAGAATCCCCGATTGACTGAGGCAACACACTGCTGAAGCCAAACAGCACATTGGCAAAAATACCGTCCATGACTCCGACCAACCAGCTGAGCACCCACAAGGTAATCGCCAGCGGTAACCAGACCAGAAGCCCAGCAAATATGTATTTTTTAATATTCATGGATGACAAGCGGTTCAATGGCAAGCACAAGACGGCGCACACGCGCTCGCCGAAGCTGCAGGCGTATCCGTTTTAGCAGGTGCATCAGCCACCGCGGTTGACGGTGCATCAGAGTTTGCAGTAGGCGCGGCCGCGCTGCCGCCACTTTTGAAATCGGTTGCATACCAACCCGAACCCTTGAGCTGAAACCCAGGCGCAGACAACTGCTTAGAAAATGTGGGTTTGCCGCATTGGGGGCATGCGGTCAAAGCGGGGTCTGAAATTTTTTGTAAATGGTCTTTGGCGAAACCGCAAGATCCGCATTTATAAGCATAAATTGGCATGGTGTTACCGCTAGGTGAGGGAGAATTGACAAAGCCACAGATTGTAAGCTTTTATCTTCAGCAGAACGATTTTTGCCTATGAAGGCGTATTTCATTACTTATACTAAGCTTCCTGACGATTATTTCAGGTTCAACCCGACCATTCACCCCTCTCATTGGAGTCATAGTCATCATGTCATACCGTTTTTCTTTGGTACTCCTGGCCGTTTTGGCTGTAGCCGCTTGCGGCAAGAAAGAAGAGCCCAAGGCCACAGCCCCTGCAGTTGCTGTGAATGCCGAGGAAAAAGTTCTGAATATTTATAACTGGCCAGACTATGTCGCCAAAGATTTGATTGCCAATTTTGAAACCGAAACCGGCATCAAGGTCAATTACCAGACATTTGAAAACAACGAAGGCTTGCAAGCCAAATTGGTCGCTGGCAACACGGGCTATGACATCGTCGTGCCAGGTTCGGTGTTTGTCAAAGCCCAAATTGATGCCGGTTTGCTCAAGAAACTCGACAAGACACAAATTCCCAACTACAAAAATTTGGACAGTGGATTGATGGGCAAGCTCGTGGGCGTTGACCCGGACAATCAGTATGTGGTTCCTTGGGCTTGGAGTTTCACCACGGTAGCCATCAACAAGGCCAAAGTGGCCAAAGCGCTGGGCAATACCCCCATGCCTGACAACGCTTGGGATTTGGTGTTCAACCCCACCTACACCAGCAAATTGAAATCCTGTGGCATTGCTTACTTGGATTCACCAACAGAAATTCTCCCGCCTGCACTGCACTACATCGGCAAAAAAGCCTATTCCGAAGACGCGGCTGACCACAAGGCCGCCGGTGAGATGCTAGCCAAAGTCCGCAAAGACATCCGTTTGTTCTCTAGCACCATGATCGATGACATCGCGGGTGGTAAAGCTTGTGTGGCACTCGGCTGGGCTGGCGACTTCAACCAAGCAGCCGCACGTGCCGAAGAAAATAAAAGCGGTATTCAAATTGAAGTCTTGTTGCCCAAAACCGGTGGCTTGATTTTCTTTGACAACTTGGCTGTGCCGGCCGATGCCAAGCACCCCAACAACGCCATGGCTTTCATCAACTATTACCTCAAGGCTGAAGTGTCCGCCTCTCAGACCAATGAGCTGGGCTACCCCACAGCCAACAAAGCCAGCGTTGCACTTGTCACCCCCGAAGTGGCTCAAAACAAAGCCGTTTTTCCTGACGAAACCAATCTGGCCTTGATGGTGCCACCAGAGGCCTTGGGAAATGCCACCCGCGAGTCTATGACTGCTGTATTCACCAGCTTCAAAAAAGGCAAGTAATCGCATGTCACAGGGCGAGCCAATGTCTATGAACCCGCCTCGCTCTGTGTTTTTACTGTCACTGACGGCCAGTCTGTGAAGCTATTCACTGCTTGGAATCAACTCAGCTTACGCCACGGTCGCAGTGTGGTGCTGAGCTTGCCTTGGTTCTGGTTACTGCTGTTTTTTGCGGTGCCGTTTTTCATTTTGCTTCGCATCAGCGTGACCGACATGGGCGAAGGATTGGATCCATTCGCGCCGTTGATCCAATCAAGCAACGGGCAAGTCATGTTGCATCTCAAGCTTGCCAATTATTTATCTCTGCTCAAGGACACGGATACCGGTTGGCTCCAAACGCTGTACACCGAGTCCTATGTGTTGTCGCTTAAATATGCGTTGTGGACCACCTTGATGTGTTTATTGGTGGGGTATCCGTTTGCCTATTTTCTGGCGCGTAGCCACCCTGCTGTTCGACCTATGCTGTTATTGATGGTGATGCTGCCCTTTTGGACTTCGTTTTTATTGCGCGTGTACGCATGGAAAGGCTTATTGACAGAACAAGGCATCATCAACCATTTGTTGATTGCGCTTGGCTTGGTCAATGAACCTATGCAATTGCTTTACAACGATGTGTCCATGCTGATTGGCATGACCTATGTCTATTTGCCTTTCATGGTGCTGCCCTTGTACGCGAATCTGGTCAAGCTCGATGGTCGCTTGCTTGAAGCCTCGCAAGATTTGGGGGCTACGCCGTGGCAAACATTTTGGCTGGTCACGGTACCGCTCAGTCGCTCGGGTGTGGTGGCAGGTTCGATGTTGGTATTCATTCCCTGTCTGGGTGAATTCGTCATCCCTTCGCTGCTGGGGGGAGCCGAAAACCTGATGATTGGTCGCGTGGTGTGGGATGAAATGTTCAGCAGCAACAACTGGCCGCGCGCGAGTGCGCTGTCCATTGTGATGATTGTTGGTGTGATCATGCCCTTGGCTTGGTACAACCAGCGCGTGATGCGCAAAGCCGAGTTGGAGTCGCCCGCATGAGCCTGCTGTGGTGGCGTGAGCATGTTGGCAAATTCTGGCTGGCCGCGGTCTATGCGTTTTTTTATTTACCGCTGGCTTTTTTGGTACTGTTCTCATTCAACAGCACCCGCCAAGACAGTGTGTTCACCGGGTTTTCATTGCGCTGGTACGAAGCCTTGCTCAAAGACAACCGGCTGGTAGAGGGGTTTTTACTCTCATTCAAAGTGGCTTTGATGAGCGCCACACTGGGCACGGTACTGGCCACCATGGCTGCATTTGCGCTCGTTCGGTTCGGCAAGTTTCGTGGTCGCACCTTGTTCAACGCCATGTTGTCCTCCCCGCTGGTCATGCCCGAGGTGATCATCGGTATGTCACTGCTATTGCTGTTTGTCGGCATGGAGCGTTTGCTCGGTTGGCCCGAACGCGGCACGCTCACCATCGTGCTCGGTCATGCACTGCTGGGCATGGCCTATGCCAGCGTAGTGATTCAATCTCGCCTCAAAGAAATGGACAAATCGATTGAAGAGGCCGCATTAGATTTAGGCTGCCGACCTTTTCAGGTGTTTTTTCTGGTCACTCTGCCCAATATGTCTCAGGCATTGCTTGCAGGCTGGCTGCTGACGTTCACCTTGTCTTTTGATGATGTGGTGATATCCGAATTTCTGGCCGGTCCCGGTGTTACCACCCTGCCCCAAGTCATCTTCAATTACGCCCGCCGAGGCGTCAACCCCACTATTTATGCAGCCGCCAGTCTGTTGATGTTGGTAGTGACTTTGGCTGTCGCCATTTATGGCGTACAGCTGGCCAGACAGTCTCGTCAAAGCCAGATACCGCGCGGGGAATAATCAACCGGCCAAGCTCCAAACGCCGACCAAAGCGGTGATAACCATGCCTGCAAAAAATCCCAACGCCAACAGCAATAAGGCCTGCAATGTGCGGTTGGTGCGTTGTTGCATACGTATCAATTCATGCAGTTGCTTGCGCTCTTGTTCATGGTCACGCTGTAAAAACGCATGCACAAGACGCGGGATTTCAGGCAGCATTTTGGCCAAGCGAGGGGCCTCTTCTTTGAGTTGCTGCCACAAACGCTGCGGCCCGATTTGCTCGAGCATCCACTTTTCCAAGAATGGTTTGGCCGTGCTCCACAAGTCCAACTCGGGGTCGAGTTGACGACCCAGTCCTTCGATGTTGAGCAAGGTTTTTTGCAGCAATACCAATTGCGGTTGAATCTCTACTTGAAAGCGGCGCGAGGTCTGAAACAAACGCATCAACACCATACCCAAGGAAATTTCTTTCAGCGGTCGGTCAAAGTAAGGCTCACACACAGCGCGAATCGCCGACTCGAGTTCGTCGACACGCGTTTGCGCTGGCACCCAGCCTGATTCAATGTGCAACTCAGCCACACGTTGATAGTCCCGCCGGAAAAAAGCGGTGAAATTCTGTGCCAGATACTCTTTGTCAAACTCGGTCAAGGTTCCGACGATGCCGAAATCCAAGGACACATAACGCCCAAAAGTCGCCGGCGCCAAACTGACTTGGATATTGCCAGGGTGCATATCGGCATGAAAAAAACCATCTCGAAACACCTGGGTAAAAAATATAGTGACACCATCTCTGGCCAGTTTGGGAATATCCACACCAGCTTGTCGCAACGCATCGACATGGCTGATCGGTATGCCGTGCATGCGCTCCATGACGATGACATCGCGGGTGCAATATTCCCAAATCATTTCTGGAATCAGCACCAAATCCAAGCCCTCCATGTTGCGACGCAATTGCGTGGCATTGGAGGCTTCGCGCACCAGATCGAGCTCATCATGGAGGTATTTGTCAAACTCTGCCACCACTTCACGCGGCTTGAGCCGCTTGCCGTCATGAGATAAACGCTCCAACCAAACAGCCATGGTGCGCATCAAATCGACGTCTTTATTGATGACCGAAAGCATGCCCGGTCGCAATACTTTGACTGCCACTTCGCGCTCTTGTCCATTGCTATTGCGCAGACTGGCGAAATGCACTTGCGCAATCGATGCGCTGGCCACCGGTACCCTGTCAAAGCGACTGAAGATATCTTCCACGCGGCGACCCAAAGCGCGTTCAATCGATGCCACAGCCAAATCCGATGCAAATGGTGGCACTTGGTCTTGCAATTTAGCCAATTCGTCGGCGATGTCGCTGGGCAATAAATCGCGTCTGGTGGAGAGCACCTGACCGAGTTTGACAAACACTGGTCCGAGGTGTTCAAGCGCCTGTCGCAATCGCTGGCCACGCGGTGCACTCAAATTGCGGCCAATGGTCAGTACCCGAGAGACACGAACCAGCCAAGCTTGTTTGAAGCCAGACAGCAATAATTCATCCAGACCGAACCTAAGCACGATCCAGAGAATGAAAATGCCGCGGTAGATGCGGGTCATTTGGCGGCGAACTCACGCAATAAGCTGGCTGCCCGCTTCAAAATCAGCACCACTTGGTGAGCCACTGCATCCCCGAATACACGGGATACATCTTCTTCAATATCCCAGCGCACATGGTCGACCAACCAGTTGATGTCAGCCGCCAACATGACATCTCCGTCTATTCGCATGGCCGGTTTTTCGCCTTTGACCAAACCCTGTACCAGCGAGAATGGCGACGCTTGATTGATATGCAAATGCAAATCTGCGGGTGCATCCGCGTCAGCCCGCTCCAACATACCCGCGGGCGTGATCATCCATTGAAGCCGGAAGTCGCGCCAACTCAGTTGCACGCGTTGGCCTTGTTGACGCTTGAGACGTTCGAGCGCGGCGGGTTCTTGGCCCAGCACATGGTTGATCAGCACCACACATTTGTCTTGCAATTCAAACACCAGCCAGTCGGGCAGCTTGAAAGCAAACAGGAAAGCGGACAATCGGGCAGACATGTCTGCTAGCGGGGACGCAATGGCCATGTGATGTATCCGCTGAGCGGATTGAAAAAATAACTGCCCTGATTATTGCAAGGCTTGGACGCCCGCCACCAACCAACCGGCGGAGCCGGATTTGGGCTTGGTCATGTTCCAGACTTCGCGGAACGGACTGGGCGACGTATTGGGCTCTTCGCGGATCATGCCGGAGAACTCAATACTGGCCATGTAGCCCTCACCAAGATCCTCAATACCGAGCAACTGCGCTTCGATCATGACCACTTCTGTGTGGTTGGGTCCTTGCACCAACTGACCACGTTCGGCCAATTGGGTCTGTATTTCGTGCAACATGCTGTCAGTCATCATGACCCGCAGTGCCGGAATATCTGCACGGTCCCATGCCGCTTGCAAACTGATGAAGTTTTGTTTGGCATTGGCCACAAAACTTGTCACATCAAAGTCTGAAGGAATAAACCAGTTTTGGTTACCCCCTGACAACGAGGATCCGATGCGTACACCCGAGCGGGCTGGCACCGAACTGTCAAAAGTGGCACCCGCCTGCTCCCAAGGCCTGGCTGAAGCATCATTGCCAATTTTGGCTGGGTTGTACTGGGGCACATCCGATGGATTGGTGGAAGAACCGGCACCGCCATAGGCATAAGGGTCTGCAGGCGCTTGTGGCATGCGTCTGCGCATGAAAAAGCCGATCACGACGACCACGGCCATGGCAATCAATGCAAACATCAGCAATTGGCCGAATTCAGCGCCAAAACCCAGCGAATGCGCCAGCCAAGCCAGACCTAAACCAGCGGCCAGACCACCGAGCATGGCACCCCAAGGGCGACGTGGTGCAGCCACAGGTGGCGCGGCGGGCGCAGGGGCAGGTGCTGCGTTTGGCGCGGCATTGGGGGCGGCAGGTCGACCGGCTTCACGTTGTGTCACATTGCCTGATTGCTGGCCGAAAGATTTACCGCCACCCAGTCGCTTGGCAGCGTCGGCATGCAAGCTGGCAAACACCATGAACAGCGCAAGAACAACACTGAAAATTTTCATATCAATCCAACCCTTCAATCACACAAATTGCAATTTCAACAACGTATTCCAACATGAAGCGCGACCACACCCAAGCTCATGTTGTGTATATCCACATGGGCAAAGCCACTTTCCTTCATAAGGACTTTCAAGCTTTGCTGGTCTGGATGCATGCGGATCGACTCTGCCAAATAGCGGTAACTGGATTCGTCACCCGCCACCATTTTCCCTAATCGTGGCAAAACTTCAAATGAATACCAGTCATACGCCTTGGCCAAAGGTGGGGCAACTTTGGAAAATTCCAACACCAACAGTTTGCCGCCAGGCTTGAGCACCCTTGCCATTTCACGCAACGCTAGGTCTTTATGGGTCATGTTGCGCAAACCGAAAGCCACGCAAACCAAGTCGAAATACCGGTCTTGAAACGGTAATTGCTCAGCGTCACAGACCAGCGTCGGCAACAGCACACCCTTGTCTATCAAGCGCTCACGCCCCTGTCGCAACATGGCCAGATTGATATCGGTGTGCACCACCTGACCACTGGCACCTACCTTGTCGGCAAATGCCAGCGCCATGTCACCGGTGCCGCCTGCAATATCCAATACCTTATCGCCCTGTTTCAGATTGGCCACCAGCAAGGTGTAAGCCTTCCAAGCGCGATGCAAGCCCATGGACATCAAATCGTTCATGAGGTCGTATTTGGATGCGACAGAATCGAACACGCCACGCACACGACGAGCCTTTTCGTTTTCGTCTACGGTTTTGAATCCGAAATCTGTGCCGACCATGTCTGTGCCCTTATGAATGACAGGATGAACCGCCACGTGCCGACATGGGCGCATCGCGTTGAGTGCCAGCCTGTTGCAGTCGCTGTTCGTACTGCAACCACAAATGATCTTGGTTCACACCGAGGAAATGCAAATAGTCCCAAGAATATATGCCACTGTTGTGACCGTCGCTGAATGACGGTTGCACGCCATAGTTACCGACTGGTTCAAGACTGAGTATGCCTACATGGCGCTTGCCAGTTTGCAAAACCTCTTGCCCAGGGCCGTGGCCTTGCACTTCTGCTGACGGGCTGTAAACCCTCAACAACTCAAAAGGAAGTCGAAAAGACTGGCCGTTATCGAATGACACTTCCAATATTTTGGAGGCGCCATGCAACACGATGTCGGTAGGCTGAGGGGTGGTGGATTGCAGGCCGGCCATGTTCTAAACTAATACGCGTTCTATCCCGCCGGTGTTAGCGAGATTGACATACTCGGACATCCAGTTGTCCCCCAGAATTTTGTGGGCCATTTCCACCACGATGTAATCGGCTTCGAGCAAACCATTTTGTAAATCGTCTTGGAAACGGTTCAAGCCAATCAGGCAACTCGGGCACGAAGTCAGCACTTTCACATTGTCCTTGGCAGCCACCCAGCCCTTGTCTCGCAATGCTGCCTCGCCTGCGAGAATTTCCTGTTCTTTGCGAAAGCGGATTTGTGTCGACACATCGGGTCGTGAATACGCCAGACCGCCGCTTTCGCCGCAGCATCGTTTGCTTTCGATCACCTGTTCACCTAACAGCGCTTTGACTGTTTTCATCGGTGCTTGTTGTTTCATCGGACTGTGACAAGGATCGTGATAAAGGTAAGCCTCGCCACCAGGCAATGTGATGCCTTTGCCAAGCAAGTATTCGTGAATGTCAACAATGCGGCAACCGGGGAAAATTTTGTCGAATTCATAGCCTTGTAACTGATCAAAACAAGTGCCGCAACTCACAACCACGGTTTTGATGTCCAAGTAGTTCAACGTGTTGGCAACGCGGTGAAAAAGCACACGGTTGTCTGTGATGATTTTCTCTGCTTTGTCTTGCTGACCCGAGCCGCGCTGCGGGTAGCCGCAACACAAATAACCGGGCGGCAACACGGTTTGCACACCCGTGTGCCAAAGCATGGCTTGGGTCGCCAAACCGACTTGACTGAACAAGCGCTCAGAGCCGCAACCGGGGAAATAAAACACCGCCTCGGCATCCGCACTCGTGGTTTTCGGATTACGGATGATGGGCACATAGTCGCGGTCTTCTATATC
>Ga0114973_10001620_pt1 | contig 16608 bp, 12 predicted proteins | sample M_140807_MF_Meta_FD_87025 | JGI IMG/M metagenome (GOLD analysis project Ga0114973, IMG submission 87025) | Freshwater microbial communities from Lake Montjoie, Canada to study carbon cycling - M_140807_MF_MetaG | ecosystem: Environmental > Aquatic > Freshwater > Lake | place: Lake Montjoie...
AGCTGAAGCAGACAAGCAACAACAACTGGCGCTAGAGCAACAGGCCAAGGCCGCACAAGCCGCTGAGGCTGAAAAACTGGCTGCACAAAAGGTCCAGGCCGAAAGAATGGCGCTGGAACAGCAGGCCAAACAATTTGCGCTCGAACAGCAGGCCAAGGCTGAACGCATCGCCCAAGAACAAAGAGAGCAGGCCGAGCTCAAGGCCCGCGCACAACAGGCTTTGGCTGAACAATTGGCCGCAGAGAGATTGGCACAGCTGTCCGCCAAGGCCGAGCAAGAAAGACTTGCCGCCATCGCCAAGACCGCTGAGGACAACCGCCAGGCACGCGCCCAGGTCGTGGCCGAGTTGTCCAAGCAAATGGACACGGCTGCACAGTTGCTGCAATCCAAACAACAGGCGCGCGCCAAGCAGGTGGAGGCTGAACGCGCTGCCGCTGCAGAACGAATCGCGCTTGAACAGCAACAACTGGCAGAGCAGCAGGCCAAGGCCGATGCAGATGCCAACGCCAAGGCTGAGGCATTGACACGGCTGTTAGTGGCGGAGCAACAGGCCAAGGCAGAGGCACAGGCCAAACAGGCGCTGGCAGAGCAGCAGGCCAAGGCGAAGGCTGAAGCACTGGCCCAACTGGTTTTGGCAGAGCAGCAGGCCAAGGCCAAGGCAGAGGCTCAAGCAGTGGCTGAGAAGGCACTGGCAGAGAATAAGGCGGCAGAGGCTAAAAAAGAGGAAGCACTCAAACTGGCCAAGCAGGCCAGAGACGCCGAAGACCTCAAGCGCATGGCTGTACTGCAAAAGCAGGCCGAAGAGATCCGTGTCTCATTGGCTACCATCAAGCAACAACAAAGCGCTGATGCTGCTGCAGCCAAGTCCGCGGCCAAGATTGCGTCTGAGCAGGTCGCCTCGCAAAATCTGAGCGTTGGCGAGGCGAACTTCATCAAGGAAAACAAGTTGTCCGAGCTGGTCGATTCGATGGGCACGGTCAGCCAGTCCAAGGACAAGACAGTGCCCCTGGCCACGCCCGTCAAGCCGCCCGCATCCACAGCGTCCATGGAATCCGGTGTCGATATGAACTGGACCAGCATGCCCTTGGCTTCAGACTTGCCGCCCCAAATCGCCAAGCTGGGCGAGTCGTTCATCGACACGGTCTACAAGCAACTGCCCAGCTCCAAGAAGATTGCCAAGGCCATGCCGTTTGACGAGTTCAAGCTGCGCATCAAGGAGGCGATCGACACCAGCCCTGACATCGCCGTGGTCTCTAACCTGGCAGAGCAGTCCAAGTCCAGCAAGTCGTTGGCGCTCTCAAGCCTGTTGCCGCAGGTCACTGGCAACTCTGACAGCGGCAAGCGCACCATCAAGAACCCGTGGCTGGGCACCAGCTACGAACAAGACGGCTCCAACTTCGGCATCTCTGTGAGCCAGTTGGTGTTCGACTTTGGCGCTGGCATCTTCGGCCTCAAGGCAGGCAAGGCGCGGGTCAAGGCCGCAGAGGAATTGCTGGTCTCTAAAAAATCTGAGCAGGCACTTAAATCTATCTATGCGTTCATTGAGCTCGAGCGTGCCCGTGACCAGTACAAGCTGGCCTCACAAAACGCACAGTCGCGCCTTGAGTTGATCAGGCTGGTCAAGGAACGTTTTGCCATCGGTGGCGGCACCAAGCCAGACGTGATTCGGGCAGAGTCCAGGTACGCCGAGGCCTTGTCAAGCGTTGCATTGGCCAGCTCCAAGGTCAGCGCGGCCGAGGCCAACTACCGCGAACTGTTCGCCAGCAACCCCACGGGCATGGTGGTCGGTCCCGACCATGAGTTTGTCATTGAGGGCTTGGAAAAGACCGCCGAGCAGTTGGCGGGTACCTACCCAGGCTTGCTGCAACTGGCGCGGTTGAAGGACGCCACCAGCGAAGAATCCAAGGCGGTGATTGCCAAGACTTTACCGAGTTTCAGCTTGGTGTACTCGGGCACCTCACAGGGCCACTTTGTCTCCAACGTCACGCCCTCCACCAGCCAGAGCCTGGTGTTGCAGTTGAGCGTGCCCATCTACAACGGCGGGGCGGACCAGGCCCGCAAGGACGACGCCCGTTTGAAGGCGCTGCAGTCCGAGTTGGAGTTTGACGCAGCCATGCGTTCGTTTGAGAAGACGCTGTTGCAAAGCCAGGCCGAGGTCAAGAGCAGTGACGAGATACTGACGTCTCGCTCGGTGTCTGTGCGCTCTGCCATCGCCTCCATGCGCGCGGTGCGTGAACAGTTCGCGTTTAACAAGGGCACCTTGCTCGACTTGATCTCGGTGCAAGACAGCCTGTACCAGTCCGGTAAGGACATGATCGACGCGCATGCAGACCGCAACATCGCGCGTTACCGCTTGGCTCACCTGACCTCTGAGTTGCACAAGGTTTTCCAACTGTCTGATTCGCCATTGATGGTGAAGGATTGACGATGAATCAAATGGCTGAACTAGGCAGGGCGGAAGAGTTTGCGCCCAAGGACCCGATAGAGACCTGTGTGCTGTGGTTGCTAGAGGGCCTGGACAAGCCCATGTCAGCGGCGGCGCTTCGCGCCAGTGTCGCTCGCCTGCCAGGGCCGTGGACCTTTGAAGAGGCAATAGAGGCACTGGAGAGCTTTGGCCTGCGTTGCCGTGAGCGCAGTGTCAGCCTCTCAGACTTGTTGAGCACCCACAAGTCCTCCATCTTCTTGTCTGAGGGTGCGGTGGTCGCGGCCATTCAGCCCAAGACCGAGGCGCACCCCGCCCAACTCTTTGTGCCGACCAGAAACCTCCGTCCCACACCCTTGTCGGTAGAGGCCTTGGCCATGATCTATGGCGGCATGGTGATTGAAATTGAGGCCGAACTCAAGATAGGTACCGAGGACGATAACCAAAAGGGCCGCTTCGGTCACTGGTTCTTCGGCCCGTTGCTGGCCTCTAAATTTGTTTACTTTCAGGTCATGATGGCGGCGTTGCTGACCAATATTTTCGCGTTGGCAACCTCTGGCTTTTCCATGATCGTTTACGACCGTGTCATGCCCAACGGCGCGATGGAAACTTTGGTAGCTTTGTTGGTCGGTGTGTTCATTATTTTCATCAGTGACTTTGTGATCCGAAGCCTGCGCAGTTACTTCTTGGACGTAGCAGGCGCACAAGCAGACATGGTGATTGCCGACACCTTGTTCGAACAAGTCATTGACATGGAGTTGGCGGCGCGTACCTCGCCCACGGGCTCGGTGGCCAACTCGTTGCGCGAGTTTGAATCGCTGCGCGACTTCTTGACATCGGCAACGCTCACGACATTGATTGACCTGCCCTTTGCGGTGCTGTTCCTGTTTGTCATTTGGACCATTGGCGGGCCCTTGGTGTATGTGCCCTTGGCGGCCATCCCTTTGATCATTGGTTCAACCTTGTTGATCCAGCCCAGCTTGCGTAAGTTGACCCAGAGCAACTACGAGGACGGCCAAACCAAAAATTCGGTCGCTATTGAAACACTGCAGGGTATTGAGACCATCAAGGCCATCGGTGCCGGCTCCATGATGCGCAAGCGCTGGCAGGATGTGATCTCGCACCAATCCACCATCGGTTTGAAGACCCGTGTGCTGTCGCAGTTCTCCTCCAACATGTCCAACTTCGCCAACCAACTGGTGTGGGTGGGCACGGTGACGCTGGGCGTGTACTTGACACAGACGGGCGCCATCGGTTCGGGTGCGATTGTGGCGTGTTCTATGTTGTCGGGTAGATCGATTGCCCCATTGGCTCAGCTCTCTCAGTTACTCACACGTTTAAACACAGCACTGGCAAGTTACAGGAATTTGAATGCACTGATGAGTCAGCCGCGTGAACACAAGAACAAGGCCGCCTACTTGAACCGCCCCGTGTGGCAGGGCAGCATAGAGTTTCGCGACGTGAGTTTCAATTATCCTGGTCAGTCTCAGGGCGGCTTGCAAAATATTTCATTCAAGATCGAGGCTGGCGAGAAGGTAGCCATCGTCGGCAAGGTCGGCTCTGGCAAGACCACGCTGGCCAAGTTGCTGGTGGGCTTGTACAAGCCCAGCTCAGGCGCGATATTGGTCGACGGTATCGATATCCGACAGATCGACCCCGCCGACCTGCGTCGCAACATTGGTGTGGTGATGCAAGAGAGCTGGTTGTTCTCTGGCACCGTGAAGCAAAACATCGCCGTCGGTGGCAACAACCCGACGGATGAAGAGATATTGCAGGCAGCCATGGTTTCGGGTGTACATGAGTTCATTTCCGAGCATCCCGACGGCTACGCCTACAAGCTGAAAGAAAAGGGCGAGGGACTGTCTGGCGGACAAAGACAGACCATCAATATTGCCCGTGCGTTGGTAGGCAGGCCACCGATTTTGTTGATGGACGAGCCCACCAGTGCCATGGACTTGGGACACGAATCTGAATTGATTGCCAAGCTGAAAAATCAACTGATCAACCAAACCATATTGATCATCACCCACCGCACCTCTATCCTGGAATTGGCCACCCGCGTGCTGGTCCTCGACCAAGGCAAAATAGTGGCGCAAGGACCTAAGAGCGACTTCATGCGCAACCAGCCACCGCAACAGGCGGGCCAAGAGGCTGCTGCAGCCTATTAACCGCCTAGACAGATACCCATGAATAAGCCAAAGAAAATGAATTACAGCAAAGCCGGCTTCGGTAATTTGCGCATTGGCCGCCCCAGTGTGGTGTCGTTTTTATTGCTCAACGCGATATTGGTCACCATGGGTGTGCTGGTGGTTTGGTCAGCCTACTCCAAAGTCGATGAGGTGACGCATGCAGAGGGCCGCGTCATACCTTCATCCCACATGCAAGTCATCCAAAACATGGAAGGCGGTATCGTCAAGAGCATCAATGTCAAGCAAGGTGATGTGGTTGAAAGAGATGACGTGGTGTTGAGCATGGAGTCGGTGCAATTTTCAGCTGAGCTCGACAGCAAAAGACAGCAAGTGCTGTCTTTGATGGCCAAGGAAGCCAGACTGCGTGCCGAGGTGTATGACACCCCGTTGACCTTCACCAAAGAATTCAGTGGCATGGCAGCCCACTACGTCAGTACCGAAATGTCTGAATACGAATCACGCAAGCGTCGCTTGAATGCGGACTTGTCTTTGTTAGAAAGCCAGGTACAAAGCGGCCAGCAAGAACTCGATATCGTTCGCAAATTGACCGAGCGCGGACTAGAACCACAAATTGAATTGGTCAGAACCCAAGCCCGGGTGGATGAAGCCAGAAACAAGATGGAGTCCATGCGGCGTCAGTTCAAGAGTGACTCTGCCACCGAGTTGTCTCGCGTCGTGCTCGAACTCAATCCCATGCGTCAAACATTGCCCGCATTTGCTGACAAGGTCAATCGCACACAAATCAAGGCGCCCATGAAGGGCGTGGTCAACCGCGTCATGATCAACACCATCGGCGGGGTGATCAAGCCTGGTGAACCGGTGATTGAGATCGTGCCCTATGACGACAATCTGGTGGTGGAGGCGCAAATACGGCCACAGGACATCGGCTTCATCCACATGGGGCAGTCAGCCAACGTGAAGTTCACCGCCTATGACTACTCCATCTTCGGTTCGCTCAAGGGTACGGTGACCAATATTTCCCCCGACGCGGTCTCCAAGGAAGAGCGAGGTCAGTTGAATTATTACTACGTGGCTCGCATCGAGACCAGCACCAAGGCGATCCAGTCATTAGAAAAAAATCTGCCCATCATTCCGGGTATGCAGGCGCAAGTCGATATCATCACTGGCAATAAAAGTGTCCTGAGCTATTTGCTCAAACCATTGATCGGTGTCAAAGAAAATGCATTCCGTGAGCGTTAACCGTTTGTTGCAGTGTCTGATGGCTAAAAGATGGCAAGCACTTACCTTGCTGCTTTTCTTAGGTATGCAAACCGCATACGCGCAAGATTCGATGATCTTCACCAAGGTCATTCGTTGCGAATCGCAAAACCCAGAGCGAACCAAGGGGCAGGACTGTTTCAATCCTCCCGCTGATCTGGGTCTGGGTGACATAGTGTTAGCCCAAGGAAAAATCGAACGCAAGTCTGAGGACGGATTCGGCGAGGCCGTCAAGAACTTGCCCGCCGGCACGATTGTGGTCCTCAACAGCATGGGCGGCGACTTGGTGGGCGGTCTTCGCCTCGGCCAATCCATACGTGCCAGAGACTTCAATACTTGGGTCATGGATGCGACGTCAGACAATCCTGCCATCAAGGACAAAAAAAATATGGGCAGGTGTTTTTCATCCTGTGCCTACACTTTTCTGGGTGGCGTACTGCGCAGGGTGGACAAAGCCGGTCAACTCGGTGTGCACCAATTCAGAAATACGGACGATAAGCTAGACGCCAACCAGGCCCAAAAAATATCAGCCATGTTGGCCCGTTATTTGGACACCATGGGAATCAACCGCCAGTTGCTCGATCAGGCATTGTTGACTGAGCCAGGCAAGATGACCTTGATCCCTGAGACACAAAGAATCGCATGGAATATCGAGCCCAGTTTGCCCAGCACGGTCACCTTGTCCAAGTGGAAACTAGAGGCCGCAGCAGGCGGCAAGCGACTGGCGTATACCTCGGTCAAACAAATCAACCGCAATGCGTTTCTGACTTTTGCGCTGACCTATGTGAATGGCAGCCTCAGGGGCTTGGTGATTGCCAAGCCGGATGCACGCGATGAGTTGGCCAGCGATTGGCTGAGCGCTTTCAACGACAAAGTGGAAGTGATGGTAGAGGTGAACTCCAAGCTGTTGGTGATGCAACCGCTGGGAAATTGGGAGTTGGCGGGTCAGGTCAACACGCCCGGTACACGCCAAATTTGGTACGCCGTCAAACCTGAATTGATCAAAGAACTGCTCAATGCACGCCAATTCAAGCTCAAACTTCAGTGGGCCATACCACCCATGGGCATGGACGCTGAAACTACGTTCAGTACCGATGGGTTGAAGGACAACTACGCAGCCCTTTGAATCTTATTTTTGAAATAAATTTTTCAAATGCGCGACCGCTTTTCCTGACATCTTTTTAAATTTGCTCACGACCGATGTGTCCAAATGCGTGTCAAGAATAAAGTCATAAAAATGGGTCTGGTGGTAAGCGTGGGTGTTCTGCGTGTGAGAGTGGTCATGCCCGAAGGTGTTGCGTCTGATGTGCAAGGCCTTTTTCAATAACTCCATCGCATGGGCAGCGTCGCCCTTCAAATGCTTGATGATGCCCAACTCATGGAAAGAGTGCGAGGTGTGGTGGTGGTCCTCGCCGTATTTATTGATTCGTATGTTCAGGGCTTTGTGGTGTAAGTCCTCTGCCTCTTGGTGCGAACCCAGCAATGACTTGATCACGCCCAGTCCATGGTAAGAATCTGCCGTGTGGTGATGGTCTGAACCCAAACTTGCGTGCCTGATCTCCATCGCCTTCTCATGGTGAGCATGCGCCTCGTCGTGCTTGCCCAGTGTCCTCATCAACTCACCCAAGCCATGGTGTGAATGCGCGGTGTGCGGATGACTGTCGCCATGAAAGTCACGCCTGATTTGCAGTGCTTGATGGTGGAAATCATGGGACTCATCCAGCTTGCCCCGACCCAAATGGATTTTCCCCAGCACGTGAAGGCTGTGCGCAATCAGCGGGTGGTCTTGTCGCAACTGCGCTTTTCGGATTTGAAGCGATTGTTCGGCCATGCGTTCTGCGTCATGGTGTTCGTCCAGGTCATGCAGCAAATGGGCCAACCCATTCAAAGAACTGGAGGTGTGAATATGGTGGTCACCAAATATCTTTCTTCGGATCACCAGCGACCTGCGCAAAAACTCATCGGCCGCTTTGAAGTCACCCAATTCATGCAGCAGGTGTGCATAGTGATTCAGTGCTTGCGCGGTCAATGGGTGGTCTTTACCCAAAATTTTCTCTCGCACATGCAGTGCACGGTCGTGCAGCTCGCGGGCATCGCTAAATTGCCCCATTTCGTGGTGAGAGACAGCGAGGTTTAATTGTGAAGAGGAGGTATGCGGATGGTCTTTGCCGTAAATGGACTCGCGAATTTGCAGCACCTGCTTGTTGATCTTCAAGGCCTCTTTGTAGTTGCCCTTGTCGTGGACCAGTGAGGCCAGGTTGTGCAAACTGTAAGCGGTCTGAGGGTGAAATTCACCGAAATTGTTGATCCTTATCTCCAAAGACTTATCAAGCATCTCTTGTGCTTGGGCGTAGTCGCCAATGTCATGCAGCACAGCGCCGAGTCCATGCAATGAATTGGCGATATGCGGATGTTCTGTGTCCAGTTGGTTGCTACGGATGGACAGTGATTTCAAATGCATGTCCTGCGATGAATTTAAATCGGCAGTCTCGTGCAGCAAGCCAGCGTAGCCATAGTAGGTGTTGGCCGCGTTCAGCAATAAAGGTGAAAACGCGTTCTCATAAATAGAGATGGACTCATTGAACAACTTGTCAGCATTTTCATAGTTACCCAACGACTTCTCCAGCGTCGCGTAATTGCTGATGGTGATAGCGGTATGCCGATTGTCAAAACCAAAAAAACCTTCCTTGATCTTGAGGGACTTTTCGTAATAAGACTTCGCCTCTTGAAATTGCCCTTGTATGGTGAGCAAGTTGGCCAGGTTGTTCAAGGTGACTGCGGTTTGCGGATGCTCTTCACCCAGTCTTTCATACTGAAATTTCAACGCGTTCCTGTAAAGAATCTCTGCTTCATTGAACAAACCCAATTCGGTCTGGCAATTGGCTTGGCATTGCAGTAACAAGGCAACCGGTGGTTGGTTGTTGCCGAATGATTTTTCTGTGATGGTTCTTGCTTCAGAGAAATAGGCCAGCGCTTCCTTGTATTTGCACATATCAAAATGCAGGTGGCCCAAGTGTGTCAGAGTGACAGCAACCTCAGGATGTTTTTTACCAAAGGTGTCTTGGTTAATCGTCAACGCTTGTTGCAGCAATTCATTCGCTTCCGTGGTGTTTCCAGTGGCGGCGTGGTAGTTGGCCAGGCCGTGAAGGCTCTTGCAAATGGCATGGTGTGAGTCGCCGTAAGCGTTGACTTTGATGGTGATGGCTTTGTTGAGCAACTCAAAGGCTTGATCAAATTGGCTGGTATCCAATTTCAATTGCGCCAGACCTTGCAGGCATTGGGCATAGAACTGGTTAACTTCTAGGTTGCCTTGTTTTTCATAAATATGGATAGCCTTGAGGTAGAGCTCTTCAGATTCGCTGAAGTTTCCGTTGTTATGAAGTAACCTGGCCAGATTCAGGGCGAATGAGGGATATTCTTTTTCCTGACTCTGCTTGTTGCTTTCTCCGATGTGATTGGCTTGCCTGAATAATTTTTCAGCCAGTTTCAAGTCCCCTTTGACTTCAGCCAGTACCGCCAAGTTGTTCAAGGAGATGGCGGTTTCGTAATGCTGTTCCCCGAAGGTGACAATCTTCATTGCCAGTGCCTCATTGCCGGCTTTCTCAGCGGCTGCGTAGTTACCTTTGTCTTTGTACACCAGACTGAGGTTGTTCAATATGGTGGCGGTTTGCGCACCCTTGCCATCAAAGTGTGTCTGACAAAATTTCAACGCTCGCTCAAGATACTCGATGGATTTTTCAAAATCTGCGTCTTCTTTGCATACCAAGCCGAAATAATTCAACACGGTGAATATTTCAACCGCAAAGGTGGAAGAGGATTTCTCGGCCAGTTCAAGAAAATAATGGTAAGTGGTGATGGCCGCCTCTTGCTCACCTTGCAAGCGGTAGGCTGAGCCCAGTACATACAAGACTTGAATGATGTGCGGCTTGTACTTGGACTCATCGTCTTCCATTTGCTCAAGCAATAGCTTGCTGCCGTTGATAGTGGAAGCGTAATTTTTTTCATTCAACAGTTGTTGGATGAAATCTATAAATGGTTCAACGCCATTGTCAGATTGCTGCCACTCCTTGGTCAGTACCAGCAGATGCGGTAAATCATTTTCTATTTCAGTCTTCAATAAGGATGTGGCACGTTGATGGCGTGATGACCATAGCAACTCGGCATAGGCTTGTATCAAATTCAAGTCAACGCTGTAATCGCGCGAGTCATCCGGGTTGCATAGCCATGTTTGCAGGTCTTTGTTTAAGCTGTAAACACCCTCTGTGACTTCACACACTGGTGCTATGGCTTGCAGTGCAGAGGCTTTTACCTCGGCGTGCGCCCCCATTTGTTTGAACAGGGTTTCAAGCTGTAAAAGATTCTTGCCAGAGTCGGATATTGCCAAAATACTCAGAAGCGGCCGTATGTCTGATTTATACATACTTAAATCGGTAAAAGTTTTTTTAAACTCGTCTAAAGTACTCATTTTGATAGCGCTTCAAATAAAAACATCCTAAGATGCGTGAACATGGAAGTCTTGCAAAACCTTGCCTGCATGAGCGTCCTCGTACACTATTATTGACTATGAGCATTAAACAACTGAACGCGACCTACGATGCCTTAGAGGACAGGGTATTGTTTCGTTTAACGACCCAAGATGACAACGAATACAGGCTGTGGTTAACGCGCGCCGTCGTGCGACATATTTTGATCTTGACCACCCATGCCACGGTGTCTGAGTTGAAAAAAATCCATCCCTTGCAGCACGTGGATGCGATTGCTGAATTCAATCAACAAGTCAAACAAGAAAATACAAAATTCACAGACTTCGAACCAGCGCACCAACACCCCTTGGGCGAGGAACCGGTGTTAGTGCAAAAAGCATTGATCAAAGCCTCAGAGAAAGCCTATGTGCTGGAACTGCAAATGAAGGGCAACCAGACCATGAAAATACCGTTGAATGAGGCATTGAACGGACAGTTGCAAGTCGTGTTGAAAACGATTTCAGAGCGTGCAAACTGGAATATTCAACCGGTGGGCGACACTGAACAACAGGTGGAAAAAGAAGCGCCCAGCAGTCCGAGCACAGACACGAATCATCCCAAACTACTGCATTGACAGTTTCATGGATGTGACCCGTTGACGCACCAGGCCATCCACGCAAAGACTCCGTTCAAACCGCGGGTGAGCCAAGCGGTGAAACGCTGGTTCAGCGCTTGTTCAATGGCGGCACATCGCGTTTGGATGCGCCGGTGAACAGTTGACGAGGTCTGCCGATTTTGTATTCAGGGTCGCTGATCATTTCATTCAATTGAGCGATCCAACCCACGGTGCGAGCCAGCGCAAAAATACCAGTGAATAAATTGACTGGAATACCGATGGCGCGTTGCACGATGCCGGAGTAGAAATCGACGTTAGGGTAGAGCTTGCGTGACACAAAGTAATCGTCTTCAAGCGCAATTTTTTCCAGCGCCTTGGCCAGTTTGAACAGCGGGTCGTTTTCCAATCCCAATTCTTTGAGCACTTCGTCACAAGTTTCTTGCATCAGTTTGGCGCGAGGATCGTAATTTTTATAAACGCGGTGTCCAAAGCCCATCAGCTTGACGTTGGAGTTTTTGTCTTTGACCTGCTCCATGAACTCACCAACTTTGGCAATACCGCCATTGGCTTGGATATGTTCAAGCATGTTCAAGCAGGCTTCATTGGCACCGCCATGCGCGGGCCCCCACAGGCAAGCCACACCTGCAGCAATCGCTGCAAAAGGATTGGTACCTGACGAGCCGCACAAACGCACGGTAGAGGTGGAGGCGTTTTGTTCATGGTCTGCATGCAGCGTGAAGATGCGGTCCATGGCGCGTTCGAGCACTGGATTGACCACGTACGCTTCGCAAGGTGTACCGAACATCATGCGCAAAAAATTGCCCGCGTAAGACAGGTTGTTTTGCGGATAAAGAAAGGGTTGTCCGATGCCGTATTTGTAAGCCATGGCAACCAAGGTCGGCATTTTGGCGATCAGACGGATAGCTGCAATTTCGCGGTGCTCTGCATTGTTGATGTCGGTGCTGTCATGGTAGAAAGCCGACAAAGCGCCGACCAAACCTGTGAGTACAGCCATGGGGTGCGCGTCGCGGCGAAAACCGCGCAAAAAGAATTGCAATTGCTCATGCACCATGGTGTGGTGCGTCACCGTTTGGGTGAACTCATGCTTGCGTTGTGCGTTGGGCAGTTCACCGTACAACAGCAAATGGCAGGTTTCTAAAAAGTCGCAGTGGGTGGCCAGTTGTTCGATAGGGTAGCCGCGGTAGAGCAATTCGCCTTTGTCGCCATCAATGAATGTGATGGCCGATTGGCAAGAAGCAGTCGATAAAAAACCGGGGTCGTAGGTGAACATGCCGGTTTGGCCGTAGAGCTTGCGGATGTCGATGACGTCGGGCCCGATGGTGCCGCTGTACACCGGCATTTCAAAGCTGGGTTGGCCATTGGTGAATGAAAGAGTGGCCTTGTAGTCAGCGAGTTTCATGGTCAATTCCTGTGTCAATCAATTTAAAAAATTAAACTTTCATTAGATGCAAAACGGACTGCACCCTGGGATCTTTCGTGACGGTTTGCGTATGCGGTCTACCCAGCAACACATCCAGCAAATCGTTGTCAGCCAATTCCATCAAGCTGTACATGCCGCGAGCCTGACCCACGGTAAGCGCATCGGCATGATGATTGAAAAAACGCTCAATGAACAAATCGTTTTCCAACAACCCACGTCGGCAACGCCAGCGTAGTTTGCTGAGTCCTGCTGACGTCAATCTGTCGTCGTCAGCCAGTCCATGGAGTTGTTCATCTTCCATTTACACCGCACGGCTGATCATCAACTCTTTGATCTTTCCGATGGCCTTGGTCGGATTCAATCCTTTGGGGCAGACGTCAACGCAATTCATGATGGTGTGGCAACGGAACAAACGGTAAGGGTCTTCCAAGTTGTCAAGTCGCTCGCTGGTGGCATGGTCGCGGCTGTCTGCGATGAAGCGATAGGCTTGCAATAAACCTGCGGGGCCGACAAATTTGTCCGGGTTCCACCAGAAAGAAGGACAACTGGTGGAGCAGCTGGCGCACAAAATACATTCGTACAAACCGTCGAGTTCTTCACGCTCGGCAGGTGACTGTAGACGCTCTTTTTCCGGCGGCAGTGTGTCGTTGACCAGATACGGTTTGATCGAGTTGTATTGGTTGAAAAACTGCGTCATGTCAACAATCAAATCGCGGATGACTGGCAGTCCGGGCAGCGGTTTCAAAGTGATAACGCCAGGCAATGTCAACATATTGGTGAGACATGCCAAGCCGTTTTTGCCGTTGATGTTCATGGCGTCAGACCCGCATACACCTTCGCGGCAAGAGCGGCGGAAGACAGTGTGGGGTCTTGTGCCTTGAGCTTCATCAAAGCGTCTAACAACATGCGCTCATGGCCGTCGAGCTCTACCTCGATGGTTTGCATGTAAGGCTTGGCGTCTTTTTCAGGGTCGTAGCGGTAAATCTTGAAGGTACGTTTCATCAGAAGGTTCTCACTTTGGGAGGGATGCTTTCCGTGGTCAGCGGTTGGAGCTTCACGGGCTTGTAGGTCATGCTGTTGCTGTGGCTGTGCCACAGGCTGTGCTTGAGCCATTGTTCGTCATTGCGGCCATTGGGATGTTCGGGCGTGTCTGCGTAGTCATCCACTGTGTGAGCGCCACGGCTCTCACGGCGTGCCGCTGCTGACACCATGGTGGCCTGTGCGCACTCGATCAAATTTTCAACTTCCAGCGCTTCAACACGCGCCGTATTGAAAATTTTGCTCTTGTCTTTCAAGCCGATGGCGTTGACACGTTCACGCAAAGCGGCGATTTGAGTCACGCCTTCGTCTAAGCTGGCTTGGGTGCGGAACACGCCTGCGTGTTTTTGCATGCTGGCGCGTAAATCATTGGCCACGTCTTGTGCGTATTCACCACTGGTGCTGCTGTCTAAACGAGCCAAACGAGCCAGCGTGCGATCTGCTGCATCCGCAGGCAAGGGCTTGTGCAATTTGTTTTTCTGATGGAAATCGACGATGTGGTTTCCGGCTGCTTTACCAAAGACCAACAAGTCCAGCAACGAGTTGGTGCCTAAGCGATTGGCGCCATGAACGCTGACACATGAACATTCACCGACCGCATACAAGCCGTTGACCACGGCGTTGTGGTCGTTGTGAGTTTGTGTGACGACCTGGCCATGGATATTGGTCGGTATGCCACCCATCTGGTAGTGGATAGTGGGCACCACGGGGATGGGTTCGCGCGTGATGTCTACGTTGGCGAAGTTATGCCCGATCTCGTAGACCGAGGGCAGTCGCTTCATGATGGTTTCAGCGCCCAGGTGATCAAGTTTCAGGTGCACGTAGTCTTTGTTAGGACCACAGCCACGGCCTTCCTTGATTTCTTGGTCCATGCAGCGCGATACAAAATCGCGTGGCGCCAAGTCTTTGAGCGTAGGTGCATAGCGTTCCATGAATCGCTCGCCCAAACTGTTGAGCAATATGGCGCCCTCGCCTCGGCAACCTTCAGTCAACAGCACACCGGCACCGGCCACGCCAGTCGGGTGAAATTGCCAAAACTCCATGTCTTCCAGTGGAATGCCTGCGCGTGCGGCCATGCCCAAACCGTCGCCAGTATTGATGAACGCATTGGTGGAAGCCGCAAAAATTCGACCTGCGCCGCCGGTGGCGAGCAATACCGTTTTGGCTTCCAGAATATGCAAGTCACCGGTTTCCATCTCTAACGCAGTCACGCCGATCACGTCGCCGTCGGCGTCGCGGATCAAGTCTTGCGCCATCCATTCCACAAAGAAATTGGTGTTGGCTTGCACATTTTGTTGGTAGAGGGTGTGCAACATGGCGTGACCGGTGCGGTCTGCCGCCGCACAGGCGCGTTGCACGGACTTTTCACCATAGTTGGATGTGTGGCCACCGAAGGGGCGCTGGTAAATGGTGCCGTCAGGGTTGCGGTCGAACGGCATGCCCATGTGCTCCAACTCGTACACCACTTTAGGTGCTTCACGGCACATGTATTCGATCGCGTCTTGGTCACCCAGCCAGTCTGAACCTTTGACGGTATCGTAAAAATGGTAGTGCCAGTTGTCCTCAGACATATTGCCCAGCGATGCGCCAATGCCACCTTGCGCGGCAACCGTGTGCGAACGGGTGGGAAAAACCTTGGACAGCACCGCCACATTCAAACCTGCACGGGAGAGTTGCAGCGAGGCACGCATGCCTGAGCCACCTGCACCAACGATCACTACATCAAAGCGGCGGCGGGGAAGAGAAGAGCGTGTCATCTGTCAAAGTCTCCAAAGAACCTGAACCGCCCAGCCCAAACAAGAGAGCAACCAGACGATAGTGAAAATATGCAGGGCCAAACGCAAACCAATGGGTTTGATGTAGTCCATCCAGATGTCGCGCATGCCTACCCACACGTGGTAGGTGAGTGCGAGCAAGACGGTGAAAGTCAATGCACGCATCCACTGCGGGTTGAAAATGCCGGCCCACAAGTCATAGCCGATCTCACCGCGCGAAAAAATCACTTGCAACAACACCAGCAAGGTAAACACAGCCATCAAGGCCGCCGTCAGACGCTGCGCCAGCCAGTCGCGCAGTCCGTAATGGGCACCTGTGACCAGGCGTTTGGAACCGATTCCGTCACTCATGTCTGCTCCTGAATTCAATACAAGCCGAATAATTTGGCGCCCAGCAGCACGGTCAATCCGATGCTGGCGCTCAAGGTGAAGACGGCACTTTTTTGACCGAATTCGCGGCTCACCGAGTGGGTGGCGTCCATGTACAAATGACGCACGCCGGCAATCAGGTGGTGCAAGTAGGCCCAAATCAGCGCCAACATGGTCAGTCGAATGAACCAGCCGGGGTAAATGCCTATGCCAATGTTGATAGCTGCTTTGAATTTGGCAAAAGAAATTTCAGAAGAAATTGATTTGTCAAACAGCCAGACGATGAAGGGCAGCAACAAAAACATCAACGCACCGCTGATGCGATGCAGTATGGAGACCCAGCCAGCAGCCGGTAAACGGTAAGTAGGCAGGTCATGAAAAGCATTGATGTTGCGAAACTCAGCTAGGGTTTTTACGGGGTCTGTCATGCCAAGGGCTTTCCGAGGTTCAGTCAAAGGAGGAGAAACCCCTTTGTTGAGGGGCTGAAATTGATTCTATTGCAATGCACAAAAAATCAGGGTCACACATGTGAAGCGGGTTACAGTGAATTCTTTTTAATTCAATTCGTTCAGGTAATGGCGGGTGTCAGTGCGGTAAACACCGATGCGCCATTCCATGGGAGTGTCTTGGTAGGTGAACGACAGACGTTCAACTTTCAGCAAAGGCATGTTGGCACTGACTTTCAAAAAATCACAGACATCGTCGCTTGGCAATACCGCACGTAAGCGTTCTTGGGCGCGAACCATGCGGATACCGAAATCCGATTCGAACAGGGCATACATCGGGCGGGTATCGGTACTCAATTGCGCTGTGGTCAGACCTTTGAAGGGACCGCCAGGTAACCAGATATCTTCAAAAATAGTCGGTATGCCATCAAATGACAGTACTCGGCGCACCTGAAACACCTGCTCACTGGCACGCAAACCGAGCATGTCGGCGACGGCTTGGGGTGCGCGTATTCGTTTGCAATTGATGATTTCGCGCTCGGCGGGGCTGTGGCTGACAGCCGCAGGGTTGTCGGGTTTGAGTTTGAGAAATCGGAATTGCACTTGTTGCTCGGCGTGGGTGGCGACAAAT
>Ga0114973_10001623_pt1 | contig 16593 bp, 15 predicted proteins | sample M_140807_MF_Meta_FD_87025 | JGI IMG/M metagenome (GOLD analysis project Ga0114973, IMG submission 87025) | Freshwater microbial communities from Lake Montjoie, Canada to study carbon cycling - M_140807_MF_MetaG | ecosystem: Environmental > Aquatic > Freshwater > Lake | place: Lake Montjoie...
ATTACAGTAGTGGTTATTTTTCTTATATTAATGTTAATTAGATATATTATTATAGACCCATATACACTTCAAAATATACAAAGCGGACAAGTTTCATCCACTATCAATGCTTCATCTTTAGCAACAAATGGAACTTCAGTTCCTTCTAGTAATTTCGCATATTCTATATGGTTTTATGTAAACAACTGGAATTATCGTTACGGTGAACCTAAAGTTATTTTTGGAAGAATGGGTGCTACTAGTTCACAAGGAAGTGGTTCTGTATCCGGTATAAATGGCCTTGACCCTTGCCCCGCGGTTGTTTTAGGAGCAGTTGAAAATAATATTTCTGTATCTTTAGGTTGTTATCCTGGAATTGACCAACAACCTACAACACCCGGAGGTACTACAGTTGTTCAGACTTGTAGTGTAGCTAATATTCCTATTCAAAAATGGGTTAATTTAATAGTTAGTGTTTATGGAAGATCAATGGATATTTATATTGATGGTAAATTAGTTAGAACATGTTTATTACCTGGTGTAGCAAGTGTAAACAGTAGCGCAAATGTTTATGTTACACCTTCTGGCGGTTTTGAAGGTTGGACTGCTAAATTCCAATATTATCCTGATTCTTTAAATCCTCAACAAGCATGGAATATTTACAGTCAAGGTTACTCGAATTGGTTAAGTATGTTTAACTCTTACCAACTTCAAATAGCTTTAGTAGAAAATGGAACAACTCAAAGTAGTATAACAATTTAAATTGATAAACCTAATTAATTTTTCTTATTTATTTAATATATATAATGGAAAACAATACATTTAATTCATTTTCAACTAATAGTGGTTCTTTTGGAACTCGTGATTTTTTAGAATCTAATAGTTTAGTAGCAAAATTTGCATTTTTAATACTAGTTATATTTGGTTTTATTATATTGCTAAGAGTTGGAATTTCTGTAGTATCGTGGTTTTTTAGTCCAAATGAATCTCCACATCTTTTAGATGGAATGATCGATGCTTCACAAATGAAAATTTTTCAACAAGACCCTAGTAACAATGGAGCGGTAACTATTTACAGGTCTGTTAATGCTACGGATGGTATTGAATTTACATGGTCTGTATGGCTTTTTATAAGTAACTTATATACAGGAACAGCAGGAACTTATAAACACGTTTTTAGTAAAGGTAATAGCAATTTACAACAAAATGGTTTAATATATCCTAATAACGCACCTGGATTATATATTGCTCCTAATACAAATGCTTTAGTAGTCATGATGAATACATTCAATGTTATTAATGAAGAAATCACAATCCCTGATATACCAATTAATAAGTGGGTTAATGTTATTATTAGGTGTCAAAACACCACTTTAGATATATATATTAATGGAACAATTACTAGAAGTATTAATTTAGTTGGTGTACCTAAGCAAAATTATGGTGACGTGTTTGTAGCTATGAATGGCGGTTTTAGTGGATATATTTCTAATTTATGGTATTATAATTATGCTTTAGGAACTGCTGCTATACAAAACATAGTTAATAATGGACCTAATACAAAAATGATAGGAGATACTGGTATGTCTAGTAAATTATACGATTACTTATCTCTCAGATGGTACTTTTATGGTTCAGGAAATGAATTTAATCCTTCTGGACCAGGTGGCATTTAACTCAAATAAATAGATTATTTAAGTAAATTAATAAATAATCTATATATAGATGTCACAATCATATAATTACATCCCTATTCCTCCTAGAGTATGGTCTAGAGTTCAATCACAATGTACATATACGGACCCTAGTAGTAACTATGCTACTGCTTATGTACCAATTATTAATGAAACCTTACCTTTATTTCAGGCAATTAGTTATGAACAAAATTTGTATAAGGGAAATATATTACAATATAAAGCAAATAGCTCGAGAATAACAAAAAAACAAAGGTATGCGCAAATATCAAAAGGATTATGGTGTAATAGAACAAAGGTTTTCGCTACACAAAGTCAAACATATACTAATCCTAATACAACATCATTACAGCGTGTCAATTATAGTACATTACCATATCCTAATCAAATTGTAGGTAAACCAAATAATATATCCGGACCATTTCAATATAATGTTCCTAGTCCTTACGGTTGTCCTACTACAACGGTTCAAGATGGTGGAAATTTAGTTTGTGGAACATATATTAATCCATGTACAAATGAAGTAATTCAAACTACACCACCAGCTCCGCTTTGTTTTCCCAGTTATTGTTCAGATGTACCTGGAATTCCTGTTAGCTTATGTTGGAACCCTAAAGCGCAAACTTTCTTTCCAAGAAATAATTTAACTATGAGTAATAGTCTTAACAAATGGCCTGAAGGTTATAAGGGTTTGGTTAGTGCTGTTACACCAGCCTCACCTGTTTTATTAACAGCAGAAGGAGGATGTGAAGAAGTAGTGTTATCTTGGACTTATACTTTTAATGCTTGTATACCTATTTCTAACTTTTATATATACCAAAATGGAAGAAAAATTTTAACTGTTCCTTATACAACTACAACTACAACTATATATAATTTAATTTCAAACACAACATATTCTTTTTATATTACTTCTGTTAGTAGTACAATTGAATCTCTACCTTCTAATACACTATCCGCAACTACATTGCCTATTTATCCACCAATAAATTTAACTGGTACTTTTCAAATTATCAGTCCAACTTTAATAGATATAACTTTAAATTGGCTTTTTGATTCAGAATGCGTTACTAGTTTTAATATTTATCAAAATGGAATAGTCATTCAAACGTTACCATATAATACAACTTCAATAACATTGAATAATTTATCTCAATGTAATACATATAATTTTTATGTGACTACAGTTAGCAATGCTGAAGAATCTGTACCTTCAAATACTTTTACTGTTTCTGCTATCTCATCAAATTTAGTTTTAAATGGCTCGTATAATAATGGAGTTATTACTTTAAATTGGAATTTTACACAAGGACAATGTGGATTAATATCTTATAATATTTATCAAAATTCTACTTTATATCAACAACTTTCAGCAAACATAACAAGTACTACAATTTCTATTCCATATAATAATAGTTCTACAGCTATTACTTATACATATTATGTTGAAGCTGTTCAAAATTCCGGCAATACATTATCGAATACATATTCTTATACACTCGGAGCACTTTATAGTGCGACTAATTATACAGCATATAATAATAATGGTTATTCGGCTATAGTGTTTACAGATACATCTTCTAGTAGTACTTTTACATTTAATGCTAATATTTCTTCGTGTAATTTTATTGTTATTGGAGGAGGCGGAGGGGGCGGATTACAAAATGGAAATACAACGCAACCTTATACAGCACTTGACCCATATAATGGTGGTGGAGGTGCTGGAGGTGGTGTATACCTTGCTGGTCCAAATGTATATTCAAGTAATACATTTTCAATTTTTTCTAGTATAACAGGAACTATTACAATTGGGGCTGGAGGTTCTGGTGCTTCGGCAACACTTAGTAGTAATAATGGCAATCCTGGTGGACCTACAAATGTTTCGTATAGTGGTAATACATATACTGCTACTGGTGGTTTAGGTTCTATTGGTTCAAATGGAACATATAGTTTTAACACTCCTTATCAACCTTATGGCTCTGGATATGTAATAATTAATGGAACACCCTACTACAATTATTATGGTGGGTGGGGTGGATGTTCGAATTCGTCTATAACTGGTTATTCTAATTATACAAATGGAGGTGCATACTGGAATCAAAATTCTGGATATCCAATTGAAATTACATTACAATTTACAGCACAACAAAATATAATTACTCCTTCGGGTGGTGGTGGTGGTGCTACTGTTAATTCAAGTACTACACCTGTTATAAATAATCAAAACCAAAGCCCAGTTACTCAATATTCAGGAAATGCTGGAGGAGCATATGGTGGTTTTGGAAATGGTAATTATTATTATAATTTTTCTGGACAAAATGGTGAAAATGCTATTTTACCAAACAACTATAGTAGTTTTGGTGGAGGAGGCGGTGGAGGTGTGGGAACAATTGAAGGAGGAACTACTACTAATTATGTTGGTGGTAATGGTGGTAGTGGTGTAGTAATAATTTACTGGCAAAATTTAACCTTTTAACTTTTAAGGTCTCAAATTAGGGTTAATACAAATTTCATTACTTGGGAATATATCACCTGACATACATACATCATTTACACCTACTTGAGCACAAGTTCTAAATCCTCTTTCTTCACCAATATAACACCATCCTGCTTTACCAGTGACAGAACTGGATGCTTCATGTGCTTCATAGTCTTGATTAGAACCTTGGTTAGTTCCTTGTGAAGAGTTTAATGCTTTGTTTAATGAATTATTTTGTGCTACATCTGCTTGCGGAATTGTTGACTTAATAGTTGGATTTGGTAAACTACTTGTAGCATTTAAACCTCCAGGTGTAACATTTTGGACAGTACTTAAACCAGTATTAACAGCTCCAGCTGTTCCACTTACAACAGCTTTAGCACCTTCTGCTGAAACATCTACTACTTGTCCTGATAATTGTCCAAAATTACCAAAAATTTTTTGTAATAGTGGATTAAAAAAACTTGTAATATCTTGCGTTCCTTTGGCTAAATAAACAAAAATATTAAACCCTAAAAATGCTAAAATCAAAATTATAATTATCCATGTTACAACACTAAAATTTTTAAAACTATCAAAAAATCCTGAACTATCACCTGTTGAGCTAGAAGAATTTATATTACTACCTGGAACAACTTGTTCACTAGACAATAATGAATTTGATAAACTATTTGAATTATCCATTATAATAAAAATAAATATATTAATTTTTATTATAAATTCGCATACTTATTTAAATGTTAATAAATATAAAAACTGATTCATATTTCCTAAAATTTCATCGCGTATATTAAATAGATCAGGATTTGCCATTAATTTTAATGCTCTATTATTATTTAAACTAATCAAATAGTGTTTAAATTCATCTACTTTTCTCTTTAATGCCTCGGGTGAATTTAAATCTATGAATTTTATATTTTTATGACTCATTAAATCTGTTCTTTGACCTGATTTTCCTAAAAGAACCTCTATAAATTTATCAATGTTTTCATTTAATTTATCATATAAATCATCAGTAGCCTTATGTGTTGCGTAGCTAGTTGTTTTCCAATGATACAATTTTATCATTAAAAGTATTTCTAAAAATACAACTGTAATTTCTTTTTGAAACTTTTGTAATGAATAATGTTTTGTTTCTGTAAATCTACGAGTTCCTTTATTTTTATTTCTAACATTTCTTAATGTTTTTGACATCTTATACAATATAAATATATTATATTCTTGGTACAAAGTTCTCTCCAAATGTATTCATTGTTTCCAGTTTTTCAATTGTTTTTTCTAAATTAAATGATTTTACATCTTTGAATAAATACTCAGTGCCTGGTGATACCTCATTTTTTTTTATTTGTTTATATACTAATTCTACTTTTTTTAATATATTACCTACTATTTCTTGTTGTGATGGACGTATTATTTCTTCATTACTAACAATATTTTCAGATAATAATGCTATAGCAAAATAAAGAATATTTCTTCTTTTTTTTTGACAACCTGGAATATATTTTAATGTAAATAAAGTTAAAAGTGCATCCATTGTTTTTTTAATAAATTTTGAGCGTTTTTGTGCTTCATATAGAAACAAATCCCATACAATCCATATTATATCTTTCTGAAATTTTGTGTCAACTTGTGAAAAGTTTCTTCTCTCACAATTAATTTTTTCTTTTTTACTTTTACATATAGTTTCGAATTCCATTATCCATTCTAACCAATAACAAGCATTCATAATATTTTTACCTTCTTCTGAAACGTTATATGCTATTTCATTTATTGCTGGAAATAACTCTTTAGGGTCTTCGCCCAAAAATATATCTTGTATATATTTATTATTAGGAGCTTTAAATCTATCACGTAACTGTGTCATATCAAAGTCTTCTTTCTGGATTTTTACAGTATCAAAACTATGTTTTCGTTTAGCATCACATAAAACACACATTATTTCACAAAATAAGCGACGTATTTTGCTATTATTTCTCATTCTTAGTTCATTATCTGAATAACCATTATTTACTATATCTCTAAAATTTGTTATTCTTAATTCTAAATAAATAGCAATTTTTGGATTTCCTAAATGAATATGTTTGGTATAAAAATATAAAATTATTTCCCATAAATCACTGTAGTGTCCAGCACAAATTAATTCGGCACTCCAATAACACGCAGGTTCTATTTTTGAATTAATTAAACTATTTAGCAATTCCTTTTTAACATCTGTTTTTTTAAACTTAGAAAATGAAATACCCTTAAATTCACCACTACCCCTTATATCATTAATTTCCGATTCACTCATATAATTAAAATTTATACAAAAAAAATAACAACAATACATATAGATGAAATCATTTAAATCAATTACTAATTTTTATAATAAATTATCAAACTTTGGTAAAATTTTAATTTTAATAGCATGTCTTTTAATTATAATTGTTTTTTTTAAGTCATTTGCTCCTAATAAAGAGGGTATGATTATTAATGAAAATGTTTTATATAAAGAAGGAAATGATGCATATGATGATTTTTATGCAAATATTTATGATTATTTAGTTTATAATGGAATTAAAAATGATTATGAAGTTGGTAAAATTATAAATTCAACAGAACCTACTGAAACTAGTGTAATCGCAGACATTGGTTGTGGAACTGGTCATCATGTTTCTAGCTTAGCTTCTAGAAATTTACAAGTAATTGGTGTTGATTTATCACCTTCAATGATTAAAAAAGCTAAAGAAGAAAATCCTAATGGCAAATTTATTGTTGGAAATGCTCTTAATCCAACTTTATTTAAAATGAACTCTTTAACACATATCTTATGTTTATATTTTACAATTTATTATTTTCAAGATAAAAGACAATTTTTTAATAATTGTATGGATTGGTTAATGCCTGGTGGTTACTTGATTGTTCATATTGTAGATAGAGAACATTTTGACCCTATACTTCCCCCTGGTAATCCTTTATATATAGTTTCACCACAAAAATATGCTAAGGAGAGAATAACCAAAACTAAAATCACATTTAATGATTTCCTTTATTCTTCTAATTTTAATTTAGATGCGAATAATGATATTGCTACATTTGATGAGAAGTTTAAATTTAATGATGGTAAAGTAAGAAAACAACAACAGAAATTATTTATGGAAGATGCCTCTATAATTGTAGATATTGCTCAAAATAGTGGCTTTATTGTTCAAGCAAAAATAGACTTAGTTAAATGTGCTTATGAAAACCAATATTTATATGTATTTGTTAAACCATCATAAATTTAAATTTATAAATGATATAAATACAAGCTAATTTATATTATTTAAATGGAAAATATAGACTCAAGTATATTTTTAAAATTAGGTTCTTCAATTATGGAGGAACAAGACCCTGAGTATACTATTGATGTTTTTATTGAAATCGCAAAAAATAGTCATATTAAATACGAATATGATAAAGAGAAAAAAGCTTTAATATGTGATAGAGTTTTACACACGCCATTAAAATATCAATTCAACTATGGTTTTATTCCAAATACATTAAGTGAAGATAATGACCCTATTGATGTTGTAGTTATTATGGAAGATGAGCTTATTCCTGGAAGTTATATTAACTGTAAGCTTTTAGGTTTCTTGGAAACAAAAGATGATTCAGGAGTGGACCCTAAACTTATAATGTGTCCATCAAAAAAAGTAGACCCAACTTATTTATCATATAGAAATATTAGTGACATTAATTATTCTATAAAAGATAAAATCAAATATTTTTTCTCTCATTATAAGGACTTAGAAAACAAAAAGGTAGAAATAGGAAGGTTTTTAGATAAAAACAAAGCAGTCGAAGTTTACGAAGAAAGTGTGAAAAGATTTAACACCATAAATGTATTGACATTAGTAAAACCGGTATCACATTCTTCGGATGATTCATTGACATATTCATTATCTCAATCCTTATCGCAATTATCAACTAATCAATTGGATACTACACAACCTGTTATTTCTTCTGAACCAGAACACAAAAATGAAGTCCATAATCCTTTAATAAAAGAAACTAAAAATAAATCCTGTTGTGAATCAAGTTGTAGTAGTTCTTAGACCGTTTTACATTTCAAACACCAATTAGCATACAATAAATACATAAAGAAAATATAAGTTATTTATTAAAAATTAAAAAAACTTTAATAATATGTTAGAATATTTATCTTATATATTATTTTTTGGATTACTTATTATATTTATAATTTATATTTATATAAAAGTAAAATTCGGATTTTGGGTTATTCAACCAGTTTTTCACATATATGATATTGGTTATATGATTAATTCGCCAGGGATTATAAATGAAAATTTACCTGAAAAAAATAAATATACTAATTTTAAAAATATTGAAACATATTTGTTTTCAGAGCTTTCATCTATTCAAATTCAAAGAATGGTTAATTTAATAAGAGTTAACTTTCTTCAAAACAAAGATAATATTTTCTCTCCTCAAGTAGAAAACATAATTCCATATTTATCAGGACATAATGATAAATCGTTTGTATCTTTTTATAATGAAGACCATTATATGATGGACTTAAAAAAAGGCACTACCAGCACAGATAAAAAAATTATTGGGGTCATGACAACTAGACCTATTTATGTGTTTATTAATAATGGAAATAAAGATGCTAAATTTAAAGCTTATTATGTTGATTATTTATGTGTTGATAAATTACATAGAAAAAAAGGAATAGCTCCACAAATCATTCAAACTCATCACTATAATCAAAGACATCTCAATAAAAACATTGTTGTTTCTCTCTTTAAGAGAGAAGAAGAACTAACTGGTATTGTTCCTTTATGTGTTTATTCTACTTATGGGTTTCCTGTTAGTACATGGACAAAACCATCAGAACTTTCTGGTGAATATAAAGTACTTGAAATAAATGCTCAAAATTACCATTTTTTATATGATTTTATCAAGACTAATAATAATAAATTTGATATTACAATAAATACAGAAGTTACAAATATTATTGAGCTTATCAAGACCAAAAATATTTTCATATATACTATAATAGTTGACGATAATATAATATGTGCGTATTTTTTTAGAAAGTCGTGTGTTCAAATTGAGAGTGGAATTGAAGTGTTAAGCTGTTTCGCATCTATATCTAATACAGATGATAATATTTTTATACAAGGATTTAAAATAAGTTTTTGGAAAATTTCTGCTGAAAATTTTTTTGGATTTGCGGCAATAGAAGATATTTCTGATAATTATATTATAATTAATAATATTAGATTGAAAACAAAACCATTAATAATAAGTCCAACCGCGTATTTTTTTTATAATTTTGGTTATCCAACATTTAAATCAAATAAAGTATTAATTATTAATTAAGTTTTTAATATTTATTAAAACAATTTAAAAATGTTTTGGTTTTACTATAAAATATGAGCTTTAGTTTTCGAAAAATACATAGTGCTATTTCAGCTGCTTATCATTTTACATTTAGTGACCCGTATTTGTATAATTTAATTAGTGAGCTTGATTCATTTACTTCGAATGATTTAATAAAAATTTTTCTTATTGATGGTGTAAGTCATTTAACAGAACACAATTTTGATGACGTTCTTAGTAAAATAAATTACTGTGAAAATAAAAAAGTCAGTGATTTTTGTAATATAATTAAAGATATTATTTTTCCCCAAAAACCAATAACCAGTAATCATGTAAATAACATGTTTGATTTTCACACAAACTCAATATTAAATGAATATATAAGTATTTTTAAATCATCTTCTATGACTAATTATTATATCATAGGTTATTTTTATGAAAACTATCTAGAAAAGTACAACAAAATAATTGATAAACTAAAATATATAAATAATCAAATAAATGACATAGAAAACAACAATCGTGAAGATAATGAACTAATAACTTTAAAACAACTAAAAGTTGAAATTTACATAGCATTGATAAAAGATTTTATTATTGAATTAAGTAGTAAATTTTATGATGATTTTTGTTTAAAAATAGTTAAAAACGTATTTAATATGCCTGATGAATTTAATAATTTAAATAGATTTCCATTTAAAGAAATGTGTGATGCGTTAAATAACTCAAAAAAATTACTAGACGCACATAATGAAAATATTAAAACATTGTTTTAAAAGAATTGTAATATTGTTTTACACCTTTTAACATTTCAAATGCCGATTTTTACATATTTTATCATTCAATTTAAGAAATTTAAAGGTGCTTATGAAATACCAGACAAATATGTTCCAAAGAATAAAACAAGAAAAATAAAAAAAGAGTTATAATATATTTTTATATAATTATATATTATAATATGAACCATAACCAACCCTCAAGTTCAATCAAAAAAACTACAGCTTTAACAGACAGTAAAAATGTGTCATTTGACTTTGATTTTGACTTTGACTTCGCTCTTTGTCACTGTGGGTATAGTTGTTGGCACTAATATTAATGAAAATGAAAATGAACATGAAGATGAAGATGAAGATATTGAAGATACAAATGAATATGAAAATGATGAAAATATATATGAAAAAATGTTACAAATTATAGTAAAAAATAATTTCAAATATAATAAATTTAGTCAAAGTAGTTTATCTATTCAACCAAATATAAATCAGAACAAATTAAACTATGTATCGTCACCTCCTATACCTATTCCTGTTCCTTATAAAAATAATTAACATATATCACATGAATTTAAACATTATCGTTTTCAGGTTTATCATTTACTGAACATTCTTCGCAATATTTTCCCAACTCTATATATCTTTTTCTTTGTTCTTTACCTAATGTTTTACATTTACGAATTAATCTATTTGTTAAATTTAAATTTTTAACATCATTTTTAAGTTCTTGAGGAGGTAAAAAAATTTGTGGACCATCTTCCATTAAAAATATTTGATTTTTTTTATTATAAAACAAAATAGGATTTTCATCCTCATCTAATTCAATAATTCCACATGTACAATAGTCTATATGCTCAACTTCTTCTCCTTTTCTACATCTAGTATCAATAACATCAACATCATTTATATATTCTTCAAAAAAATCCTGTGCTTGCTCTCTACTATTAAACAAAAAAATTTTTGGTGGATTTATTGTTATTGAAGTTAATCGCATTTTTGTTGCGGTATCTTCATAATATTGAAAATCATAACATCCTTCATGTTTATTATGAATTATAATACATTTCACCATTTTATGTTACATTTATATATCATCTTTGGTTTAAATAGTTTATTTATATTTATTTTATATAAATAAATTGCTCTAAATTTATCTAACATATTTACCAGCTCTAACAAAGGTGTCAGCAATAAAAATAATAAAAATTCCTAAAAAGGAATACAAAACAACTTCTTCAGCTACATTATTTGTTCTCTCATCTTGTTGATCTTCTAATAAAGTAATCATGTAATTTAACTTTTGTAATAATACATCCTGATTGGAACCCTGTAAATTATCTCTAAATGATGCTGAATTATAATAAGGTCTATTTGCTGGATTTTGTTGTGCCATGTATCCAGGTAATATATTTTTATAATATTCTTCAATTGATTTTTTGTCACCATAATTGCTGTAGTCATTTAAATCTAAATTATCGGTATTTTCATAATTTGGTTGAGGAGCACGCCCTAATGTTCTAAACATTGAGTCATTATTTGAAGACATTCCCATAGAAATCATCGATTCGGGTTTTAGTTCTTTTGTTTTTTGAACACCAGCCGATTCAGCTTTAGGTGGAGGATTAAATGTGTCTTTATCATCGTCATCATTATCTAAATTGTTATGTATTTTTTCTAAAACCGAATTTACTTTATTTGTATCAAAATTTTCCTTAGTATGCGATTTTTGTGTTCTAGTGTGCGCGCGTCGTTTTTTATTCATTATATCTGAGTTAGTATCAAAACCTTCTATATTATCATCAAATGGAGCAGCAAACATTGCTAAAGACATTCTCTTATTAAAAATTTAGATAATAATTTGTTAAACAGACTGAAATTAATTTTTTTTTAAATAAATTATATAAGAATATTTATATAATGGATTTTAAGTTAGTTAGTAAAAATAATATAGGCGTTGTAGCAATGTTATTTCTTGTTATTTTGCTAAGTCAGTCCAGGTTTTTTAACTTCTTAATAGATACGGCTTTAGGAAGACTTGTTTTAATAATTTTTATTTTAGCATTTAGTTATGTTAATAAAATTTTAGGCGTTGTTGCCGTTTTATTTATTATAATTATGTTTAATCAAAGTAGCATATCTCATATGGAAGGATTTACTAATTCAGGAACTCCTCCTAATACTTTAGGATTACCTACTTCATCAAATAAAGATAAGCAAACTCCACAAAATAGTTCTACAACCACATCATCTACAATGCCTGCTACAACTACAATGCCTGCTACAACTACAATGCCTGCTACAACTACAAATAACTCCACTACAGTTATTTCCTCTTCTTCTGCTGCTTCTCCTACTACAAGTAGTAGTGAAACTTTTAAAGGTCGTGAAGGATTTAATACCGTTGATAGAGAAAGTACTATGCTAAGAGGTAAACGCTCAAATGAGGTCCCTGTATTTTCTAATGCTCGTAGTCAAAATGATTATGTTGAGCCAACAGATATGTCTATATTTTCAAATGCTTATTCTTCTTTTTAAAAACTTTTTTAATATAAATATATATGAAGCATTTTATATATATTTGTTTTCTATTTTTAATTATAGTAATTTTTTCTTACGTTAATTCGTTAAACAATGTAGAAAATTTTACACCTAAAATTAGACAATTTTATAGACCTATTTTTAGAAATGTTCGTATAACTACAGAAAATTTTTATAGTAAAACTAATTCTAATATTTCTAATTTTTTTAGAAAAATTGGATTAATGTAAAAATATAATAATATAATATTTTAGTATAATGACTAAACAAATTAGTAATTCTAATAATAATTCTAATAGTATTTCTAATAGTAATTCTAATAATAATTTACCAAATAATCAAACTGGTGGAGAAACTTCGATATTTACACCATTTTATAACGGACTTTCATATTTCAATCATCATGTAATGTATTTAAATAATAGTAAATTTTTCGCAGGTGTAATTATGATTCTTCTTAACGTTGGCTCTAAATTTATTAGTATTCAATTTAGTAGATCGACAGAAGAATATATGAAATGGGCTGTTAGTAAACAACTTTTAGTATTTGCTATGGCTTGGATGGGTACTCGTGATATTTATACTGCGCTTGGATTAACAGCCGTATTTACTATTTTATCCGAATATTTATTTAATGAAGAATGTTCTTTATGTATTATTCCACATAAATATAGAGTTCTTCATAAACTAGTTGATATAAATGAAGATGGTGCTGTTACGGAACCTGAACTAGCAGCTGCTATAGCTGTTTTAGAAAAAGCTAAGAGAGAAAAACAAAGAAAATTACAAAAAGAGGCATTTGCTAAATTTGATTTTGAAAAATATAACTTTGATAAATAAATATTATATCAAATTATTCAATATAATATTTATAATAGTTTCATTGTCTTATTTCTGTTTCTGTTTCCTTTTCCTCCTGTAGTTACTTGATTTGGTTTATTTTTTCCTTTATTTTTTAATGTTTGTGTTTGATAAACAGGTGTAATATTGTATGGTTTACCTACCAAATTTGAATATGCTTTTCTTATCAAATTCCATTTATGAGTACATTTTAATTTTTCAGCTTCTTCAGATGTTAAACTAGTACCTGGTGAAAGCTCTAAATCAACTGTTATATAATAAGCTAGTTGAGAATTGTCTACTGGTTTAAAATAATTACGCGCAAGATAAGGCTTATATCTTTTCCCTCCATGTTGATTTTCTAAGTTTTCATTTATACTTCCTCCACGATGAATTGGTGGCATTTGAGCATTAAAAAAAAACTTTTTAAATACAGGTAAAAAAAAAGCCGCATATATTACCGGTGAACTTCCATGCTGTATATTATTTATTGCTTGTTCAATAAAAGCCATTATTTCTGGATGGAATGTAAAATTTCTTCTTTCATCCGGACCATAATTAGCATAAAAACCACCAAAAATACTAAATATAATATAAATAGGTGGCAAGTCGTTTGGGTCATTTGAATTTTCAAATATTGTTTTTGTTAATGAATTTTTTCTTACTCCTGTTAATGTTCCATTTGAAAATATTGGGATTTTTGTTTCTTCTGTAAAAGTCATTAAACTATAATGACCTTCTCTTCTATTATATAATAAAAATAAATACTTATCCCATCTAGAATATTCTGGATGTTCATGATTTAAAATTAAATTTGCGTAAGGAATAGAAATTCTATATTGTATTCCATGTTTTACTACTTCTATTGGTATAACGTTTAATTTTAATTTTATACATAGCGCAATAATAGCTTCACCGCTTGCCCAATAATTATTACTTAATATATATGCTTGTAAATCTGGTTGTCTTATTACACTAAATGGACGATAATATCTAGGAGAACCATATACTGGAGTATTAGTCCTATCATAATTTACTAAAAAATTTTCATTCAATTTATAATAATCTGCTTCTAGTTGTAAATATGCGTTTGGTGGTAATCTTGTTCCTGATGCTGTTTCTAGAGCTCTAACTTGGGCTTCGAAAATATCGTTCAACATATTAGTATTTGAAAATCCTACAGTTGCAAACATTCTATCTATTTCTGACCACGTTAATAAAAAATCATATACTAGTTGCCTTAAAACACCTACAGTAAAATCTAAATTTACACCGTATGGTCCATGTGTTATTTTCTTTCCACGGTCAGGTTGATTGTTGTTATAATTATTTATTCCTTCAGCAACTGCTATAAAAAAGCATTCTCCTCCTCCCGCATTTTCTTGTATTTTAAATCCCTGTAAACATGCGTTATAACCAGTCATACTTAAGCTTTTATTTCCACGTTGAATATCTATAGTTGTAAAATGTCTTATTGTATCATGAATTATTTCTTTATTATTTATATCTGTATTTTCATATATTAAATTTAGTAAATTATAAAAATAATTTTTTGGATTAGTCGTTATGCTGGTTGTTTTTGTTGTTGCTGGTCCAAATATTTGTCTAATATTTCTTGGGTTTATAGATTGAATAGATATATCGTCATTGTCTTCTTCTTCTTCTTGTGTTGACATAGCAGCCTGTTGAGAAGGTGACGACGTAGCTGCTGCTGCTGGTGATGATGTTGATGCTGGTGCTGATGGTATTGGAAGTCCCTTTCCTAAAAATATTAGTTCTATAAATTTTCTACTTATTCCACTACTTGCTAATTTATTAAATACTGCTTCAGGTGGCATAGAAGTTAAATCCGCGTCTATTTCGCTTATTAATCTAGTAGCGTCTTCATTAGCTCCAGACGTTTGATATTCTGGTGGGACTTTTAAATTCTTAGCCTTAAAATATAAAATTATATCAGGCTCTGGTATATTTAACCCTTTTAACATTAAAAATATTTGTTTCCCTGTATAACCTCCGGCAATTGTTCTTTCAACTAAGTTATTCATATCACTAGGTGATGTTACTAGATTAGGTGGATTTGCAGAAGATGATGAGGCAGTTGAAGCTGACGATGGGTTTAGTCCAGGTTGTGGTATTGGTACTGATGAAGAACTAGATGAAGCGGTTGAAGATGAAGATGGGTTTAGTCCAGGTTGTGGTATTGGTACTGATGAAGAACTAGATGAAGCGGTTGAAGATGAAGATGGTGGTAACAATCCTGCTGAAGATGCTGGTGGAATCAATGCTTGTAATGAAGCTACTATAGCTCTTGCTATATCATCTGGTGATGGACTTGGTGATGCTGGAGCAGGAGGTAATGCTCTTGTAGCAGCTAATACAGCAGCTTGTATTTGGGCTGCTGTTATTGCTGGAGGTAATGCTGGATACGCAGGTGCCGGTGGCAATGCTGGATATACTGGAGGATTATATACAGGAGCATGATATACTGGAGCAGGTAATGCTGGATACACAGGTGGAGGTGGTAATGCTGGATATACTGGAGGATGGTATACCGGAGCATGATATACTGGTGGTGGCAATGCTCGTACACCTGCTAATACAGCAGCAGCTATTTCAGCAGCAGTTGGTGGCGCAGGTAATGCTGGATATACAGGTGGAGGTGGTAATGCGGCAACTATTGCGTCTCCTAATGCTTCACCAAATTCTCTAATTGCTGGTCGTGCATCAAATCCTGCTAATCTTCCTGCTAATCCAGCAAATGGTCTCATAAACAATCCTCTCATTGCGGCAATAATTGCTGCTGCAATATCTGCTGGTGTTGGTGGAGGTGCTGGCGCAGCTGGTGCTGGTGGATGTGGTAAAGCGGCAACCGCCGCAGCAACCGCCGCAGCTATATCTGCAGCTGTTAATGGCGCTCCTGGTG
>Ga0114973_10001627_pt1 | contig 16579 bp, 25 predicted proteins | sample M_140807_MF_Meta_FD_87025 | JGI IMG/M metagenome (GOLD analysis project Ga0114973, IMG submission 87025) | Freshwater microbial communities from Lake Montjoie, Canada to study carbon cycling - M_140807_MF_MetaG | ecosystem: Environmental > Aquatic > Freshwater > Lake | place: Lake Montjoie...
GGTAGAACATTTTAGGGGTGAATAATGGCAACTAACGCAGAAAAAGAACTCTTAATCGAGACATTAAAATTCACACCACGCACCTATACAATCAGCATGTGGGGCTATGGTGGTGAAAAGGTCATGGGCACAGTAAGTCGTGAAGTGTACGATTATTGCGTAGACAACCAAGTTGATCTACAAGACATTGCCTGGAACAGTGACGCCGCAGAAGAAATGGATCTTGACGAGGACATGTTGCCATTTCCTCCAGGGTCATGGTACGAGTGCGATGACATGGCACATACCAATGGTGTTAGCCGCACGGCCGGCACAATACAAATTGTAGACGAAAACGGTGAAACAGTATTTGAAAAGTCATTGGATGATATTGTTGGTGGCGGCTGTGACGGAGAACCAGAATGGTCCTGCTTTGATGAAGCCTGGATTGGCAGTAAGCCTGCAGGTACTGTGGTGTTTGTTGGAAGCAGTAACGAAAAAGGTACATTCTTCGAAGGCGAAATTGAACTGACAGCACCGTTTGACATCACCAAACTGACCCTACAATACGACGAAATTGATGGTGAAGAACTTGTCAACAGTGTAACCTACGACGGTGAAGACATTGACAACAACGGTGGTAGCACAGACGGTAAGAGTAGTGACTTTGGTATGTATGTTGTCAAGGATAGCAATTCATGGGAAACTTACAATCCAGAAGAAAAAGATTGGGGTCATCCTGAGTATGGCACTAGTCCGAGTGAGTGGGAACGATCCGAGACATTTAAGTTTAAGAAAATTAAACCTACTATTCCTGGATACTATAATGCAGTATGGAAAAACTACGGTACCACCACCGGGTCGTTGTATTGGGATGGTAAAGAGTTTGGCGAGTGGGAATACGGTAAGTTTAAACCACAATCAGGGGTAGAGTCTTGGTCGGGCTATAACTGGGACACAAGTTCGTGGGTCAATCAACCACCAGAGCCACCCAATGTTGTTTGTGATAATAAAGCGTGTGGATGGATCGGCAAGAGCGACGAACGTATTACTGATCAAGAATACGATGACCATTGTCCTGCTTGTAACGGCACAGACTTTAGTTGGATTGACTACGATCCTGACTCCAAAGCAGGTCGTGCCAATCGTGAAAAATTCTGCAAAGAATGGGATCCTGTTGAATCTTTAGATCGCATTGTAGCATCTATGCCTGAAGATATTGCAACAAAACCCAAGTGGCCATATTAATTTAAGGAGAAACGTATGAATACAGCAGTTTATCGCAGTGCCGCAGGCATCAACGAAGCTATGGGTCGTGTGTATAGTCACATGAGTTTAGCCGTTGTTACCAGCATGATTGTCAGTTATGTTGTAGGAACTAGCCCAGAGCTATTACAATTCTTTTTCACAGGTGTTACAAAATGGATTGTGATCTTTGCACCATTAGCAGCCATTTTGATAATGTCGTTTGCCGCAGAAAAATTTAGCAAATTTGAATTACAAGTATTCTTACAGGCATTCGCGGCCCTAATGGGCTTGAGTTTTGCCACAATTTTTGCTGTGTTTACCATGGGCAGTGTTGTCACAGCCTTTATGGGTGGTGCAATATTGTTTGGGACCATGAGCCTATATGGTTACTTTACCAAAAAGGATTTAACTAGCGTAGGATCTTTTATGTTTGTGGGCTTGATTGCAATTGTAATTGCCAGTATTGTTAATATTTTTATTGGTAGCACAGTATTGCAGATGGTTATCAGTGCCGTTGCTATTGTTATCTTTTTGGGATTGACTGCTTACGATACTCAAACAATTCGCCAGTTGGTATCTCAAGACAGCGATACTGGTAGAGAAGAAGTGTTGGGTGCCTTGTCTTTATACTTAGATTTCATCAACTTGTTCTTGAGCCTGTTACAGTTGTTTGGCGGAAGGAAAGACTGATGCAAGCCAAACCAGGAACAGCAGGACAATGTGGATGTGGTCGTAGTCCAACAGGAAAATGTTGTGGATGGCATGCCTTAACAGAAGACCAATATCGTGTTAAGAAAGATGAATACGATCTAGCACAATATCGTGAGCAGGCCGAGGAACTTTGGTTTGCTGGTGGAAGTTGTACAGGCGGTAAACCCGAATGAATCCCGTCAAACTATTAGCTGATGGTATTGACAGTCTTTGGTTATGGACTTACGGCATCATTGCTGGATGGGGATTGACCTTTACCATAATTGTTGTAGCCATTGTGCTATTGTTAATTCGTACGATTAATCTTCAACGGCGAGTTGATCGATTAGAAAACCGACTCATTACAGCCGAACGAGACTATAATCTTACAGTCAACAACTGGAAATCCAAATAAATATTAGATTATGCTATTTGGATACTTAACTCTATTTACGGCCTTGATATTATCAATGTCGGCGGCGGTGTATTCTATTCTTGGACTAACGGCCATCTTTGCCGCGGCCTTCTGGCCTATTGTGGTGTTGGGTGGTAGCCTAGAGTTTGGCAAAATTGTTACCACCTTGTGGCTACACAAGTATTGGGACCGTGCGGAAATACAATACAAAGTTTATCTATGTAGTGCCGTGATTATTCTCATGGTGCTGACCAGCATGGGTGTGTTTGGCTTCTTGAGCAAGGCACACCTAGACCAAGCAGTGCCTAGTGGCGACATACAAGCTCAAGTACAAATATTTGACGACAAGATTCAAACACAAAAAGACAATATCAAAACAGCCCGCTCGGCCCTGACTCAGATGGATAGTGCTGTAGATCAGGTCATGGGTCGTAGCTCAGACGAAAAGGGCGCAGACAAAGCAGTTGCTATTCGTCGTAGTCAGGCTCGTGAACGCACAGCATTACAAAACGACATCTCAAAAGCACAAACAGAGATTACCAAGCTACAAGAACAGCGGGCTCCTATTGCTAGCCAAGCTCGCCAGGTAGAAGCCGAAGTTGGTCCTATCAAGTATATTGCCGCCTTAGTTTACGGTGACAATCCTGATGCCAATCTGTTAGAAAAAGCGGTACGTTGGGTAATTATTTTAATTGTCGTTGTGTTTGATCCCTTGGCTCTTACACTGTTGTTGGCTGCAACCAAGACCTTTGAATGGGAACGCGGTATCAACATACTTGCACCTAAAAAATCTGACGAAGAAGACAATGACAAAGAAGTTAAATCCTGGTTTGCCCGTGCTAAAGACCGTGCCCGCTTTTGGGATAAGAAACAAGCAGAGCAGGGCGAAACACCAAGCACTTACACGGCCCTGTCTGTAGATCATCTTGAACCCGTGGTTGAAAAACAAACCAACACAGATGCAGAGAATGAATATTTTGAACCCAACGCACCTAAGTACGAACCCGACAATGGTCCTATAACCGATGAACAGTTTGAACAAATCAAACAATCAGTTCCTCAAGAAAACAAAAAGAAAAACGTATTATCCAGTTTAGACGCAATGTGGAATCGTGCTACGAGTGTGTTTAAAAAAGATCCCGAAGCCGAGCATGCTCCTGTTGAACCACAAGTAATTGATGTGTTGCTAGTCAATGAAACATCAATTGATGACCACGTGGACGGTGTCACTACCGCAGAAAAAGAAGCCCAACGAGCATGGAAAATAGCACACCCAGATGAAACAATCAAGAAACATAGATTGTTGCACGACGCTGGCCACATTACCGAACTGCCATGGAACACCCCAGACTATCATCCTGACTATCAAGCACAACTTGGACTAGCGGCTGACAATATTCCTCATTCAGGAGAAGTCAAAGGGTTTGGTACACAATTTCCAGCTAATCCCGGTAAAGGCGATATGTTCTTGCGTGTGGATCGATTGCCAAGTGCGTTGTACAAATTTAATGGCAACATCTGGATTGAGGTAGACAAAGCATTAAGCGACCAACATGCCTATGATACAGCCTACATTGATCATCTTATTAGTAAAATTAGTACCGGTGAATATGATCCTGAATTACTAAGTGAAGCCGAACGAGCCAGCATTGAACAACGACTAAGCGGAGCATGACCATGTCAGAAGCTCTAGCTCATTGTAGTTTTTGTGACAAACACAAAGACCGTGTTGGTAAATTAATCGTAAGTCACAAGGTAGCCATTTGTAATGAATGTGTAGACTTGTGCGGTAATTTACTAAAAGATACCAAAACAATCAAACAGGCATCTGCTACTCCTGTTAGTATTCCAACTCCAAGAGATATAAAAGATTACCTTGATCAATATGTGATTGGCCAGGACCAAGCCAAAATTGTGCTCGGGGTAGCAGTGGTTAATCATTACAAGCGCATCAAACGCACCGGTACTGACATACAAAAAGCCAACATACTAATGCTTGGACCAACTGGTACAGGTAAAACATTATTAGCTCGTACTGTGGCTCGATACCTCAATGTACCATTTGTAGTGGCCGATGCCACCTGTTTGACCGAAGCTGGCTATGTGGGCGATGATGTTGAAAGCATGATCACCAGATTATACACTGCGGCCGATGGCGATATAGATCGTTGTCAACGTGGTATTGTATTTTTAGATGAAATCGACAAAATTTCCAGAAAAAGTGAAAGCGCCACTGTGACAAAAGACGTGTCCGGCGAAGGTGTACAACAGGCTCTACTTAAATTGATCGAAGGAACCAAGTGCCGTGTACCAGCTCACGGAACTAAAAAGACCAACAACAGTGAAACAGTGGAAATTGATACCACTAATATTTTGTTTATTGCTGGCGGTGCTTTTGTGGGTATGAACGAAATTGTGCAACGTCGTACTCAAGGAACTAGTATAGGGTTTGGCGCTCAAATGTCATCAGCAATTGATGTAAAAAATGAACCAGTAACACCAGATGATCTAGTCAAGTATGGTATGATTCCTGAATTTGTAGGAAGATTCAGTAGTTATGTCACACTACATGCACTTGATAAACAGCAGTTGGTTAATATTCTTACCCAGGTACAGGGTAATTTTGTCAAACAGTACCAATGGTTATTCGAAGAAGATGGTGTCGAATTACAATTTGACGCAGAAAGCCTGGATCTCATAGCCGAACGTACACTTGCTACCAAAACAGGTGCCCGTGGTCTACACAATGAACTAGAACGGATATTGTTACCTCACATGTTTGATTTACCCCGCTATCGAAAGAACAATATTTTGCAGGTTACAATCAATAAAACCCAGGTAAATACTCCTATGACACTGATACAAGGAAATGCATGAGAGAGTACAAACGAGGAGTTAAAGTTCCTGACGGAAATGTAGAAAAAGCTCTCCGCAAATTCAAGAAAAAAATCATAGAAGATGGTTTACTAGACGAACTTCGTGCTAGAGAAACCTACGAAAAACCAACAACAGAACGCAAACGTAAAAAAGGTGCAGCCAAAGCACGATTACGCAAACAAATCCGCAGTCAGCAACTTCCAAAAAAACTTTACTAATGTGTTTATAGAATTTAAATTGCCCCAGGACGAAAGTTACGGGTATGTTTTAAATCTTGTTCGACTTGATATTGTTGATTGGGCCTCACGTTACAATATTCCATACACCCAAAAAACATACAAATACACGCACAGATTGGCTTTTGACCAAGACCAACACTACACTATATTTGCCACAACGTGGAATAGCAAAACGGAATACAAGATTATTAACAGACAATGGTAAAAGTGTTATAAATAAATTTGTAGATGCCCGGGTGGGGTCTACTATATTACTTGCTTATTTTTAAGGAGAAATCATATGTCAAAGCACACCTACGTGACCTAGCGTCATACTCCCAAAAATCTATTCAAATTAACAACATAGTTGTTGACACAACCCTTTGTCTGTGTTACAATTGCATGTTGTGGTATTATCATTCATAATTTAAAGGAGTCAGAATGAATTTAAAACCGATCAAAGATCGTATTGTTATTCGGGTATTAGAAGCCGAAACTGCTACTAAATCTGGAATTATTATTCCAGATGCGGCAACAGAAAAACCCAGCCAAGGTGAAGTATTAGCCGCTGGCAGCGGACGTGTTACTGAAGATGGTACAGTGGTACCAATGGATGTAAAAATTGGTGACCGTGTATTGTTTAGCAAACATGCTGGACAAACAATCAAGGTCGATAGCAAAGAATACCTCATCCTCAAAGAAGATGACGTAATGGCAATTGTAGAATAAGGAAAAATTATGACAGCAAAACAAATCGTATTTGGCGACAATGGTCGCAACAAATTAGTAGAAGGCGTTAATGTATTGGCTGACGCAGTTAAAGTTACTCTTGGACCCAAAGGTCGCAACGTGGTAATTGAACGCAGCTTTGGTGGTCCTCATGTGACCAAGGACGGCGTAACTGTAGCCAAAGAAATTGAGCTAGAGGATAAACTAGCTAACATGGGCGCACAAATGGTCAAGGAAGTAGCCAGCCGCACAGCAGACAACGCTGGTGATGGCACAACTACTGCCACAGTGTTAGCACAAAGTATTGTCAAAGAAGGTATGAAGTATGTAGTTTCAGGTCACAACCCAATGGATCTCAAGCGTGGTATTGATCAAGCAGTTACGGCCGCGGTAGCAGAACTTACCAAGATCTCTAAACCATGTACTACTACTAAAGAAATTGCTCAAGTTGGCAGCATCAGTGCCAACAGCGATGCAAACATCGGCAATATTATTGCTGAAGCAATGGAACGTGTAGGTAAAGAAGGCGTTATCACTGTAGAAGATGGCAAGGGCCTTGAAAACGAACTAGACGTAGTAGAAGGCATGCAGTTTGATCGTGGTTACCTAAGCCCATATTTTATCAACAATCCAGACAAACAGGTCTCTGTGTTAGAAAGTCCGTTTATTTTGTTGGTTGATAAAAAAGTAAGCAACATTCGTGACTTGATTCCAATCCTTGAAGCAGTTGCTAAAGCAGGCAAGCCTTTGTTGATCATTGCCGAAGATGTTGAAAGCGAAGCATTGGCTACCTTGGTGGTTAATACAATGCGTGGTATCCTAAAGACTTGTGCTGTTAAGGCTCCAGGGTTTGGCGATCGTCGCAAAGCCATGCTAGAAGACATTGCTATTCTGACTGGCGGTACAGTAATCGCTGAAGAAACTGGTCTTACACTTGAAAAAGCCACAGTAGAACATTTAGGTATGGCTGCTAGAGTTGAAGTTGGCAAAGAAAACACTATTATCATTGACGGTGCTGGCGACAAGACAGCAATTGAAAACCGTGTCAAGTCAATTCGTACACAAGTCAAAGAGGCTACTAGCGACTATGACAAAGAAAAGTTACAAGAACGTGTGGCTAAACTTGCTGGCGGTGTTGCTGTTATTCGTGTTGGTGCTGCTACCGAAACAGAAATGAAAGAAAAGAAGGATCGCATTGATGATGCACTCCACGCTACTCGCGCCGCGGTTGAAGATGGTATTGTTGCTGGCGGTGGTGTAGCCTTAATCCGTGCCAAACAAGCTATTAGTAGCTTGCAAGGTGCAAATGCCGATCAACAAGCTGGTATTAGTATTGTATTGCGTTCATTAGAAGAACCAGCACGTTGTATTGCATTCAACGCTGGCGATCCTGCAGACGTAATTATTAATGAAATTGCCAGCAAGACTGGCAACTATGGTTACAATGCCGCAACTGGCACTTATGGTGACATGGTAGAACAAGGTGTTATCGATCCTACTAAAGTTACTAAAACTGCCTTGGTCAATGCCGCAAGTATTGCTGGTTTGATTTTGACCACAGACTGTTCAATTGCTCAAATACCTGCTAAAGAAAGTGGTACACCACAGCAAATGGGCGGTATGCCTGGCATGATGTAATTTAGTTGTTATAAATAATACTGTGGATGCCGATGGTCGGGTCCACAGTATGTCACTTGCTTAATTTAAAGGAGAAAACAATGACAAGACTCACAACTCTGGACCTTAGTCCATTCTATCGTAATTCCATTGGTATTGACCGTTTATTTGATCGTATGATTCATCAAATCGACACGGCCGCTGCTTCATCAACCAATAACTATCCACCTTACAATATTGTAAAGACCGGGGAAAACACCTACGAAATCCAAGTAGCTGTAGCTGGCTTTACTCAAGGTGAAGTATCAGTTAATATCAATGAAGGGCAGTTAATCATCACTGGCGAAAAACTGTCAACTGATTTGCCCGAAGGACATGTGTATGAGCATCAAGGAATCAGTGCTCGTCGTTTTATACGCACATTTACCTTGGCCGATTATGTGGAAGTAACCAATGCAACAAGTCAAGATGGTATTCTTACCGTTTGTTTGGAGCGTCGTGTTCCTGAAGCACTTCAGCCAAAGACTATTGCTATTACCTACACAAAATAATATAATGTAGTAAATACAGTGGAGGGCATGTTGCTCTCCACTACACTAAAGGGACCAACCATGTCACAAGCTGGCACAGTTACAAAAATACAAATTAATCAAGGTCTCTCAGAGCCACCAATGTTTAAGATTATCTATCTTAACGATAATACCACACCCATGGAGTTTGTAATTGAAACCTTGTTGGATTCATTCAACTACAACGAACAAACAGCCATGCAAATCACACAGGACATTCATGAGTCTGGGTCGGCTGTGGTAGCAGTACTGCCGTATGAGATTGCTGAGCAAAAAGGCATTGAAGTCACAGTCAGTGCTCGTAGTCGTGATTATCCTTTGCAAATCAAACTAGAACCCGAAACGGTTTAAATTTTTATTTCTATCCTTTTTGGGTAGTAAGCTGGCTGACACCAAGGAGTATCTCCACGACCACGAGGGTTGGATATGTACTCTATTCCACCTAGTTGTTGATGTACAGGTCTATGATAGTGTCCAAAACACCATGTTTTAATTTTGTCTTCGGTATCTTCGTCGATGGCCCGGGTGATGTGACTGTTGCCCATACCGTTGAATCTCCAAGTGCCTACTAGGTCTGGATCGTGTCTAATGACCCAGGGTGCTGGAACTGTGTGGCTGACTATGACTATGGCACCTACTTCTTGATGAGTTTGTAACTTGTGTACACTGTTGATCATGTAGGCCGCATCATTGTAGGCCACACCCATAATGTTTGTTGCCGCTGAACTATTAATACCAAAATGATCTTGTATGTGTTGTATGCTGGCATCTACATCTATTGCAGAATCAAAATCATAGGTCCACCAGGCATTGGTTCCTAACAAGGCCACTCCATTGACAATGACCACATTGTCCTGCATGTACACTACATTTGGTATGGCATCTATATCCTTGGCTAAATCTTGATAACTAGCTCCTAGATCATCAAGATAATCTTTGTGTTCTTCGTTACCATCTACATAAAAAACACCACCTGGATAGCATTGGCCAAGATGGGTTAATGAGTCCAACAGTAATTGGCGATCACGTGCTACATCTCCAGCCACAACACAGTACGGGCTAGTGGCTTGCCCAGTCCAGTCAAAGCTATTCCAGGTTTCAACATGTAGGTCAGAAATTAAATCAAAAGCAAAAGTCATGATAACTATTTAAGAGAGGATCAAGATGAACATAATTTTTAAACAGAATTCACAAGCGATAGCAAAAAAATATGTGGTATTAGATTTGGATACTTTTAGCGTTCCGGATGGATCAACCCATACAGTTTGTTGTGTGGTTGAAAACATTCCCATTACTGAATTAGCACAAACAGAAAATCTCAAAGCCGTGCATGCTGACCTAATACAAAGTTACGGTCAACGCGACTGGAATCAATGTGAAAAAGACATACAGCAACTGATAGGCAAATGGGGCGGAGAAGTTGACTCGTTTTATGAAGACATTCGCTCCAGAGTGAACCGGCTAAAGACTCTAGCCCTTGATGATACCTGGACACCCGTAATACCAAAAACCTAGCATATAATTCCTTACTAACTACTCATTAAATACTGTTATAATAATAACAATAAGGAGTAAGTATGTCTGAAGTAAAGCCTCTCTCAAGGAGTGAAAGAGAAGCACATATTAAAGACCGCGCTGGGTGGGTAATCACTGTGCTTGCGGCCTTGCTGGCCATTAACACCTTGATGGGCGGATCAAATTCCAGCCGTATACTCAACAATACTATAGATGCCAACAATACCTGGGCATTTTATCAAGCCAAAAGTATCAAACAAACCTTGGCTGAAATGGCACATGATGATGCCGTACGTGCCGGCGACAAGAAAAAATCTCAAGACCTACAGGCCAAGATTGATCGATATGAGTCAGATCCTGCCACTGGTGAAGGCAAACGCGAATTAATGGCCAAAGCCAAACAACTTGAAGTCAGCAGAGCCGATGCCAAGCATCGTAGTCCTTGGTACACTTATGCTGGTAGCCTATTCCAAATAGCCATAGTGCTATTAACTGCCAGCATCCTGGCAGTCAACATGAACCTATTCTGGGCTAGTATTGCGGTTGGCATACTAGGTTCCGTATCAATGACCGAGGCTATATGGTTATGGATCCAGTAAGCGGAGCAAAGGCAGCAGCCAGCACCTTAAAAGGAGCACAGTCCGCAGGCAAAGAACTAGGATCTGTTGTGACCTCACAACAAGCCGACATGGAAGCGTCGGTACAGCAACAGCACCGAGCACGGGTTCAAGCTAAACTAGCAGCGGAAAGACATGCTGCTATGTTGGAAGTCCGTGCTGTAGAAAAATACGAACAACAAAAAGCACACGAAAGAGAAATAGAAAAAGTTAAACAAGACACCATACGCAAACATGGAAAAAATGCCTGGATTGAAGTGGAGGCATTAAAAGCCAAAATGCAAAAAGAAGCCGAAGAAGAAAACAAGCTGGTAGATTATGACCGTCAACGCCAAATGCAAGCGTTTTGGTGGTGCATGACTGCCGCAGCTTTGGTCACCTACTTTTTTAAATTGTACAAATAAAAATGCAACCTTTATTTTTTATAGCCATATTACTTGTTTTACTGACCATGATGGTTTTAGAGTCTGATGTCATGCGAAGTCAATCACAACGAGTCACAGCAGTGCAAACACGTTGATAAAATTTTTACCAAAGGAGAATGACATGGATTTAGCACCGATAGTTTTTGTACTAGTTCTAATAGGATCCCTGGGTCTTGCAATGTTAGAAGCCCTAGCAAAGATCACGTGATACCAGATCAGCAGTTGCAGTTGTTTCATATCACAAGTGTCGCACACGTTAACGGTAAGCTATGGAATGTGGTTTATCAAACTCAAGATGGTCGAACAGATTTTGAAACAGTTGAAGCATTGGATCACGAAGAAGCTTATCATATGGCCGTAAAGATTTTGAACAAGGAAGCACTTAAATAATGAACAAAGCTAATATACAATTGCAACATTATGGTGATGTAATGAATGTCACTTGGTACTGGACTGATGAGACTGGCAAAACAATCTCACCATACATAAATGATTCGGACGTGGCCGAACGCTGGGGCAAACTGTATCTACAAGCAGTAGCAGATAGTATAGTCCGGGTCAATGGTGTTACCTATAGCGCAAAAAAATAAATATCACATGACACAATTTATACAAATATTTTTATTGGTAACATTTGTTTACCTGATACTCAAACTGTCAGTACGAACCATATTTGGCGAGTATAACAGTTTATTTGCTATAATGACAGCCAGTATTATCACTTGTTTTGTGCTATTAACACAAACTCTTTAACTAATTAACAGGTACACGAAGGTGCAAGGCCACGGCGTTTGCTCCGTTGTCTTTGACTTTTGGTATAGCAATGGCACAAAAATAACTGTAGCACACTTCTGGAAATACCATTGGCATCACAGTGTAACTATTGTATCCGGAGACCAATCCAGCGCCAATGCCTATGTTCCATGGGCCGTCTTTATATACAGCATATCGAGCATATCCATAAGTGCTACTGCGCCATTCACTGTTGCGATACCACCCACCGGCTATGGACCAACGATCGGAAATGGTTTGTTCAATACCTGCACCATAATTAAATCCATTAAATCCAGATCGATCATGCACACTGACACCATTGATTTGAATATATGTTTCGGCTGATGTCTGGTTAATAAGTGTTGCAAGTAAAATTGCAAGTATAGTTTTCATAGTAATATTGTACTAGCTTTTATTCTTGTTTGCAACCTGGTCTAATCGAGCTTGAGCTATTAATAACACCTGATTAACTGAGTTTATAGTAGGTAGCTCATAATCTTGATTGGTTTTTAAATATTCAGTTATTTCTGGATGAGATTTTAAATTCAACCAACGGTCAATCCATGATTTATAGTTATTACATTGGTCAAGATTTTTAAAAGCCAATTTTAAATTTGTTTTTAATTCATTGATTACTAGATCAAAAAAGTTTTGACTAAAAAACCACTGCTGATTGTAGTCGGCAATTTCCTGGGCTTGTAATAGTTTGTTCTTTTTTGTTACTTCATCCCATGTAGAAATTTGTTGCATGAGGTTTACAATAGTCTTTAATCTGACTTCTGGATCCGTAATTTGATCGTAACTCTCATCCCATACTGTGTCAAATGTTTTAAATCCGTAACTGCGTAGATAATCCAAGCTACTGTGTGTTCCTACTAGTATAAACGGTTGAGCACAAGCGATAGGTCGTAGACTTTTTTCAGTGAGATGTAATCGATCATCGTCAAAAAGTGTTTCAAGCACTACTTCTATATCAGTTGAATTATAGTCGTTAATGTTAAAATCAGCACTGCTAGTTGCATCTGCGGTAGTAGGTTGTAAAAAATCCTCCAACACATGTACAGGTTGCCATTGTGGTTTATTAAAAGTATAACTAGTATAATGTATGTTTAACTCAGGATCTATAGGATTACAACTGGTTTGACATTGATCTAATAATCCATGTTGGATAAGTAAGTCTAAAAATCTCAATCTATATTCTCTAGTACCAGCCCATGCTCTATTATAGATTAAGAATATTTTTTGTGCTTGTTTTTTTTGTGTAACATGTTCAGCAAATCTAAACCAATCTCGAGCAATTATAGCATGACTCCAATAATACACAGCTATTAATTCATTATCAAGTTGATACTTTTTTAAATTATTAGATCTTTTTTCACTGTGCAACAACAATCCTTTTTCAAATATATTTTTTTGATAATTTAAATTTTTAGGTATTGTGTATAAATTATAAGATTTTAGTATATTGTTTAATGATGGATCTTTTATTTTTCTAATGTGTGTTTTATAAAATTCATAATTCAGTGGTTCTTGGTCATGGCACCACACCAATGGAGATATAGTGGTTTCGTACCAATTTGTATTGTATATTGTATTTAAATCTTGAATATTTTTTGATCCGTGCGGCCAAAAACGATAAATTATTATAGGATCACCGTAAATTTCTTTGGCTATATCTCTAATATAGTGATATAATCTGTCTAAAGGAATGTTCATGACACATATTTACTCGGGAAGTAATACACTAAAATTAAAACATGACTACACACTCGTATCATCGCTATCAACTTTATCCTTTTTGGGACGCAGAATATAAAACACTTGACTATATCTATGAAGATTTCAACGATATTGAATCAATACAACTATGGACCAACCAAGGCTATGCCAATAAGTTTGTTGGTGCAATGTGTGATATGCGTAGTCCTCAGCCAAGTTGGAATTCTAGATTTATAGAAATATTTGCTGGCATGGGCTGGCAAGATATTGGCACCAGTTACTACTGTATGAGCACAGGAACTATACTTCCTACACACGGTGATCTATATCTCAAATACGTTGAACTGTTCAATCTTCAAGGTCGCGAGCATACTATTCGTCGTGCTATAGTATTATTAGAAGATTGGAAAAGTGGACATTGTTTAGAAATTATAGGGCGTCCTATAACAGATTGGAAGGCTGGCACAGTAATAGAATGGACTGGCAATACTCCACACATGGCCGCCAATATTGGACTTGAAAATCGGTACACATTACAAATTACAGGGCATGTAGATGATTAATAGTTGTAATGAATGGGATCCATTGGAAAAAATTATCGTTGGGTCAGCTACACATGCCAACTGGCCAATGACTGATCCTGTGTTTGCTGAAGAAGCTCGTAATTCATTATGGACGGAAACTCCAGCACCTAGTGGTCCTGTTCCACAGTTTATTGTAGATGAAGCCAACAGAGAATTAGACATACTATGTGAAACATTGGCCAGGTATGGTGCAATTGTTTACAGGCCTAAACCAATGGACTTTGTTGCAGAAAAAGGAATGTATAACTATTGTCCTAGAGATCGCATGTTGATTGCTGGCAATACTCTGGTTGATTGTAATATGATGTATCCTTGCCGCAATCAAGAAAGTAAAAACTACGTTAGACTAATATCAGAAGCAACTAACGTATTCACTATGCCTAGGGATCAAGGAATGACTCTTGATGCTGCTAACATTTGTCGCTTGGGTGATACTTGGTTGTTTTTAGAAAGTGCAAGCGGAAACCGGGAGGCGTATGAATGGTTATGTAGTAAGTTTCCTAAGATCACAATCGAGCTGGTTAATTTTTATTCAGGTGTGCATATTGATTCAACTATTACTCCCTTACGCGAGGGTCTAGTAATGCTCAATGCTAGTAGAGTCACAGATGAAAACTGTCCAAACGCATTGAAAGATTGGGAAAAGATTTGGGTAACCGAAGATCAAATCGTGGCACAAGATTTTTATCAATATCCATATGCGTCAAAATGGATAGCTATGAATATGTTGGTGTTAGACCCAGAAACAGTTATTATAGATGCCGCTCAAACTCAGCTAATTACAATACTAAAGTCCAAAGGAATTGATAGTATTCCACTAACCTTGAGTCATAGTCGTACACTAGGTGGTGGATTCCATTGTGTAACTTTGGATACCAGGAGAAAACATGGCTGATATTGGAATTACAGTCGACCCAAACTTAGTTCAGCAATTAGTTGAACAGGCAGTTGAAATTAATATAAACAAATTAGTAGATCAAATATGTGCCGATCCAGCATGGACCGAACGAGTTGAACGGTTAATCAATCAAGCTACTGTACACGAAACCATGTCTCGATTGAGTGCGATTGATATTGGACCTACAATTAAGCAACGTGTTGATGAAAACATGCAACGGTTTACTGATTCTATTTTGAAAAACTTTACCAGCACAGGCATTGTTGACCAAGCTACCAAGTGCGAGTTGATTGTGATGGATGATGCTGTAGTAGTAGAAAATTCGTTAACTGCTAACAGCATCGAAGCGGTAGATTCATTGCGAGTACAAAATCTTGTGGTCACAGGAAGTATTAATACAGATAACTTCTCTTGGAACGCTTTAGCTGATAGTATTAGTCAAAAAACCTTAGATCAATTAACTAAATCATGGAACAAAGATCTAGTTGACCAAGTGGTTACACAAATACAACAACATGGTATCGACTTTGATCAGGTCTTGGTCAATGGACAACCAATAATTAATGGAAATCAATTGACTCGTGCAGTAACAGAATCCAGTTTGCAATCAGTAGGCACATTGAAAAATCTATCAGTTAGTGGAGAAGCCAAGTTTAACAACAATACTCTTAGTGTGCTAAACAAACGCTTGGGTGTAAACACAGACGCCCCAGAAAAAGCTCTTGGTGTATGGGACGAAGAAGTTAGCATAGTAATTGGCAAACATAAACTCAATCAGGCCTACATTGGTACCAATAGAGAACAAAGTGTTGCCATCGGAGTTAATCGTGAACCACAAATTGAAATCAACACCGACGGCCTAACCACTGTAAAAAAATTACAAGTAGGCCTGCACAAGATCAGTCATGCCGCACAAGTTCCTGGTTGGAGCGGAAACAAAGGCGACATAGTGTTTAATTCCAACCTTGGATCCGACCGTGTGTTTGCATGGGTATGCCTTGGCGCCTATCGATGGCAAACACTCAAGAGTGCTGAATGAACATCAGTTGGGTATTAGCAGATTCTGCAACAGCAGATCCTACTTTAGACACCGCCGAACTTAAACGTATTGGTGCCTTTTGGGGAAGCTGGCGCACCTGGCGAGCATGGCAAACTGATAATGTAATTTGTCATGATCAAAGCAAAGCCGCTGAGCTAACCCGACGCAATTTTCAAAGCAATTGTAATTTTTATATACCTAATGCTGTTTACACAAGTTTAGACAGACCTGATAATGTTCGGCTGTACGAAGGCGCATTTGTACATGATGTTGATCGTCAAGAAGAAATTGTAGCCATACACTTGGCAGCTACCACCAGTGACATTGTCTTGTTATTTGGATTTGACCTAACCGAAATAGAGCCAAATCCAGATCGGTTACTAGCACACAAGGCACACCATCATCGTAATCATATCCGCCAAGCCGTTAAAGATTTTGGTCAAGTACAGTGGGTTATTGTGGATCATGCGGGTGATTTGGATCCAAATTTGGCCAATCTGCCCAATATATCTACTGACTCTCTACAGGCTGTTTTGGCTCTAGCACCTGATTGACAAACAAGTTGTGGTGTCGTATAATAGCTGTATGACTACACTAAAGCGTATTGGTTTCTGTTGCAAATGGCTCAATGATCCGTCCGAATGTGGCGGCATGAAAGTCAATGCA
>Ga0114973_10001629_pt1 | contig 16569 bp, 15 predicted proteins | sample M_140807_MF_Meta_FD_87025 | JGI IMG/M metagenome (GOLD analysis project Ga0114973, IMG submission 87025) | Freshwater microbial communities from Lake Montjoie, Canada to study carbon cycling - M_140807_MF_MetaG | ecosystem: Environmental > Aquatic > Freshwater > Lake | place: Lake Montjoie...
ATCCCATGGGTCGAAAAATACCGTCCCAATAATTTCGACGACATTGTTCTCGACCCTATCAACCGTAAAATCTTCAAAAACATTCTCAACAAAAACTATTTCCCCAACCTGTTATTCTACGGACCGCCCGGCACCGGGAAGACGACGACCATCATCAACATCATCAACGAGTACCAAATCAAGTACAACCAAAAGAACAAGGGCGCCATTATCCACCTCAACGCATCCGACGAGCGCGGTATCGACATCATCCGTAGTCAGATCTACCAGTTCGTCAAATCCAAAAACTTCTTCGAGGTGGGTCTAAAATTCGTCATCCTCGACGAGGTCGACTACATGACCAAGAACGCCCAACAAGCCCTCAAGTATCTCCTCCAATCGTCCTGTTACAACGTTCGGTTCTGCCTCATCTGTAACTACATCAGCAAGATCGACGAATCGCTGAAAAACGAGTTTATTTGCATCCGGTTCAACCAGCTACCCCGCGACGACATCTATAAATTCATCCGTAATATTACGCAAAATGAGCGTCTCGAGCTCTCCGACGCCGTGATCGACCGGGTACAGCAGATTTATAATTCCGACATCCGCAGCATGATCAACTTTATTCAGCTCAACCAAAACATCTCGGTATGGGAGGACAATATTATCACGGACGAGCTCTGGGAGGACATGCATCAATTCTTGGTCAACGACGGAGGAGCCGTCGTAGGAAACCTTCAGGTCCGCTGGTTCAAGAAGATCCACGATATCAGTGTCAAATATAACACCGATAAAAAGAATATTTTGAAATACTATTTTAACCATGTGATTCGTAAGAAGCCGGAGCTGGTGACCCACGAGTTTTTATCTGTGGTAGAGACCATTATGCATACCAACGATTTCAATGTCGAACATATTTTACAGTATTTCTTGTTACATATCCGGGCGCAACAGAAGGATAAAGATAAAATTGAATCGATATAAAGCCTTTATGTTATTTTATATTAAGTGTCATCATCAGATATAAAATAACAGAATTTGGAGAAAATGACCCACCATACCATAGATGACGAATGGCAGCAATTTTTACAACACGGAGGGCGTGGACCAATGGTACCGGTACCTAGCCAGGCAGCCTCATCAGTACAGGCAAGGGTTCCGGTCCCGGTGATCGTGGCGAAAACAAGGTTGATGTTAACCCGGAAACCGGCTACTAGTGCAGCCAACAATGTAGAAGTAGAATCAGACAAAGACACAGATGCAGAGGACGAAGAGGATGAGGGAGACGACGATGAAGCCTTCGAAACCCTGCAAAACCTGGTCCCCCTGGTCGCGCCCAAGTGCGACGAATTATATATCTCCACCAAAACAAAGGTCCTGTTTTTGAACCAAAAAATCAACATCAATGACATATTTTGGAACATTCCGGTCATCGACTACTGGCGCCCGATGGACGGCGTGGTGAAAAAACAAATCAAGATCGTCTCGAAAACCCCCGAGGAATACGAAGAATACCGGAAAAAACTGGACAACATTGGTTATTATAAGGAGAACATCATCAAACAGATCGATAACGTGAGCGGCCGGCGCGTCAAATACCGCGACGAACGTAAACTTACGGTAGGTATCTCGAAGAAGGACATTATGAATTGCCGCGGTAAGGTCAAAAATGCGTTTTATAACTGCTTCGCGATCATCGTCCGCTTCAAGTTCGAGGGTATTTATCGCGAGATTCATATCAAGGTTTTCAACACAGGGAAACTAGAGATCCCCGGGATCCTCAATGTCGAACTACTCGAAATCGTGAAAAAGATGCTGTTGGAGAAAATGCAGCCGCATATCGACACCAAGCTGGACTACCTGGAGTCGGACGTGGAGGAGAACGTGCTTATCAATTCGAACTTCAATTGCGGGTTTTATATCAACCGCGACAAGCTATATAGCATTTTACGGAGCGATAAATATCGTATTGAATGTGCGTTTGATCCGTGTAGCTACCCCGGGGTGAAATGTAAGTTTTATTTCAACAATGAGGTGGGGTTCGACGAACAACGCCAGAACGGGCAAATTATTTTGGAAGATCGGTACATGAAGATGAGCGAACTAGGAGATAATGTTAAGTATACGGAGGTGTCGTTCATGATCTTTCGTACGGGGAGCTGCTTGATCGTGGGGAATTGCACCGAACGGATCTTGAGGTTCGTCTTTGAATTCATTAAACGGATCTTGCGGGACGAATATGGGAATATTGTAGTGGAGAACAAGGACGAAGCAGCGAAGGCGAAAAAGACGAAATTACGTAAGAAAACTATCCTTAAGGGGAACCAAGGTGCAGGGAACCTACGGTTCCCCTGCGACCCCTCCCTTAAACAGTAAATGATCTTGGAACCAAATTTTGAAAGGTCCTTGGAAACAAATTTTAAATTATGTTACGCAATACGGTAACATAGTTAAGGGAAGGGGGTGCGGGGGAAACCGTAGGTTTCCCTGCTCCGTAGGTTCCCTGCTCCCCTTACCGGCACCATTGGGAGATCGCCCCAATATCACCTCTATCCAAATGTTCTCTTATAACACTTTTTTGTTGGTGAAACGAAAGTGTAAGATCGTTCTCGGTCATGCTGTTCGACCGCGGTTTACGGGTTTTTTCAATGTCGGCTGCGAGTTCTCGGAGCAGGGCGTCCGGTAGTGTAAAATGTTCGTGTAACAAGCCTAATTTCATAATCATCCCCCCGGTCCGATCAATATTTTTCAAGAAGGGGTCGGCATAACGGCGGCAGCACTCGATCCGTTCGCGGTAGCCCCCCCCGCGTAGCAACACATTCACCAATTTGTGGACGGTCAGCAAGAGGCCATTGAAATCTTCGGTACAAACATGGTTCATGATGCAGGTGTCTCGGTTGAGGTGAATGATGTTGGACAAGATGCTCCGCCCCCCGAGCTCTACGGACGATGTCTGGGCGGTGGTGGGTGCATTGGTGCTGTCGAAGAGGTCGAAGATGGTTTTTTTATAGACAAAAAAGACCGCGTCGGTAGAGCTGGTGCCGTGGAACAGATTGGCCCGATAGATCTGCACCATGTACTCCAAATAGTAGACAATGGCGTCGCTGGTGTAGTAGTGGGTGGTGCTGATGTTTTTGGTTTTCAGGAAGGTGTATTCGAAGACGCGGTTGATGATGGTAATGCCGGTGAATAAATGGTTGGTCAACTGGTCGTCAGCCGGGACGTTCTCAATGGACTCGTAATTACAAATCTCACAATCTGTGAATTTTGTAAAATAGTCGTGGAGGATCATCACATACACGTCGACAATGCACTGTTTTTCGTGTTTAGACATATTAGTTTATTTTTGAATGATAGATACTCTAAATATTTAACAGGTATTTATTTGAGGACCCGACGTTATTTACACCTTTGCGTCATTAGCTTTAGCAAAAAGTGGCGGAGAGACTATAAATAATTTGTTCGGCAGAAGTATTTAAAGTAAAATCTGTGTTATAGTTTATATTTCATTAGCGATGAACAAAGATCCGGCGACCCAAACGACGTCTTCACAGAAACCTTCAAATCAGGCTGCTGCCGCGCCCTCCCCTTCCGGGTACCGGTTACCCGAGAACACGACCCTCCAACACGCCTCTAAATTGGCGATTGTGGAGGACAAGCCGATTATGATGGACTACTGGACATACTCTTTAGAAAAGTCGGCCCTGATCGGGGTCCGCGAAGACAACCAGGAGAAACTGCTGGTGAAGAGCGAGGAGGAGTACACGAGCCCTATTTCGAAGATTTATAAGGTGGGGAAGGAGTACATTATTATCACGGAGAACTCGATCTATATTGTGGATGTGGAAATCCGCACGCAAAAAATCGTCTCCTAATAAGGGAAACCTACGGTTTCCCTTAAACCCTTCCCTCAAACAGTAAACTACCTTGGTAATTATCTTAACAACCGGGTTAAAATAATTCATTCTATCGGAATCAACAAAGAATAATTACTGTTGAATGTGTTTCTAAGTTATCAGACATTAATACTCTCAACCTTGGGCGCCGTAGGCGCCCGGAAAGGGAAGGGTTTAAGGGGAACCGTAGGTTCCCCTTATAGGTACACTAAAAAATCGATATTATATTTCGATTCGTTATACTTGATTTGCGACGTAAACATGATATTGTTGCTTTTGCATATTTGGCGTAAAATGTTGGTGAAGGAGTTATATGTCAGTTTACGTTCGACGTAAAACTGTTTACTCAAATTATAGTACGGCCGGATGGTGCGTTTGAACCCCTCATAATACTCATAAAACACCAATTTTTTAAAGGCATTGAGATCAAACAGATAGTATTTATCGGTCTTCAAACATACCTTCTCGAGGAGATCGAATAAAATATCTTTGGGAATTATTTTTCTGAACAATTGTGAAGACATTGATTAATATTACCTTTATTTAACTTATACTGTTATTATTTATTTCGCTAACATTATAACTTCAGCATCAGTATTATGATTTTACAGGTTACAAATGGACCCTGTGAAGGGAGGTGTTATCGAGCTTTTTGACGATGAGGGTCTGCTTGAGCTTCTCTAAATAAAGCGTAGCATCCATCAATTCCTCTTGCGTATGGTTAACCCAATCTACCACATTGAGATCGTCACGGTCGAGGGTGGTGCCGTACTTCTTTTTACCAATACGCGCCCGTTCACTGTATTTTTGGACGACCGCTGTCACAATGCTGTCTAGCTCTTCGACCTCTTTGACCTCCCTCACCTGTATAAGCTGAGGAGACTGAGGGGGGTGAGGGGGTTGAGGGGGCAGTACAGGCTCTTCGAGCTCCCTAGGCTCCGGGCTAGATTGAATAGATCCCATTTCTGATTATGTAGATATTATTATTACTTGTAATGGAACGAACTATCTAAATCAATTTTCCCCTCAATCATTTGTTGTAGATTACTGGTCAGAAGCGCCAGTTCTATACCGTCCTCGTGTATATTATGAAAAATCGTGATATATTTACATAAATATGGGATAATTTTATACTTGGTTTCCTCGTCGATCATTTTCGTGGTCTTGACGAACACAAAAAAATAGTCCAAAATGTCGATCACCGAATAGCCGTAATCGTAGATTTTATAGAAAATCGCGATGGCCCCCTGCAAGTCCTTCTCGAGAACACATGCCAAGTACGATTCGAATTCTTGGAACGAGATACTGGAACATACTTTCTTACACAACTCTAGGTCCACATTCTCCCCCAAAATGTATATTTTCTCCAAATAATTGATCATGATACGGATCGAATCCCCCGAAATCATCAACAAATATTCCTTAGCCTCTTCGCTAATCAGGATCCGTTCGGCGGCAATGATGGTGTCCATGATTTCGCGGATTTGCGGGGGCAGCGGGCTCATGATACGTAAAATATGCACCCGGGATTGGATGCTTTCGATCACCTTCTGCACGTTGGTGCAGACCGAAATAAAATGAATATTATGTTTGTACTTATCGATATAATTCCGGAACACCTGCTGACTCTGCTCATTGATCGTGTCCAAATCGTCGATGATAACCAGCTTTTTCTTACCGTAGATGGCGGTATGGGTCTGGCAAAACGTCTTCATCTCGTTACGGAAATACTGGATGCCCTGTTCCTTCAAGTTATTGACAAATAAGATGTTGTTCTCGGGGAAGGGTTGGTCTTTGTTGAGGCCGTAATATTCGCGTATAAGGGCGTGTAAAATAGACGTCTTCCCCGAACTCGGGTTCCCCACAAACAGGATGTTGAGCTGGTCGATCTCGAGGAGGGTGGTCAATACCGATAGTAGCTGGGGATCGAGATAAAAATCGCGGATATAATATGGTTTATACTTGATGATGAAGGTGTTCTCGACGGTATGTTTTTCCATCGTTAGATAGAAATCGTGTCGTCAACCATTTATATATTTTCCTCAAAAATATATAAAACCTTCACCCGATTATAATAAAAAACAACAACCTATCCAAATATGACCAATTATTATGATTTACTGGGGGTAGAACGGAACGCAGGTGAGACCGAAATCAAAAAGGCGTTTCGTAAAATGTCGTTACAATATCACCCTGACCGTAACCCGAACGAAGACACGAATGCTAAGTTTCAAGAGATCAATGAGGCGTTTGAAGTCCTTAGCGACCCAAACAAGCGACAGCAATATAACATGGAGCAACAGATGGGCCATGGCCGCCCCATGGGAGGGATGGAGCGGGACATGAACGACATCAATAACATGTTCAACATGATGTTTGGTCACGGGGGTGGGGGGATGCCCTTTGGCATGCCGGGCATGCAGGGAATGCCGGGAATGCAGGGAATGCCGGGCATGCCCGGTGTACGTATTTTCCATAGCGGTGGCCCCGGAATCAACGTACAAACCCATTTTCATAGCGCGTTCCAGCGCCCCCCGGAACCGCCGATTCAGAAGCCGGAGCCGATCCAAAAAGTCGTGGAAATTACGGCCCAACAAAGCTATTACGGATGTACTCTCAATGCGCAGATCGACATCTGGAACCAGAATAACAATATGCGGACACCCGAGACGAAGACTATCCAAATCAACATCCCGCAGGGGGTGGACAATGACGAGCGTTTTGTCGTCAACGACCAAGGTAACTGTATCAACGGCCAGATCCGGGGCGACATTCATTTTGTGGTGCGTATCACTAATTACGGCGACTTCACCCGGCAGGGGATGGACCTCTACCTGAACAAGAAAATCACCTTGAAGGAGGCGCTTTGTGGATTCAATTTCGAATTTGATCATTATAATGGAAAACGAATTTGTATGAACAATACCACGGGTAACCAGGTGATCAAACCTGGTTCCAAGAAGGTGATTAATGGTTTAGGCATGATCCGCGACGGTAAAACCGGAAATCTGATTGTGGAATTTGATGTTGTGTTCCCAGAGACATTGACCGAAGATCAGTGTAAGGGGCTTAATGAATTACTCTAACAAGGCTCCTGTGATAACTTTTACTTATCTATTATATAGGAGTCAATATGAAACGTCCGGACCGAGCATTGGATGGATTTTATTATATTAAATCGTTAGGCGACGTGAAAGCCGGCAAAGGTAGGAAATTCAAGGAATTGTTTGGTTCTCGCGAACAGGTGATGAACGGCACCGCGTATAAAACCCCTGGGGGGCTCACGGTCGACGACCTCATCATGAATAAGTACGGAAGGATCGTGTCGAAGAAGAAGCACTTTACGGCGAAGAAGGAGAAACGGTTGGAAAAATACGGATATTTCGCCAAGAAGGGGAAATTTGGCTATATTAAGCGTAAAACTAGGCGTAACCGGAAAACCGTGGGTGGTGGGAAGGACTTGAGCTCGGCCCAAGCGGAACAAAAGGTCGAGGTCGAGCCCAACGATGATGAGCTTAATGCGGAAGCCGAGCCGAAAGCTTGAAAAAAAAAGCTTATGGCTAAAATCGAGCCGAAAGCTTGAAAAAAAAGCTTATGGCCTCAGAATAACAGAGATAAATATACGCTCTCGAGGAAAAATAATGCCGTTTTTTATCTCCGTGGTCGTTCTTACCGTTTCTTGCTTGTAAAAGGGGGTGAAAGTGAGACCGCGGTTCTCTAAATAGACCGCGGTGTCTTCGTAGTGCTTTCCAGGGGCAGTGTTGCGAACATACTGAGAATACCGCTGAGATTTGGTGATAGTGGAATCGTTGCTACTGGCATTAGAGGGAGCGAACTGGGCAGGAGGGTTGCAGCAGTTTAACATGTTTCTCATGGAAAGTCGCGCCGCCATTGCTTGTTTTATATACGCTTACAAATACCTTTACAAATGAAAAAACTAATTATCTTAATACGTTCGGTTAAGATAATTAAAAAAGTGGTTTCAAAGTTGGTTTACTCATGACAGGAGGGGGTGCGGGGGAACCTGGGTTCCCCGCTTAGTGCTTCTTCGCAGTGCGGCGTTTCTTGGTGGGCTCCTTCTTGACCACGCCGAACTTGCCCTTCTCGGCAAAGAAACCTGCCTTCTCCAAGCGGCGCTCCTTCTTAGCCGTCTTGTGCTTCAGGCGCGAGACAATACGACCCCACTTATTCAACATCAGATCGTGGGCACAGAGACCACCCGGGGTCTTGTACGCGGTCTTGTTCATGACCTGAACGCGGGAGCCGGTCAGCTCGGCGTATTTCTTTCCATTGATGTGGAACATGTGATCTTTTTCGGAACGAGTATGGCGATGAGGCATTCTTTCTATATATAAATAGTAACAAAATTTTGCAGGGTGTCGAGAGAACCTAAATATCGATAATAAATGTATTATATAATATATAATAATAACAACAAAGGATAGATGTCATTTAGTTCCAAAAATATTTTATATTACGTGGTCGGGGTAGCCACCGTCTTCGTGGCGAGCTATCTGGTAAGTAACTATAAAAAGACGCTCGAACCCAACGACGAATATGACATGATTAAAAAATATTTGCTAAATGATTCCCCGCTTTACGGCTACAACCGCCCTAAATTATGGGTGCATACGACCTACGAAATCAACTCCCGGATGTGGAAGGACTTTTATTCGCGAAACACGGTGGATCTGAACCAGCCGTATATTCATTTGACGATTAAAACCATCATCGACCATTGCGGCGAAGATTTCAACATATGCTTGATTGACGACGACACATTTAGTAAATTGATCCCGACGTGGGATGTCGACTTGCCGAACATGGCGGAGCCGATGCGTACGCACTTCCGCCAGTTAGGTCTCGCGCAATTGGTGTATTTTTACGGCGGCATGATTGTGCCTAACTCGTTTATATGCACCCGTAACCTGAAGGATTTTTATGACGAGAACACGGCGGCGGGGCCATTCGCGGTCGAGGCCGTGAACCGTACCACGGCAAGTGTCGGAAAACGGTATTTGTCGTTTGTGCCGGACATGTACTTCATGGGGGCGAAACGCGAGGACCCGACGATGATGGAGCTGGTGGAATATTTGAAGGGGCTGAACCGTGTACCGCACTTTTCGAACGAAACCGATTTTGTGGGGAGCGTGTCACAGTGGCTGCTGGCGGCCTGCCGGACCGGGGCAATGACACTGGTGGGAGGCGAAATGGTGGGGGTCAAGACGGACGACCGTAAGCCTATCCTTCTGGACGATCTGATGGAAGAGGGATTTTTGAAAATTAATAGCCGTAGCGTGGGGGTGTATGTGCCAGCCGACGAGATACTGCGCCGCCCGAAGTTTCAATGGTTTGCCGTGATGCCCGCGGAACAGCTGCTGACGACCAATATGATCGTGACGAAGTATTTACAGGCGTCGATAGTGGATACGACGGACGAATATGCGAAGAAGAATGTTGTCCGCAGCGTAACTACGTTATGAAAATGTCAAAAAATTTTTTCATAGAAAAACTGTGTAAAGGAAGGGTTTAAGGGGAACCATGGGTTCCCCTTATAAAATTGATTTTTTTAATTGAGTTAAACATAATAGGCATTATTACAGTACCTATTATGTCATCAGACGCGCCTCTCACGAACAAGTTGACCATCAAGAAGGTCCCTGCTGCGAAGGCTGTGGTACCGACTGGGGACCAGGCGCTCGCGCAGCAATACCAGCGCAAGTCCGACAAGCAGCATATCCTCGACAATCCCGATACCTACATCGGCTCTGTCGAGAATGTGGATGCCCAGATGTGGGTCTTCGACGACGCGACCCAGCGGATCGCCTTGAAGGAGATTGAGTACATCCCTGGTCTCTACAAGCTGTTCGATGAGGGCATTGTCAACTGCCGCGACCATGTGATCCGTATGATCCAATCCAACCATCCCGATAAAAAGAACGTGACCTACATCGACACCACGATCGCCGAGGATGGAACGATCACCATGGCAAACGACGGTAACGGTATTGATGTGGCCAAGCACCCCGAGTTCGACATCTGGATTCCGGAGCTGATTTTTGGCCACCTCCGTACTTCGACCAACTATAACAAAGACGAAAAAAAGATTGTGGGCGGTAAGAACGGTTTCGGTTTCAAGCTAGTCCTCATCTGGTCCGAGTACGGTAAGATCGAGACGGTAGATCATGTCCGCGGCCTCAAGTACGTTCAAGAATTTCGCCGTAACCTGGACGAGATCTGTCCGCCCACGATAACGAAGGTGTCGACTGCGACCAAGCCGTATACCAAGGTCATGTTCAAGCCGGACTACCAGCGTCTAGGCACGGGCGGTCTCACCGCCGACATGATGTCGCTCCTGAAAAAGCGGGTCTACGACATCGGTGCGGTCACGGACCACTCGGTCAAGAAGATCAAGGTGGGGCTGAACGGGGACACGATCCCCATCAAGAATTTCCAACAATACATCGACTTGTATATCGGTAACAAGGACGAAAGCAAGCGGACCTACGAGCAGAGCGACGAGCGGTGGGAGTATGCGGTGGCATTGTCGCCGACCCACGAGTTCATCCAAGTGTCGTTCGTGAACGGCATCGCGACGTTCAAGGGCGGGAAGCATGTCGACTATATCATGGGTCAAATCGTGCGTAAGTTGTGTGACTATATTGAGAAAAAGAAGAAGATCAAGGTGAATGCATCGGCCATCAAGGAACAGTTGATCCTGTTCTTGCGGTGCGACGTCGAGAACCCGGCGTTCGACAGCCAGACCAAGGATTTCATGAACACGCCCTCGGCCAAGTTCGGGTCGTCGTGCCAGGTCTCTGATGCGTTCATCGAGAAGGTGGCGAAGATGGGGGTGATGGACCTGGCCTGCTCGCTGACCGAGGCGAAGGAGTCGAAGCTGGCCAAGAAGACGGACGGCTCTAAGACGCGGTCGGTGCGCGGCATCGCCAACTTTATTGATGCGAACCAGAGCGGTACGGTCCATTCCAAAGATTGTATTTTGATCCTGTGTGAGGGGTTGAGTGCCCTCTCCGGCATCGTCTCGGGCTTGTCCTCGGCTGACCGTAATACCATCGGCATTTACCCTCTCAAAGGTAAGCTGTTGAACGTGCGTGGCGAAGTCACCAAAAAAATCGCAGAAAACAAAGAGATTAGCGATCTCAAAAAGATCTTGGGTTTGGAATCGGGGAAGACGTATGCCACCATCGACGATGTCCATAAACATCTGCGTTACGGTAAGATCATGTTCATGACGGATCAGGATCTGGACGGATCGCATATCAAGGGTCTTTGTATCAACCTGTTTCATAGCGAGTGGGCCTCGCTCATCAAAATCCCCGGGTTCCTCTCCTTCATGAACACGCCGATCTTGCGGGCTAAGAAGGGGCAACAAACCTTACTCTTCTATAACGACGGGGAGTACTTGACGTGGAAGAACGCGAACAACGTCGCGGGATGGACCATAAAGTATTTTAAGGGGTTAGGGACGTCGACCGCGGCCGAGTTCAAAGAGTATTTTGCCAACAAAAAAATCGTGGATTTTGTCTATGCGGGTCAGATGAGCGACGACACGATTGACAAGGTCTTCAACAAAAAGCGTCCGGACGACCGGAAGACGTGGCTCGAAAACTATGACAAACACGCCTACCTCGACACGAATCATCCTCAAGTCAAGTACGAACAGTTCATTGACCGCGAGATGATCCATTTCAGCACCTACGACTGTGCTCGGTCGATCCCGAACATGGTGGATGGTCTCAAGATCTCGTTGCGGAAGATTCTGTTCAGTGCGTTCAAGCGCCGGCTCACCAGCGAGATCAAAGTCGCGCAGTTTTCCGGCTATGTCTCTGAGCATTCGGCGTATCATCACGGAGAGGCAAGTCTTAACGGTGCGATTGTCAATATGGCGCAAAACTATGTCGGCTCGAACAACATCAATTTGTTGGAGCCCAATGGGCAATTTGGCACGAGGTTGCAGGGCGGGCAAGATAGTGCCTCGGAGAGATACATCTTCACCCTCCTGAACTCGCTCACGCGATCGATTTTCCCCGAGGCCGACGACGCGGTCCTGACCTACTTGGACGACGACGGCACGATGGTCGAGCCGGAATATTATGTCCCGATCATCCCCTTTGCCCTGGTCAACGGGATCTCGGGGATTGGCACAGGGTTCTCGTGCAACATTGAGCCGTACAATCCGAAGCAGCTGATCCAGTATCTGCGTAACAAGCTCCATGGCCAACCGACCGCCACAGAGTTTGTTCCGTACTACGAGGGGTTTACTGGCCAAGTCACGAAACTGGCCGACAACAAGTTCCTGGTCAAGGGTAAGTATGAGAAGATCGGCGAGGACAAGATCCGGATCACGGAACTCCCGGTAGGGACGTGGACCATGCCGTACATCACCTTCTTGGAAGGGCTGATGGACAATGCCGCGGTCGACAAGGCGGGCAAAAAGATTGCACCCACCATCAAGGACTTCACCTCGATCTCGACGGAGGTGATTGTGGACATCACGGTGGTGTTCCCTAGCGGGAAATTGGCGGAGCTCGAACAGTCGGTAGACGCCAACGGCTGCAACGGTGTGATGAAGACCCTCAAACTCTTTAGCAGCGTGAGCACGACCAACATGCATATGTTCAACTCTGACTGCAAGTTGCATAAGTACGGGTCGGTCGAGGAGATCATCGAGGACTTTTACGGGGTGCGGATGGGGCTGTACCAAAAGCGCAAGGATTATTTGGTGGAGGCGATGTCGCAGAAGCTGGTGAAGCTGTCGAACCGGGCACGCTATATCCAGGAGACGCTGAAGGGGACGGTCGACCTTCGTAAGAAGACGGCCCAACAGGTGACGGACCTGCTGACGAACGCATCGTTCGCGACGATCGACGGCGACTTCAAGTATTTGATCAAGATGCCGATGGACTCGGTCACAGAGGAGAACGTGGCTAGCATCATGAAGGAGAAGGCGGACACGGAGCAGGAGCTGGCAGCGCTGAAGGCGACAAGCCTAGAGACCATGTGGCTGGGCGAACTAGACCATCTGGAGAAGGAGTATGATACGTATAAGAAGAAAAGAGCAGGGAAACCTACGGTTTCCCCTGCAACCCCTTCCCTTAAGAAAAAGGTTGTCGTAAAAAAGTAATATGCAAGCTTATAAGTAGTTTTATGTAGAAATCTTTCATCTAAAAATAACAAACTTTTTTAATGAAAGGATGGGATCATAAGGGAAACCTTGGTTTCCCTTAGCAGCGGTTGAAATTACTGACGCCGTCCCAGTAAACGCTGTAGGTGTTAGCCCACTTCTTCAAGTCGCAAACCCGGCTTTTAGAAAAATCAATGGCACCGACTTCGGGGTGGTTGTACGAACCCGCCGGGATACTCGCGTTCCAGTTCTTAACCGTGTCCAACCCTCCGTAGTTACGATCAGTGGGCTTAGGGACCACACAGTATCCCTGATTGGTCACCGTCCAGTAGTCGGGGCAGCTGCCGTATTGAGGGGGAAAGGGAATGTTGTTGTAGTACGTCATTCTTATACCGACATATGCCATGATCAAGATCAATATACAAATGGCGATGGACGGAACAATAAAATAAAAAATATCCATGAAAGCGGTTTTCTATTATAATATAGACATACCTTTTTCTAAGGGAAACCAAGGTTTCCCTTATGATCCCTTCCTGATTACAAAGGATTCACAGAGTCCCTGCCTAAAGATCTTTAGAATGACAGGTTGCTAAGTGGCAATAAAAAAGTTTATATAGTATAATAAGGCAATGGCAACTAAAATAAATCCTGTATCCATCGATTATAATCCATCCATCTTAGACATGGGGCAGTTCAATGGCCGTGTGAATATCATTGAGCCCCCTGCTCCCGACGCGCTTTTCAAAATGCAAGAACGTTTAGCCGTGAAGAACAAGTCCACCGAGTACCGTGACGCGCTCAGCGGCATTTGGGAAGACAACCTGTTGGCTCGTGCCTACTTTTCCGCGGAGAACATTCAGATAATCCAGAATGGGTTACGTGCCGGGGTCTACGAGATGTCGCAAAACAAGTTTATCATTGCCCCTCAGAACATCGACACCCTCAAGATCGTCATGCGCAGCATCTATTTACAGTTTGCCGAGCACCGCGAAGAAGACATCCCGGGGCAAATCGCGCGTCTAAATCGTCAAGTTCTCAACTACTGCGTCCCCACCGTGTATGGCGAAGCCGTCGGCTACCAAAAATATCGTTTAGATCAATCTACCTTGGTTGTACCTTTGGCGTTGCCACAGCACCACGATCGCCAATATAAGCAACTCGAATTGAAGTCGTGGTTTTAATGTTAAGGGAACCGTAGGTTCCCTTAAGATCCCATCCTTTATTAAATGTTCCCATCCGAGTTCTTAAGAAAAAATAAAATTATATTACTTTGTTAAGTAACACAATTAAAGTCCATATGGTGCATATAGACGGCGAAGCCGTGGTGCGATATTTGAAACGCCGCTATCACAAGACCGGAGGTGCAACAAAATATTACGTCGATTGTTCTGCCTATGCAGAGAACCCGGACAAGATAAAAGTAGAAGAAATCATACAAAACAACGTAGATAGTTCTGTAATTCGGGGGATTGCCACAGACGATACGATAAAGAAAAAGAACCGTCATATCGTGATCAAAATCGGGCGTGTGAGAACAACGATCCGTAAAGAATACAATATCGGAGAAGAGCTTTTCAAACATCATGTTCCTGGGTACATCCGATATATTTGTGTTTTTCCGTGTTACGACACCTATCGCCGTCAAGACAACAAAATCTGTCAAGCCGCACCCGCGGATACGAACGAAAGAGACGTGTTAGTGATGCCCTACATTGCTACCGGATCCATCCGTAAATATACGTGGGACGAATCTAACGTAGAACTGCTCAAAAACCTCCTGGCTCAGACGGTATTATCCGCTGCGGTCGCCTACGAGGCAATCGGTTTCATTCATAGCGACTTGCATCTGGACAACATACTTTTCAAGAAAACAACCAAAACAGATATTGTCTATAAATTTGATGGTCGGGCGGTTACGTTGAAGACACTGGGATACAAGATTGTTATTATGGATTTTGGAAATTCGTATATAAACGTGGATCGTGCAAATGCGAATGGATTTTTTTGGGACGATATTCTTAATGCAGTGACCCGAGTAAATTTGGAATTACGTCCGTCCAACCTACGTAAAGTATTGTGGGAAAACGATGAAATAATTGCATTATTGAAGCGGGCAAAGAAACATAAACTGTCGCCGTCAATCACCGAAATAATGCCGCTGGTACATATGATACTCAACTCCACGTTCGAATTTGATAAAATGCCGGAACGTCAGGTGTATAACCCTGATAAATGGTAAGGGAACCTACGGTTTCCTTACGATCCTTCCCTTAATTATGTTAGTTAGTAAAGTAACATAATTTTTTAATGGCTAGAGAACTCTACAATTCTTTGCCGACATATTGGAGAACGCGGGGTTTTTCGCCCGAGTGGTAATCTAACTTCGACAGCTCGATCGGATATTTAAAAATAGTAAACACCTCCTTATTCGACACCAATTCGCGATCCAATTCCACCACCTCGTTCTCCAGCATACGCCGATTACGTATTTCAGGGTAGATTTCTTTTATCTGAACCCTCACTGCTTCACTCAACAGTTCGCGATTATCGGTTTTCACGTATTCTTCCAACAGTGCTTTGACCCGCTCGTTCAGTGTGAACACCGCTTGATTCTTCTTCAGGATCGCCTCCCTGTTTTGTTCGTTATGGTAATAGTCGGTATAGACATCCACCAATTCTTTATAGATCGCGCTATCCGTGTTATATGTCCCCAGCTCCTTTTCGAACAGCTCCACCGATTTCTCCTCGGAAACATAGCTGAACACGGTGTCCAGTTTTTGGCGTATAATACGCTCCTTGATTTCCTCCAAATGTTCTCGGAAGGTGTATAACAACTCTTCAAAATAGGTATTACTACCATTGAATATTTGTATGTTCAGTTTACACGGGTTCTCCTTGTCCCCACACAGGATCGAATATTTGTTGTCGATACGACCGGTGAAAATGGTCCCCACGGGGCGCTTACAATAGATGCAGGTCGGCTTGACGGCGAGAACCGCCTGCTTACCGAGCCGCTTCGTCAGTGCACTTTTAAAAGCATTTCGTTTCATGGTGTGTAGCTTCGTCTCATATTCCTGTTTCAGGCGGAAAAAATCATTGAGGGCGTCTTGGTAATTTTTCTTTTGGCTGTCCTCCCGATCACGGTCGGCCCCGCCCTCGGCCCCACCGGCCTGCAAGGCGTCGAGGGCAGAGTGGCGAAACTCGATGCTAGGGCAGTTATCCATAATTAATTCGCCGGTCCCTTCGGGCAGGTTCTCGATCAAGGTAATAGGATTGTTAGAAACATTGAGAAGATCCAAATGCTCGACCCCTTTCAGGTCCAGGGCGCCTATTTCGTTGTTATCACACCGAAGTTCGCGTAAGGAGGCAGGTGGGTTTTCTAATTTCTTGATACGATTATGGGAAATATTCAGGGTGTGGAGAACCTGCAAGGCACTAATGTTTATTTTTTCTACGTAATTATAAGAAATATTAAGGGTTTCCAGGGTGGTGGGCAGGTTCTCCAACAGGGTCAAGAAGTTATTGGGGCATTCGAGTTTTACC
>Ga0114973_10001632_pt1 | contig 16542 bp, 14 predicted proteins | sample M_140807_MF_Meta_FD_87025 | JGI IMG/M metagenome (GOLD analysis project Ga0114973, IMG submission 87025) | Freshwater microbial communities from Lake Montjoie, Canada to study carbon cycling - M_140807_MF_MetaG | ecosystem: Environmental > Aquatic > Freshwater > Lake | place: Lake Montjoie...
ACAAAATCACAGAGTGGTAGTATTACACGAACTGGTATTCCTACAACCTTTCCTCATACAAAAACACAGAGTGGTAGTATTACACGAACTGGTATTCCTACAACCTTTCCTAATACAAAATCACAGAGTGGTAGTATTACACGAACTGGTATTCCTACAACCTTTCCCAATACAAAAACGCCAAGTCGTAGTATTACGCAAACTGCTATTCCTACAACCTTTCCATTTACACGCAGTAGAACAATGACTGTAAGTAGAACAATGACTGTAAGTAGATCCTCTACAACAACTGTAACACTTACACGATCAAGGTCTATAACAGTATCATCAACAAATAGAACCAAATGAAAATTGAAATAAATTGCCTTACAATGGTATGCTAAAATGGCCGCTTTTACAGGTGGCACCCCCTTACAACCATGGATGACACTTGCATTAACTCATCGGCATGAACGAGATAATCTCATGCATTTCGATGAACCTACACACGTATATACTGTGAAGGGATCAAGTAAAGGTATTTGTTCAATTACGACCTTTATACATCAATTCTTCGGAGATTTTGATGCAGATGCAGTAATTACAAATATGATGCGCTCTAAGAAATGGCCCCAGTCGAAGTGGTATGGTATGACAAGGGAAGCTATACGTGCCGCATGGTCTGCAAATGGACGTAATGCAAGCGAAGCAGGAACAGCGGTTCATTTAGCAATTGAACAAGTAATGAACGGGGCACCGCATTTAGTCCCACAATATATTGAAGATTCACCTGAAATGAAACATTTCTGGAAATATTGGAAAATCGACTCTAAAATATGGGAGCCATGGCGCACAGAATGGGAAGTATGGCACGAACCTTTAAAGCTGGCTGGTTCGATTGATATGGTATATAAACATAGGACAAATGGAACTTATGCAATCTATGATTGGAAGCGCACAAAGGAGATTAAGATGGATAATCCTTGGCAGAGTGGATTAGGCCCTGTAAGTCACCTTCCTGATTGCAATTTATGGCATTATACACTCCAATTAAATTCATATAAATGGCTTCTTGAAGCAAACTATGGAATTAAGATAAGTGAGATGGCACTCATTGTCTTACATCCAGAGAATTCTTCGTTCAAACGATATATATTACACAGCTTAGATGAAGAGATAGAAGCTATGATGGAGACACGTAGGCAAGCTATTATACGAGGAAAGGGGGAAATCGTCTATTTCGGGGAGGCAGATGCAGATGCAAATGCAGAGGAAGGTGTAGATGCAGAGGCAGATGCAAAACCATGTTTTATAGAAGATTAATGGCATTTACTGCAAAAGATTGTTTTCAATAAATTCTTTCAAATAAATCCCATCACGAATATGTACGTTATCATCCGTTAATGATTTGTTTAAAAAACCATTTGTATCAATGTACTTATCATAAATATTAAAAAATACGAAATTATATTCAAGACATTTTTCTTCTAATTTTTTATTAAAATATATAATGTATCCTTTTCTTTCATCATCTGTACCTAAATGTGGGTATTCTTTATCTTCATTCACATTATCTCTTTCACTTGTCGGGACAACATTATATATAACAGTTTTTAAGTTATCAAAGGCATCTACACAATTCTTGATTTGTATAAAATAATTATTAACTATATTATCAATAATCTCTTTATAATCATTGCTTTCTGTTACATCTTTATGTATATGGCAACGGCAATCAATTTCACCAAAACAAAAGATTACTGTATCGCCATTATTTACATTGTATCCTTCTTTTATATTAATACCATCGCGCCCTATAGATAAACATAATTTTGGACCGAAAGCATGTATATAAAGATTGTTGATACCACCCCAACCATTGTAACAATGACTATCGCCAAAGATATGTATAGCCATTCTATGGTATTATAGAAAATTATTTAAAGTAATCCAAAAGGTATTCAAATACCTCTGGATTAAAGTGTGTTTTTGCAAGGTCAATCGTTAGCCTCCTTACTTTTGCACCATGTGCAATAAATATTTTTAATATGTCCATAAATTCTTTCCCACCCTTTCCTGAAATTCTTGCAGCGCTTATAAGAGAATCTATTGCTGCATATCCCATATCATCAATAATATTCGGATCTGCTCCCCTTTCTAATAATAATCGAATCATATCATAATTGAAACGTTTTGATGCTAAAATTAATCCAGTAAAAGAGTCATATGTTTCATTTATATTAGCACCTTCGTCGAGTAACTTATTCACTCTATCAATATTCCCTACATACACAGCTCTTAAAAAGGGAGGTAAGCTTAAATAAAATGTAAATTCATTATTATTAACAGCATATGACATAACAGTTTCACCATCAATATCTTCGAGATCTTCATTTGCCCCGTTTTCAATAAGTAAATCAGCAACTTTTATATTATTACATACCATAAGAGGACTTTGACCATACGTGTTTGTAAAGTTTACATCTGCTCCGCTATCCAGAAGAAGCTTTACCATTTCAAGAGAACTATGTACACATGCCTCATACAGTGGTGTATTACCAAGATTATCAGACTTATTTACATCAGCCCCGTTTTCAATAAGAAAGGTGGCTAAATCTATTCTATTCCATACCGTTATGGTATTTAATACAGTATTACCAGATTTATCTACTTCATTAATATCTGCACCTTTCTTTAATAAATACTTTGCAGATTCAAGTTCTCCAATATAAACGGCATGGGCAAAGGCTGTAAGACCCTTCTTATCTTTCACATTCACAGTCTTAGGATTTAACTTTAAAGAGTTCAATATATTTATCTTGCCGGTGTGTGCTGCATACATAGCACGTGTTAAACCAGAATTATGTGTGCTTGTTTTTATTTGTGAATTATTAAATTCATCATCACCTTTAATAACTTCCTTTAAAGGGTGAACGATATTTGACCCCCATCGTTGGGTTGTTGCTTCTCTCCCAACAATTGCAAGAACGCGCCGTGTCTTGTTTGCCCTCGCCCTGGCATTGTTATTTGATCTCCTCTTCTTTGACCCATTGGACCCATTGGACCTATTGGACCTATTAGACCCAGTGTTGCTATTCGAATTAGTATTTGACCAAGATTCAGCCTTTCTTTTTCTTGAATTATTTTTGGTGGTATTCATCTACTTAGGATAAACTTATTGGGCTCACAGGTTTTATTCTGTCAACCATTCCTTTTGGCAGATCAATTAATTCGATGGGATGAATATTGGTATCAGAAGATACAAATCCTACAGTGCCATCTCCAAGGCGAATAATAACTAAAAAGGGTTGTATTTGTTTTATTGTAAGTCTACCTTTTACAATAATAGGATCACTTGGAATACCTGTTTCATCAAATGTAACTTGATATATAGACAATTTCATAATTTTCGCAGCAGCTTGTGCTGCTTTTACAGTTTCAAAGGGTCCTTCTTCATTTGTAAGACCAAACGTTCGAAGGCTATCAAAGGGTGCAACAATAAATGTAAATTTAGTAGCCAGCTTTCCAAAATAGTCTTTTACTACCTGTGGCATGGAAGAAACCACCGTATCAACATATTCACCGTGCATTGTAAATTCTTCAGCAAAACGAGGAGCTTCTTCTTTTGATCGTCTCCACTCCATACGCAACAATTCTTTCCATTCAGGTAAATATTCTGGCACAATATATTCCTGTCCACTACGAAAAGGTGCAACTAATTTAATATATTGACGAACTCCCTTTGTAAATAATTCATTCCTCTTTTTAGGGAATCTAATTAACTCTTCTATCAATCTCTTTACTAAGATTACCTTACCATTTTGCTTCTTACGACCAACAAGTGTCTCTTGTGGAACATGTAATAAACATACATTAGCATCTTCACGCCATACACAACGATTTGTGCAAGACCCCTTCTCTGTCACCCTGCAATCAATTCTCCTTACACTTGGTTTCTTATTTACAACTTCAAGACTTGAATCAAGCCAGCTTAATACAATATGCCCAAAGAGGATAAAGAGGCGTTGACGTTTTTCGTCTAAGGAAAGAAGCATATTTATTTCCCCCTTTGGATCAAATAAGATACCCGTTATACTTTTGACAACTGCGTCTTTTTCACGCATCTGACTCAGCCAATTTGCAAACATAAGACGAACATGTTGAAAGACTTCTTCAAACTCTTTTTGGTCAAAATCAGCAACAGTTGTAGTCTTCTTACCAAATACAATTTCATTATCAACATACCAAGAAAGTTGGCTACCCTCCTCTGTGGTAGCATCCACTACACCCGAACCCTTCTTCACAGGAATAAAGAGCCCCCCTTGAAGTTTTGCCCCATATATATCAGCATAGTCTTTTGCACTCTTATTTAATCGAAACATGTTCTTAATCACATAGCTATTTTTTATAGTTGGAAGAAGAGTATCAAAGAGTTTATACTTTGTTGAAAGCTCTTCGTAGAATCCACGAACTGTATCAATCGATGCAGTATCTCTTAAAAAATTCTTCCAATCAAATTCTACTCTAGTATTTGGATATATGCTCCCATCATCAATAACGGGCAAAAATACAATTTCACCCTCTACCTTATATAAGACAGCAGATACATGATTATATACATCGCGGAGTATTGTAAATATTTGCACAGATTCACTGTTAGGTATACTCATCGCCTTTGAAAGGGGAATAAGGCTCATGGAACTAACTTCAGGAGCATCTGTATAAACTCCTAAGCCAGTTGTTTTACAAGATTCAATAAATTCATTGTATCGTTCAGTTACAATAGATGGCCATCCTGCCATTACATCACGTGCAAATAACATGGTTGTAGTTGATAAAGACTTCTTTGCATCATTCTTTGTATAAAAGATTGGTTCCCATATATGTTGTGCTTTATAGTGCAATAAAAATGCAATATCACAACGATCTGCCATAGCAGATGTAACACCATAAGGGGGTATTTTTACATCAAGTGTCCCATCTTTTTGTATTTCAAGAATAATAAATAAGACCCCGTTGGAATACGTCTTTCCAGAAGAGGATGTCCATTTGAAAAGATTAGGGACAGTAAAAAGATTATAGAATTGACGACATTCTTTTGTTATATCAGGTGACTTAAGACTGTCATTAAAATTCATATGACTCTTCCACAGACGTTTAATATATTCCTTCCTCACTCCAAAACTTGTCTGCATACCCATCGCTGTGGTAAAATGAATTAATTCTTTTTGGGTAGGATCGCGATATTGGGGATTGTAAAACTCGAACATAAAGTTACCGTAGTTTAAAGAGGCAGTAAGGGTGGGTGTTACAACAGTTGATATTAATGTTCGTAATTCATTTGCACCAGAGCATTCGAAATAGGGGGCTATTGCTGCTAAGAAAGAGTCTGCCTCAAAGAGTTTCCTATTTTCAACTGCAATACGAAAAAAGCCAGATGCATTTGGTAAACCTGTTTTATTATCTGTCATTAATTTCCAAACAGTGTGATCTTGCTTTACAAGGTTAGGAATAGACTTTTGCGCAAAATAACTATCTGCAGATGGAGGGAGAACACCAATCTTAGGCACACCATCAATGAAATCAAGAGGTAACTTTTCTGCACCAGAAATATAAGAAGAAGCAACCCTCTTTAGCCTTTCACCATAAGACGCAGTCATTGGCACATGCTCGACAAAGCTTGAATCATCTGGGACACCTGATACAAGACGTAAAGTATCGGCTTTTCTACTTGCAAATGCAGGATGGGTATCATAAATTGGTTTATCTGTTAAGAAACAACAAGGTAATTGAAGACCCTCTGGGTGAACACTTGATTTTAGAAATTGCACATATAAATGTGACTTTCCTTCCACAGACTTGTCTTTTGTGCTTCTTTGAATAACCTTTTCCCCTGCTGTCATTTTCCCCCTGTTTTCTTTCTTTACAAGACCATTTCGACAAAAAGGGCACGTATTTGGTGGCTTATCCTTTCCATCCCTTCCCTTCCTACCCTTAAATTCCTCTTTTAAGATGACGATTCCATCTTTCATACACCAGAACTCTGAACATGTATATACATTGGTTTGTCCTTCTGCTAAATTAGATCCATAACGAAGAACAGTAATCTTTTCAGTAATAATCGATGCATCTGCTTTCTTTACAACAGGAATCTCTTCATCGTCACGCATAGGATATTCGATCCATTGCACACGCCCTTGGCGGGTATCCTCTTCATATATATCACGCATAATTTTATATTGTATTTCATTCATTACAGCGGGCTGTTTTAGAGCATTTGCAGCGCATGCACTTGGATACTGGGTAATTTCCTCTTTTACACCATCCCCCTCTTTTTTAGAATAAACGAAGAGTTTTTTATCCATTGTTTTCAACCGTAACCAGAAATAAGATTTAGGACTGGCGACAGCCTTCTTTTTACCCTTTTTAGGAGCGTCTTCATCTGATTCTTCCCCTTCATCCCCTGTCTCTGGAGGTGCAGGTGCAGCTGCAGCAGCTGCCATTAGATCAGAAGGATCAACTGTAGAAGCAGGAGCAGCCGACGCCGTCAGGCTAGAAGGAGCAGCAGCTGCGTCTACTTTTACTAATTGTTGTATTGTTTGTCCTTCATCCCCGTCATCGTCATCTGGAAAATCTCCAAGTGCATCTAATTTGTATTCTTTTGTCGCTTCCCCTTGTTCTTCAGTTTCTACCTTTGCCTCTAATGTAAGGGAGTGAATATCTGGAACATCTACACGACCAACCATCCTATTTTCTTCTTGAACAGCCTCGCTAATTAATTCATCCTCCTCCTTTTCAAGAACTCTTGAAGCTTCTTCTACTGCACCTAATTCAACAGGATCCACTGTTATCAATAGAGATAAGAGAGACTTTATCCTTTCAAGTGTCTTCAAAGAGTCAACCCTATAGATATGAAATGTATAATAGGGAAACTTGCCAAAAATAGCAATATCAATACCAGGATTTACCTTTTGTGTAAAATCAAGTGTTGTAGCATCTGTCATTTCATATTCTGTAATATCTTTTAAGAACGCAGCAACTCTATTTTCAGCAACAGAATCAATTACATCAAATTCCTCTTTATATAATTTTAAAAGAAATGACATTGATGTATGCCCAGCGCCTTTTTGTAAATCAAGAACTCGTTGCAGGAACTGCGCTTCTCTCCCAGGTGTCCTAAAATTACTAACACATTTATATCGTAAAAATAAGATTGGGCTTTGTTCTCGCAACGGAGAACTCGTCTCTTGAAAGAATGCTTTAAAATAAGGAAGAATCTTGTCAAAACGTTTCCTTGAAATGCGGGTTATATCATTTGGTTCAAGCCATAAAGAGAGAATTATATGAGCATCATATAATTGAACAGATGTGTATGGAAGAACCGGTTGAATCGTAGAAGATGATACAAGTGACAGTGTTTTTGATAAATTTGATAAATCTGCTTGGGACGATAAGCCCTTTTCATCGGATGCAGGTTGAATCACTACTTTTGCACTACCATCCTGGTGAATAAATAATGTCGCGTATAATGGGTGCACACTTCCACTCCCATGTCTTAACAGCACCTTTGCCATTAACAAATCTTCATCTGGTGTAATAGAACGCATATCAGCCCATCCCTGCAGAACACTCGGATCTTCAAGCATAGGTATTCCCTTTTCATCATCACTTACATATAATTTACTTAAAGGGGTATCACCCTTTGGATAAAAACGAATGTAAGGTATAGTATCACTTACTTTCATATCATAAAACAGCCCTTCAAGTTGAAACCCACGTATTTTAGTCGGCCATGCAAATTTTAAAGTGCGAATACTTGATAAATCAACATCTCCACGCGTTGTTTCGCCTGGTCTCTTTAATGGCTTTCCACCCTCCAACATTTCATCCAATAAATCAATGATACTTAACCGCTCTTCAAATCGTGCCACACGGGTCGGTGCAAATGCTAAAACCTCCGCAGCCACACTTCCATCTTCATATTCCTTCTTATATTCAGGAAAATAGACTAAGAACTTGCCATCCCAATCTGTTCGAGTAATAGGTTGCTTTTCTCCCACATAGTAACGTAATACATCACGATATATATACAAGTGTAGTATATACTCATCGTCAATTGGCGTCCTCTTATATAAGGAATCCTCCAATAAAATATCTTGATTACTAACCTTCTGAATCTTGGTAGAATCTACGAAATATTTATTAGGAGGACTTGTCATTTGACGAAAAGGTGATTCAAGCCCTACACTTTCAATAATTGCCCCAAATGAATATTGAAAGGGAAGATAGGTAGTTCTTTTTAGGAACTCATCATATTGTGGGTATAATAAACATTGATTCACAGGATGATATTCTTCCCTTTGTCCTTTTTCAATATATATGCGTGTGCAAAGATCTGCGATTGTATGTATAGGATACATGTTATCAAAGAATAATTCCTCTGATGCAATAATATCAGCATTTCCAGTGGGCATATCTTTTATTACTTTAATTCGTATCCTTTGATTGGAAGCCTTAAAGGTGTCAAGTAGTTTAGGTCGGAGAACCCTTTCTACAAACCCTTCATAGACATCTTGGATTTGAACAGGCTCTTCTGCTTCCATCTAACGAATGCTCACCTTAGCCAATTGATAAATCTGTTCCATCCTTTTTAGGGTCATACGCTGGAGAATCTGTTATATTTAATCCACAATATGATACAGGGTGTGACTTGAAGTCTTGATATGAATAAATACCTTGTGCTTCAGCTTGTTTTAGAAGCCAACCAAAGTTATTCCAAAAGTCTGGGCCGTGTCCGATGGTTGGGGTAATGACGTGTGCCATTTCATGAAGTGCAACAAAGACCATAACATTCTCATCAACTAAACTTTCATTCATTCCTTCTCTTTGTCGGAGACATAGATAGACCTTTTCACCTTTATTCACGCTATAACTTGTATGTTCAGCCTCGGGGGTTGCTTCTGAAAAACGGGAAGCATCTGGGACAAAATTTTGGAGCCATTGCCTAACTTGGGGCTTATCTGGATATTTTGCAGCTACAACTCCATATAACGAGTCTATCTTCCTTCTCACCCGGGCAATCAGATTTGCAGCCTCTTGCTTATCGGGTAAATCTCTAACTTGGTATGTTTGTCCATCCACTGTGCTTCGAACATTTGTAAGAGGATAGCTTGAAGTCGACAGTATAGCACTTTTTAAGGAACCCATTGTATTATGGAAAAGAGTTTGTAAATCACCCATCTGTTAATCAATTGATATGATTAACAGCTGCGAGTTCTATTTGTTTTGTTGGTTGGTTGGTTGGTTGGTTGGTTGGTTGGTTGGTTGGTTGGTTGGTTGGTTGGTTGGTTGGTTGGTTGGTTGGTTGGTTGGTTGGTTGGTGGTTTGGTGGCCTTATATTACTTAAGAAATTTCAAGATCCCTGCGGTTAATATCAGGCTCAATGGTGGAGTTATTGAACACGCTGACTGCCACCTGGGGGTTAGGAGGCTCACTGCGCAGCTGATAATTAGCATTACGAAGAGACTCGCCTACTGTGTTTACACCTACAAGGGCGCCTGCAGAGAGAAAGTTCTTTCCCTTCAAGCTTCCAGTTCCCATAGGGTTTTGCTGGGCCCACACAGAGTTAGCGTCCTTGGGCAGGAGCTCTCCAGGAGTCAGCTGATCACGAGAATAGCATCCAGAAGGAGCATCACTGTTACCGAAACTAGCAGGTCCACTCACATCCTCGAGGTTAGCAAATCCTTCCTTATTTGCAAAGTTTGCTACAGATCCAGGAGTAGATCCAAGGGGGGGAGAAGGCATGGATGCAGACCCAGCAGTTGCAGCACCCATGGCATTTGCCATAGGGGTGGGCACCACGTTGGATGCAGCCTTTACAGCTGCAGCCTGTACAGAACCCATCACAGCATTAGGTCCTGTGGGAGGCTGGGATGCAGCAGAGGCGGCGGATAACGTAGGCATCGAGCCAGATGCAGGAGTTGCAAATCCTTCAGATTTGCTCATTACCCCGCACATAGATGGATCAACAAGATAAAGTCCTACAGCCAAAAGGACTACTACACCAACAATTAATACAATAGATCGAACTTCACTCCCTGCCATTTCTGCTTCTGAAATAGTGGTAGGCAATATTTTCAGTAGCTTTCACTATGAATCTTCCTCATCTTCATCCTCCCAATCTGTATCCATTCCATATTCCCCCACATAGGCATGTATTAACTCTTCTGCCTTAAATAAGGCCCGGGCAGCTCTTTCTCTTGCCTGTAAAACCTTCTTCTTCTTTTCAAGCCGGACCCCTTCCTTATCGTCAACCTTGGTTTGCCCTTCTGATCCAACGGTTTCTTGCAGAACTGTCTCATTCTTTTGCCCCTGGGCCTCCACCTCTATAGCATCTTCCTGAAACTCAATACATACCTTCTCATTTTCTTTCGTGTCGGTAAGTCTAAATTCAATTATAAATGCATCTTTCGATATACGTAAACATACAGGTGTATATTCTACAACCCCATCAAATCCTTTCTGAACAAGATCTGTCGGAATACTATATGTCAACTTCTGTATAAGCCAGTCCTCAGTCAATGGCTTTGAAAACCATCCCTGTGTCTGCGCAAGAATAGCCGTTACAGATGCTGGAAGTGTTTCATCCAAAAAACAAACAGGTGTCTTCTCAAATACCGATGGATCGCCGCTTACTTCTGACCTATATTGTAAGTCACTTACATCTTTTATATCACATGTATATACCTTTTTAGTGCCATCGTATACTGGTTTGCTAAGCTTCATTCTTATTGCCTATTTTCCTTGCGGTTTAAACATACATTTGCCGGTAAGTTGATTATGTAGAATGCTTCAAGCACAAGCCGCGCCAACATGGCTTGAAAAATTATTAGATACTCTTATTGGGCACCTTCAAAATGATGTTATAAAGAGCAAAATTAAACTTCTCGTATTAGAACCATTTCTACAATATTTCATTGAACTTATATTCCCATACATGATACTCGTGTGTGCGGTAATAGGTATAATGCTTTTATTAATGGTAAGTATATTAGCAATTCTTATATATAATATGCGTCTATATGCAATGAATCCGTCATAATATGTAGTAGATGGATTTACAGACGAAAGCCAATGAATTTGGTGATATGATTCGAAATTGGGTTCATTTTGATAATTTAATAGCAGGCTTTACACGTCAAATTGCACAAGCCCGGACAGCAAAAACAAAATGGGAGAACACTGTCCTTGAATATCTGACGCGTACCAATATGTTACATGCCGTTATACAAATTTCAGGATATCGCCTTACAGCGCATACAGAAAAACATACGAATCCCCTTACGTTAACACGTCTGGAGGATCTTTTACATGATTACTATTCAAAGAAAGCACCTGGCACACAAGATGAAACAGAGGCGATTATAAAACATATCCGTTCGAATCGCATATATACGTCAAAAACAGTCTTAAAGAAAAATTGACATGTCAATGTATAGAAAAAAGGGTAGACTGCTATGAATAGCAATTTTAAACTTTGGTTAGATCAACCAGTTACATTTCTATCAGGTATATGTATGCAAAGAAGGGAATTTATTCCCATATTCAAAACAAGTATCGAATGCTTTCTACAAGAATTAGGTTATACACTTAATTGGGAATGGGATACTAATCTTGTTGCAAAATGGCTATATGCTATTCATATAAGGGTGGCAAAAGGAGATACAAGCCCATTTCCATATAAACCAATAACGCATAGAGATACATTTGACGACTTAATTCATTACAACAATATTATAGAGCAAGAGTATGTGACTGCATTCTTTGAGGAATGGAACCACTGTAGTGATATAGGAATGGATACCTTTATTGGGGATGCTATACGGGAAGAATTATGTAGATTTCTATGGAATTACATTGATCTTGATACATCATATCAAGGTCAAATGGTTGAATCAATTCTATACCCAGAGTCTGAATCAGACTCCGACTCGATTATTTTACGAAAAGGAGATAACTATGTGCAAGATGCTTCAGAAGGGTATCATGGATGAGACCAAGCTGTTTCGTTAAATGGAAGAATACCAATAGAATCAGCTTTGGCCTTGAATTCATTTACTTTTTGTTCATATGCAAGTGCACTTGGCGAGGTTGGTGTATTTTTAGCTACATCTGCAGCCGAGTGTGATGTTTGGGGAGGCTTCTTCCCAAAACAAGTTACACCATATTTTAACTCTGGATTATCGAAATATCCTCCGTTTACACCAACCTGTCCACACGAGTTCCTTCCATCTTCAGGTCCAGATTGTGTCTTCTTATATGTATCTGCGGATGTAGGAAATACCGCCATCTGTCCTTTTACCCACCCATAATTACACCAGTCAGCACCCTTTGACCATGCATCTTTCACTTGGTCGTAGGTTGCCAATTCAGCACCAAGGGCAGAACAAAGGGGTTCCGCATCATAATAGGAAAACTTGTTTGAAGATATATTAAAGACTTCCTTGCCTGTTGGAAGGACCTTTTCAACGATATTCATCTGAGACTGCTGGGACGGTTGCAATGGGTGGGAAGAGGGAGTCATTGGACTGGGAGGCAGAGGAGGTGGTAAATTAGCAGATGGGTTGGATACGTATGAATCTAATAGATCTATTGCAGTGTTCCATCCATCCGTTATATCATCACGGTAATAAAAGACAAGCCCTATCATAGTTCCAAGTATGAGAAATACAACTGTATATATTACATATGCAAATGAGCTACCGCTATTTGCAGAAACCATAGGTGTATTTGTCCTTGTCGGTATTAGGCTATTTAATAGACGTGTATTTCTACCGTAGGCATTCATCTATATCTGTTTATGAATATAAACAGAAACACTAATTCATGAATGAAATAGTGTTCCTGTTATAAGACTGACCTTAAACTCCACTTTCAGGCCTTGTGCGATTTCCACCACGTGTATTAATAAGTTCACGCTGTTCAGGGGTTGTGCATACGCATCCACCGCTGCAGGAAAAACTGGATCCACAACAAGAAGGCTTGCATTGATTATTCTTAAAGAGAAATAAGCTGTCGGGCCCCATCTCCACAGGAGGACCGTTCAAAGGCTCATTCGGAGATGTTCCCCTCCATGTAGAACTATTGTTTGTCTTTAATAGAAGGCCATCATATTGCCCCATTGCCTGATAGGAATTCTTTGCTCCTGCCGCTGTTGCCCCATAATTAGTAAATTTCTCCACACTTCCCTTAAACTTTTGAATATAGCCAGCATATCCTTCAGATGTAGGTGAAAACGCCGGAGACGCAGTGGACATCATTAATACATTTGCTATTACAAGCAAAAATAATGCGCTAAGTAAAATTACATTCCTCTTCATCATTTCTATTGTTAAGCAAAGAAAGTACAAGCCGGCGTGTTTCATATAATCGGTCACATCCTATTTCTGTCAAATCTCTCCTTATATTGCCATTTACACTATATTTGCCGGAACGCGTTATAATATTATATCCATGATCAGGAATATCACATTTTAAGATAGGATGGACCCATCGATTGGTTGTTTGATTTAAAATCCATGCCGCATCAAGTGAACCAGCTTTTTTACCAGGACACCTTCCTTCAAAGATCCCTACAACCTCTGTAAAAAATTCTCCATCGAAAACCATATCGTGTATTTTAATCTTATCTATTGAAATATACCCTTCATTTTTATGAAAGAGGTGGGTATGCTTTGCTAGGAGAGAAAGTCCTGTCTCCACTTCTTCAACATCGTCTATATTATACTGGTTCAACTTTCCCCAGACATATTGTTCCATTCTTTCATTTGCTTCAATTGTATCAGGAATATCATTCCAATCCCTTAAAAGAAGTTCTCCATTCACTATCCACGTGCGTGTGCTTGTTGTCAAGCAATACACAATATCAGGAGATGCCACTGGTATAGCATCTTTATGATCAGAGGCATGCACCCATTTTCCAGCAGAAGTATCAAAGACTATGTGCAAATTTGAAATGACAACATCTCCAATCTTTACACATGCTCCTCCAGGAATTCCTTTTAATATTCCTGTAACAGTCCCTTCACGCAAAGCATCTCCTATATGTAAAGTCTCAACAGGTCGCCATCCATCCTTACATGCCACAAGTGTTCCTGGTGCAACACAGTTAAATGCATCTCCTCCACTGATTTCAACACCTGCAACCGCAAGAGCACTTATCAATGGGATAATTATAATAGGTATAACTTGAAATAACGGGACGAATAGTAGAAATAAGAGGGCAATAATTATATATAGGATGATAACACAAATTTTTATCATGAAATTTTTAACATTAAGAATTCCTTTATACATTGCCATTCCAGCAAAAATGGTTGATATAACTATGCCAAAGATACGACGAAATGCACTTGTAAATTTCATAAATACTTGTGATACACCATATACAATAAACCCGAATTTCTTCCATAAAATATTCATATACGAATTAAATGGATTTGTTAACATATTAGATGCAGAGTTTCGTAAAGTATTTACAGAAGAATGCAATGGCTGGGTTGCATCTAACTGTTTCGAAAAAATTGCCATGATAGGGCCTAATAGACCAGACATAGAGCCACTTATTATATGATTTATACAGAAGGAGAAATTCTCTGCTGCAAAATCAGCTGGATCAATTTCTGGATCGTTTGGTATCAATTGTGCGAATAACATGGAAAATGGTTCACACCTTCTGACATTCCAATTCTCACGCATATCACGTATTTGAATCATTGAAAATGTATATAAAAATATACTTATAAATGCAAAGGTGGTTGCTAGAAGGGGTAATGCTTCTAGCATTCTGCTTGTACCATATCTGATTCATTTGACTTAAATTCGCAAGGTAAAAGGGCATTTGTATATGCATCTTCCATTTCAGGCTGATGAATTTCAAAATAATCACGAAACATGGTTCCCTTTGAAGTTTCAATACATGCACTTGGACTTACCATATATGAAATAAACATTGTAGGTTTACATTCGACTGGCTCTACAATCTCTCCAGCACGACGCCATGCACGTTCGGTTTGCCTCCATATAAGGGTTCCAATCCCATAGGCTTCTCCATCAATCCAACAACACCTTGTGCATTCCTTTTGTATAAATCCTATAACGTTGCCTTGGGATAGTTGGGTGCCCAATGAAATATCCTTCGCCGGAGCTGTTGAACCATCTTTTAAGCATATTTGCAGATCTGGATGACAACATGTTATATAATCTCCAGGATTCAGAGTAGTCTTTGAAGGAGTTCCATTGACTGACCCTGCTGAATATTCCATTGTAGAAACATCTCCATCGTCTGTTTCATCATAATCACGAAATACAAATCCATTTACAGGGAATTGATGTGTCGATGTATTAAAACATATAAGAGGACGTGTAAGACCTCCTGCCCATTCACCAGCTGGAACAGCTGCAGGATGATCTGCTGCATGAATCCACTTGCCGTTATGTAAAACATAATGATTTGTGCTTACTATACATCCATTCAAATTACACATAGTTTGTCCATCTCCTAAGAATCGAAATAAGGAGGTTACACGATCCTTGGTCCCCTTAAATATATCGCCTGCTATAACATCCTTTATAGCAATACGACCCCTTCCTTCAATATCGACCGGTGTATCAGGATCAAAACATATGAAATCAAGGAACTTAAATAGGGTAGTATTTCCCATATTCTGACCTGCTTTTATTCCGGACATACCAATAAACATAATAGAGTTCATCGTCGCAAAGATACGACCCATTAGAAACTTTATACGAAAGGCTGATCCTTGAATTGCATAAAAGAGTGCACTTATACGAGAGAAAAACTCTGAGAAAATCTTAGTAAAACTACCTACAATCGTAGCAAACGTCATACGGATTGAATTAATACTTCCTAACAGGGTAATAAGGATCTGGACAAAATAGGAAAAATAGGAATAAAATGGAAAAACAAGGCCCCCTGCTTGTAGATCAAATGTAAATTTTAGGCAAAATTCGAAATTTTCAATAAGATCATGTCCATATAATGGAGCAGTTAACATAATATCAGGCCTACATCTATGTTTTTCCCAGTCAACGTTAATCATATGTATATTTATCGCAAACGATACTCCAAACAAGACACATATGAAAATAAGTGTCGTGAGTAGAAACCCGATCATATCTATTACATCATTCCTTTCTTTTGCCTTTGATTTTGCTTCGTCTGATTGTAAATACCAAGCACCCAAGATGCATCTTCTTGGAATTTTGCGGCTGGAACCGGATTTGTTCCTTTACTTATATTTGCAATTGCGTTCAATTTATGCCATGTTTCAAGAATCCCATACTTTTTCATCGCCTTTTCAAGTGCTTGGTGTCTCGCCTCGTCAGAAAGGTCATATCGATATCCGAACTTCTTTAAATCCCCCCTTCTAAGAATACCAATCCGAGAGGGACCGCGCACGCAGGTAGGCGGCACATAGACAGATGGTTGACCAGGTAATCCCTTTCGTATATAAGATGCCTTAGGTATATCCCCTTCAGGGC
>Ga0114973_10001636_pt1 | contig 16511 bp, 14 predicted proteins | sample M_140807_MF_Meta_FD_87025 | JGI IMG/M metagenome (GOLD analysis project Ga0114973, IMG submission 87025) | Freshwater microbial communities from Lake Montjoie, Canada to study carbon cycling - M_140807_MF_MetaG | ecosystem: Environmental > Aquatic > Freshwater > Lake | place: Lake Montjoie...
AATATTGCATAGTTATCTATTTTATAGTTATCTATTTTATAGTTATCTATTTTATAGTTATCTATTTTATAGTTATCTATTTTATAGTTATCTATTTTATAGTTATCTATTTTATAGTTATCTATTTTATAGTTATTATTAATTCTTTAACTTTTGCATCGGGAGTTTTAGAATTAATTGACCTTTTACAAATAATAGATTTTATATTATATTTTTCTTTGAAATTCTCACGAACTAATTCAACATCAGAATTACTTAGAACTATTTTTATATTTTTTTCAGTTAGTTTATGTATTAATTGAAATAAATCATTATGACTTTGAATATTAAATCCATCTTTAGTATAACCAACAAATGAATTATTAGTTTCTGGAGCATATGGTGGGTCAAGATATACAAAGTCATTTTTTTCTATATGTTTCAATGATTCTCTAAAATCAGAACATTGGAATTCAACATCTTTTATTATAGAACTTACTTTTTCTAAATGTTCTTTATTAATAATTTCTGGTTTCTTATAATTTCCATAAGGAACATTAAATCCATTTGGTCCGATTCTGAAAACTCCTCTAAAACATGTTTTATTTAAAAATATAAACATAGCAGAACCTTTTACAGAATTTCTGTCAAAATCTGATTTATTATATTCGCTTCTAATCCAATAATAATAATTCTCATTTAACGTTTTAGCTTCTTCTATATTTTTTGGTTTTCTATTTAGTTCTCCATTACCACAAGAATTAAAATCTTCTATTAATAGCTGAATTTCATTATATAATTCATTATGATTTGATTGAATATTCTTATACATATAAATTAATGGCTCATTTATATCATAAGCATAAATTTTCCCATTAATTTTTATATTACCTATTTTTACATAAGATAATAAAGCCAATAAAACACTACCTCCACCTAGAAATATTTCATGATAATTATTTATTTCTAAAGGAAATTCTTTTATAATATTATCTATTATTTGTGTTTTTCCTCCAACCCATTTTAAAATTGGCTTTATAATTTCATTTATAGTAATTTTACTAAGTTTGGATTCTAACTCATCTATGGAATTTTCACAAGGTTTTTTCATATGAGAATTATATTTTATTTTTTGAGTAAATTCTTTTTTACATCTTTCACAATTATATTTCGCCATTATGTTATATTTTTAATACTATAATCTTAATTCATTTTTTATTATCATCTTCAGAATATCAATTATTCTTTATAATATCAATTATTCTTTTTTAGCTTATCAATAAATGTTTCTTCGTCAGGGTCATGATAAGGTTGCCCAACAGTAAATAATCTATTATAAGAATATTCATTATCAAAATCTTCATCTAAAACAATATGTAGTAATGGTTTTTTCTTATTATTTTCTTCTTTGCATATATTAACTTCTTTATCTATTTCTGACCTATCAAAGTTTTCATATAATAACTTGCATTTTTCCAATTCCTTTTCTAATATTTCAATTGTATCAGTCTTGCCTTCTTCTTTCATATTTTTAATTAAATCTTCATAATACATAATATTTCTTATATATTTATTGAATTGCAAATAAGCCATATTATATCTAAATAATTCAAATGCCATTAATTCATCATTAAACTTACAACCAAAGCACTTCATTTCTGGTAAATTTTCTATTATTTTTTCATAAACCATAATAACAGCATTAAATACAAATTCACATGCTTTTTTAGCATCTTCATTTTTTAATATTTCAGGGTCAATAAATGTTTTATTTGATTCCATTGATACTAAATATACATTATAATGTATATTATCCATATTAAACCCGAAAACATCATTTTCATCAACAAAATCAGGAAACATTTCTTCTACACCAACATTTTTAATTTCTGCTAACCATTCTTTAATTGGAGTTTCAGCACAACTAAACATTTTCTCTAATAATTTAACTTTTTCTTCCTCATGTTTAGCTCTATCTAAATCCATTTTACTATATAAAATATTATGTATTCATTTTATAATATTTTAGTTATAAAAAAATTATAAATACTTATAAAATATAACTAACTATAAAATATAAAATGATTCAATCAGATTTTGATTTAATATTAGAAATTCAGTCTAAATTAAGATTGCCATTAGAAATAAAAAATAGGGGTGAATTAAAATTACCAGAAGAATATTATGATTTAATATTAGATAATCATATTTATGAAGAAATTTTTAATTTATTAAACTTAATTTTTAAATATACGATTAAATCATGTGAAGAACATATAAACTCTGATAATAATGAAAATAATATATATCTAGAAATTGATGAATTATTTTGTAAATATCTACTGGGATTCGTAGAACATATAGATATGAAAAAACTAGATATAATATCACAATATATTTTAGATTTCGATATTTCCGTATTGGATAATTCATCGTTTAAAAACATAAAAAATACCTATATTTCATTATTATTACTGCTATACAAATTTAAGCAAACGATTATTATTTCAGTGTTAAATAAAATAGAAGAATATCAAAATTTGAATATTAAATAATATATTACAAATCACACACAGTTTCGCCATTTTTATATAAACACAAAAAGGTTTCTATATAAAAATGTCTGATTTGGATGAGAGTATTCCTTTAACTATTAAGAATTTTGAAGATATCGTCCCTGATGACTTGTATTTAGTAGGAGACGCATTTCTCGACAAAAATGGTTTAATTGGTCACCACATTAATAGTGCTAATAATTTCTTATCTACTGGTATTAAGGAGATTATCACTAATGGTTTCTTAATTAATAAAACCGTTATAAATAGAAGAACAAATACAGAAGAAGATAAATCTATAGAAAGAGTAGAAGTAATAGTTAAATTTACAGATGTAAAAATATTGCCTCCATCTACATTAATGCATAGCACAGGAACCGAAACATATTTGCTTCCATTGGTAACTTCTATAAAAGATAAGATTTACAGCGGACCTTTATTTATTAGTTTTACTGTAGAAGCAACAGCATATCTGAAAAATGGAGACCCTATTAAAAGAACAGCAAGCGTTTCAGAATTAAAGATAGCAAAAATTCCTATTATCAAAGGTAGCTTTTTATGTCATACATCAAATATGACAAGAGAAGCCCTTATGCAAATGAAAGAAGACCCAGATGATGTAGGTGGATACTTTATTGCTAAAAACGATTATGCTATTGATAGCACAGAAAGCACAACATTTAATCAATTAAAGATTTATATTAATGAAGGTTATGGAAAATCAAGAGTTCGTGGTGATTTCCTTTCCAAACCGGGTGATGGTTGGCAAAACTCTGATATGTGTATCCTTATCTTTAATACAGATGATACTTTTACATTAGAAATTTCCCGAGATAAATTAATGGAAGTTAAAATTCCATTTTATTTATTATTCAGAGCTATGGGATGGACTAATGATAAAGAAATCATGGACTGGATTGTTTATGATTATGATAGTAAAGCAAATAAAAATTTACTTAATAGTATTATTGCTGCAATGAATGTAAAATATGGTTCTAAAAATTACAGAGATATTTATGACCAGAACGATGCATTGCGCGAAATTGTAGATTTAGTCCCAGAAGAAAACTATAAATACTTGGATTTACCAAATCATCCAGAAAATTATCAAAATGCTATAGTTGATGTTTTAAATACTATTGATTTGCATTTCTTACCTCATATTGGTATGACTAGCGAATACAGAGTAGATAAAATGAAATTCTTGGCGTTGATGATTAGAAAAGTATTTATGGTTTATCTAGGATACATTCCACAAACTGACAGAGATAGTTATAGAATTAAACGAGTTCATGCAGCAGGAGATAATATAGCGAAAACATTTAAACAAATTTTCAATCAAACTATTGCAATGCCTATTAAGAAACAAATTAGCAAAGTTTTTAACTCTACTACATTTAGTCAAGTTAATTTAGCAACAATGGTAAAGAGCGCTATTTATACTGAAGATTTCGAACGTTTAGTAGTACAAACAATTGTAGCAGGAAATAAATCTAACTTGAAAATTAAATCTAGAAAGGTTACTAATCGTCTTATGGCACAACTTTTACATAGAAAAAATATGTTAAATGTTATTGCAACAATGAGACAAATTTCAAGCACATCAGCAGATAGCGCCAAACAATCAGAAAGAGCAGCAGAAATGAGAAGAGTTCATATGTCAGCTCTTGGTTATATTTGCGTTGTGCATTCTCCACCAGAAGGTGAGAAAGTAGGAATCAATAAACAAATGGCTATATTTGCATCTATTGCTCCTTCATCTTCTAGTGAAGTTTTGAAAAGAATTATATTAGAAGATAAAGATGTAATTAAGGAAGAAACACTTTCTCCAACTGATATTTATAAAGATAACTTGGCTCCAGTATATGTAAATGGACATTTAATAGCATATACTAGAGATAGTATTAAATTAATTGATAAATATAGAAAGTTAAGAAGACAATTAAAAATAAATCCATATACTACTATTTATTGGGATAATTCACAAAATGAAGTCCTGTTTTTCGTAGATATTGGAAGAATGGTAAGACCATTAACAATTGTTTATAATAATAAAAGAGACCCTGAAATTGTTAAAGTTGAAGGCGAATTTTATCAAGGAATTGCTATTACAAAACAAGATATAGCAGAGTTATATTCAAAAACAAAAACGATTGACCATTTAATAAGAGAACAAAAAGTAGAATTTATTACTCCAGAAGAGCAACAGAACATTCTAATTTGTCCAAGCTTAAAGAAATTATATGAAGAAAAAAATAATGACTTAAAAGAATATACACATTGCGATATTCCACAAGCAATTTTAGGAATTACTGCATTAACAGCTCCTTTTGGAAATCATAATCAAGCAACAAGAATTACATATCAAACATCGCAAGCAAAACAAACATGCGGTTATTATGTGAGTAACTGGCCATTCAGGGTTGATAAGGAAGCGTTTTTGCAATATATTAATGAAATGCCTTTAGTAAAAACTGCTGTAAATAAATATATTTTCCCTAATGGAAATAATTTAATGGTTGCTTTTGCATGTTATACAGGAACAAATCAAGAGGATTCGGTTTTGTTTAACAAATCATCAGTAGAAAGAGGAGTATTCAATGGTTGCAAATTTGATTTTGAGAAAACAGAATTAGACCAAAAAGAAGAATTAGGAATTCCTAATATTGGTATTACAGAAGGAATTAAAGATGCTAATTATAATAAATTATCTTCTGAAGGTGTAGTTCCAATTGGAACCAGACTAAAACAGAATGATGTTATTATAGGAAAAGTAACTATGATTCCAAAAAGCCAAAATATAGGAAGTAAATATACTTATATCGATAAATCTATTGTATATAAAGAATCCGAACAGGCAATTATACAAAATATTATTATTGATAAAAATGAGGATGGTGCTAAATTTGCAAAAGTAGGATATAGAAAAATTAGACCTTTGGCTATTGGTGATAAAATGTGTTTAACACCAGACCATGATGTTTTGACTTCTACTGGTTGGAGATGTATTTCAAACCTAAATAAAAATGATATGATAGCTACTTTAAATTCCGATAGGCATAAAGTAGAATGGCATTATGTAGAAAATATTAATGTATATGATATAGATGAAGACATCTATAGTGTAACAAATGATAATATAGATATTATGACAACTATGAATCATAAATTCTATTATTATTATAAAGGAAAATATGAATTACAAGAAGCATCTAAATTACCAGAAGTATATCATTTATCTACAGAATTCAATATAGAATATCATGATAACACAAACTTTATATATGGTTCGTATTGCATACCTATGCAATATTGGGTTGAATTTGTAGGATATTACATTTTATACGGAAATATTCATAATAATTCTATTGTATTCAATAATGCTAATAAAATTTCTGAAGTAATATCAAGAGCATGGCTAACATATAGTTATAATTTAGCAACAAATGTTATAACTATAAATGATGATATTTACGAATACTTAAAAAATATTCCAAAAAATTATTTATTGTATATAAATACAACTCTTAATAAAGAAAATAGTAAAATATTATTTAATTTAGTTATTAAATCTGATTTGAATGAACCGGATTTAATGCAACAACTTGCGATGAGAGCAGGATATCATTTAATTTATAAAAATAATAAACCTATTGTAGAAGAAAATTTATTACATTCAGTAAATAAATCAGATATTTCTATAAAAAAATACAAAGGAAAGGTTTATTGTCCTACTGTGCATAATCATATATTTATGTGCAGAAGAAATGGCAAATATTGCTGGACTGGTAATTCATCTCGTGCAGGACAAAAGGGAATTTGTGCAGCGCAATTAAATGAAGCTGATATGTTATGCACAGAAAGCGGAATAAGACCAGATTTAGTATTTAATCCATTTGGTATTCCATCACGTATGACATGTTCTCAATTAATTGAAGCTTTAGTTTCAAAGGTTTCTGCTATTAAAGGTGGATTCTGCGATGGAACTATATTTAAAGATATTGATATTGAATCTTATGCACAACAACTAGAAAATTATGGATATAATAGATATGGTTATGAAAGAATGATAAATGGTTTTACTGGTGAATATATAGATACTCTAATATTCTTCGGTCCTGTTTATTATCAAAGATTGCAAAAATTCGTTGCAGATGCAGAATATTCAGTAAGAAATGCATTAACCGATGCTATAACTCATCAACCATTAGATGGTATGGCTTCTGCAGGAGGTTTAAGAATCGGAGAAATGGAAAGCTGGGTATTAGAAAGTCATGGAGCTTCTATGTTTATTAGAGAGAAATTATTCAATCATTCAGATGGATATGTTGAATATATCTGTAGATGTGGAAAACCAGCAATTGTAAATAATAAAGAAAAAATATATAAATGCAAGCATTGTCAAGATAATGCAGATATTGTAGCAATTCCTACTAGTTGGTCTTCTAAATTATTCTGTCAAGAAGTTCAATCTTGCAATGTTGGTATTAGAAGAATCCCTCGTCCATTTAGTTATGAGATGAATGATAATGAATTTGGAGAACATAGCAAATTTGAAGAATATTCAGATGAAACAGTTAAAAAATTAAACATAGATGATTTAATCGAAGATGCTGGAGTGGAAAATGATTATTAAAAAAATATTTCATAAAAATATTTCATATTCATAAAATATTTGGAAATATTTGGAATATTTGGAAACATTCTAATTAAATAAATAAACATAATTGTATAAATTTTTTGCTGGTAATATTTCATATAATCCTTGATGACTTTCATTATATGAAAATCCTGCCATATAATCATTAAATGTCCATTTTCCCAAGATATTGTAAGATTCATTATTTTCTTTCATTATATTTTTATTTTTTCCATAAATTTCATATGAATCTGGTTTTTCTAATACTGTTTGTGTAATATCTCTATATCTATCTCTTGTTAATACTAATGGATTTTTTAATTTACTGCAAACATTAACTACGGCATAATCATCTCTGGATTTAGTAGAACCTTTAGAAATAATGATTGTTAAATTTTTATTTTTAATCTTTTTTTCCATTGAAATTTTTTCTTTATCACTTAATTTAATAACAAAATAAACATCACTATTAAATCTATCACAAAACTTTATAGCTTTATCTAAATAATATTCATAATCATGCTTATCGGAATCTAGTTTTTTTAAATAAAATAATAAATTATTACCATCTATTATAATTTCTCTATCATTGATATTAATATTACGGTTTAATAAATATAATTTTTCATCATCATATCTATCAAATCCTTCTCCTCCACTTACATTTTCTTCTAATGAAGCAATATTTAAATCTTCTTCTTTACTATTAGAAGAAAATAATAACATATTCAAAAGAGAATCTTTAGGAGATGTAACAAACATTCTGTTAGTATTCATCATTAAATTAATTAAAAAATAAATACATATTACGAATAATATGAATAATAGTATATTACTAGTCATTTGTATATTAAACTATAAAAATTTGTATTGAATATTATTATTAAACTTATTAAAAATTATTAAAATTGCTGTTGTTCAGGCATATATGTTTGCGGTTGTGCAGAATTAAAGTTAGGATTAAATGGTGGTTGAGACTGTTGGGAAAATTCTTGTGCATACTGATATTCAGGAGCAGAAGGAACCATATCTTGTTGTTGATACTGTTGAGATTGTTGATTATCAACATATGGTGAATTAAGTTGGTCATTATATTGTTGATTATATTGTTCCATAGGCAATGATTGTTTATTCTTTCTTTCTCCGAATGATATTGCAGATAATGGATTTAATGCTTTAAATGCACTTAATATAGTAGGACCTGCGAAAATAATAACAATTGCAAGAATAACAGCAAAGAAAATCATAGTGGTTGATGCAGATGAAAATATTCCATTAATTCCATCCATTACTCCTTTAATAGCATCATTTATCGGGTCAGTTGTTGTAAGTTTTGCATCATTTTTTTGCAGATTTGTTAAAGTTGTCACAGATTTTGTAGAATTAACAGCATCTTGAACAGCACTTGCTACCATACCTAATGTAGAATCTTGTGTTATATTTTTTAATATATTTGCATTTTGTCTAACTTTAATAGTTTGTGAAGCATTCACATCATTAATAATATTAGTCATATTTTCTGTTGTTATGGTATTCCTTATTTCTTGTCTTATATCATTTTCTAATTTAGTTTTATTAGTATTTGCAGCTGACAATAATGCAGGGTCTATTTTTTCTACTTTATTACTCATGCTATTTTCCATTATAGATTGTATTTCATTCATTGTTTGTGATTGATTATAACAAGATGCATCTAGAGTTAACCCAGATGATTGTGTGATATCTTCTAATATATTACCACTACCCTCTACATCAATTAACTGAGATAATGAAACATTTGTTTTACAACTTACTGTATTCTTATTCAATATATCAGTAATTGCCTTAGTATCAACAGTATTAGTAGTTGTTGTACTTGAAGCAGCACCCATTTTAAATATTATATTTAATAAAACATTATGTAAATTATAATAAATAATAAATCATATTCATATTAATAACTAATGAACGAATACCAAGATAATATACGTAAATTAAAAAAAGAAACTAAAAAATTACCAGCTATTTTTATAGATTTTAGAAAATTTATAAATAATATAATAGAAACCAAACCAATTATAGAAACCAAATCAACTATAGAAACCAAACCAACTATAGAAACAAAACCAACTATAGATACAAAACCAACTATAGATACAAAAGAACCAAATAAAGCAGATTTCACATATGAGATAAACAATTTAAATATTAGTATTGAAATATCATTAATTAATGAGTATTTCTTTAATACTGATGTTTCAGAATGGAGTATGTTTATAAATAAATATCCTATAAACAATATTACAAATGAAATTATAGATATCTTCTATAAGAAAAATATTATATATCAAGTTGGATTAAATGATATGTATCTAATATCATTATTAGATAATAAAAAAATAGAATATTATGGTTGTGATAAAATTATAAACAAAGAAATAAAGAATAATAATATAAATGGTTGTTTATCTATAGAAAATTACTTTGATATTAACAACATAAGAAGTATTAGATTAAATGTAATAGATAAATTAAAATCAGTTGATATATTAATATGTAATATTGCATGTAAAAATTTTGATGATTTTTTAAATATATGTATATTAGCTAATGATATTACTAATAATATGCTTATAAAAATTCATACAAATGAAGAAGAATATAAAAAAATAATTATATATTCTATTTCTATTTATAAAAATGTATATGTATTTAAATATTTGGACGATTTATTTTTGTTATGTGATAAATTTGATAATAAAATAAACACTCATAGATTGATTTCTTCAATTAAAAAAAAATAGCTTATATTCTCTACTTTTTTTGGTATTATTAAGTATGAAATAATAATATCCAAATAGATATTTATCTAATTTATAGAGAGTATAATCTGTCAGTGTTAAATATGGGCTATATAAAACTACCGATTTAATTTGTGTCACTTCGATAAACCCATTATTAATGAGTTGCTTATTGCCCTAATAAGCGAAATTTTATTTCATCATATGACTATATATCTATAATTATATGTTTAAATATAAATATGAGTAAAAATAAAAATTGAAAATCATATTTATATAAAAGATGAGTATCAACTACGATTCAAACAACTTGTTCTACGGCGATATTAATCAGCTATATTATGGTAGAATTTATACTGAAGAAGAATTTGTTAAGAAATTCATACCAGAAGACATACAAGAAGAAATACAGGATGAAATCGATGACGGTGCTGATATGAACGATTTTAAAAAATACATCCCCGAATCATTAACTGTAATTAGAATATTTGGTAATTATAAAGTATATAGAAATAATAAACTAATTCAAGATGAAACTATAGATTTATTAAATGATAAATGCATATTGGTAGGCTTTAAAATGCTAGAAATAGACAATACTTTTGACCTATACAATTACAAAAAAAATAATTATGCCCCAGAAATCATAAATGATGATTCGGATGATTCAGATTGCAATGATTCGGATGATTCAGATTCTAATTCATCAGAAATTTCTGATATAAAATCGTGTGGGGATATAACTCCTTGCTGTTTAATAAAGACATTAACTGTTAAACATAGAAAAGAAATTGAAAGAACATTGCATAAATGCCATTTCTATTCTATAAAATTATATGAATGCTATTAAATTTTCTATATAAATATAAAAAATATAGATTTATATTTTTTATGGAAAATATAGATTTATACAAGCTAATATATAGCAAACCAATAAATAATTATGTGTGGTTATTTTGTGATAATGATAAAGTAAAGGAATGTTTATCAAAAGCCAAAGAAAATGAAATTTCTTATATTAATGAAAAAATAAAAGAACAAACAGATATTGAAATGGATGTTTTAGATTATGGATATAGTCATATTTATAGATATTCAGAAAATAGAGAAAATATTAATAAATATATAATTGTCAAAATTAAAAAATATAATATCATATTAGCATTAATGAATTATACTGGTTGGGATAATACTCTAAATAATGACTTTTTTATTAATGATGATTATTTACATTATTATTATGATTGCATTAATAATGAATATAATGAAACAAAAAATATAAAATATGATGATTTAATAAATCTTAATATAAAATTAGACTATAATAATGCTTATGATAAATTCATAGAATTGATTTAATCATCATCTGGGTCATCTTTATAATTGTCAATTTCTTTGCTAACATCACTATCACTGCTTTCGTCATCTTTTTTTTCGGTCTTTTGCTTAGGAACAGATAATACTAACATATTTACAAATGTATTCATATCTCTCAAACTAGGCTCGATTACGAATTCGGTATCTGTATTGTATTCATTCTTAATATAGAAGCTCAGACCTGTATCTAAGAATTTCATACATTTCTCTAGCATTTTAAGATTTACAGTCTTTTGGTTATACCATAATTCTACAGCTAGATAATATGACAAGATTTGCAGATACTTTCTAAGAACATTTGTAATTAAATGTGCTACAAATGGATTCTCTGAAAATAGGTCTTCATATAATTGTCTTAGATTATTGAACCCATAATCATTATTATTAACTAATCCGCCATATCTAATTGTAGTAAATAGAATATGAGGAAGTAAATAATTATCATGGGAACTCTTATAATTCTTAATATCTAATACAAATTTAATTAAAGTCTTTTCATTTTCAATACTGCTAAGAGGAAGGCATAAAGTTTCATCAAGAACTCTATTAATGATAAATCCAAGAGCTGTTTTAACAAATGCATTGAAAGTGCAAATATTTTTCAATCTCTTTTTATCATCAACTTCTACTTTGACTTCTTCTTTAGGTTCTTCTTTAACTTTCTTATCCTTAATTTTTACTGATTTAGTTTTTTTAGTATTGAGTTTAGTATTTAATGTATAATACACATTAGATGGAAATTTATCCACTTCATATGTATTTTTTAATGTATTAATATTTTCAAGTAGGAATAAATTAACAATATTAGTGATTTTATTATGAACTGGTTTTGATTTAATTCCATCAAAAACTCGCCAATTCATTTCATTGAGTTTGGTCAGTCCTTCATTGTAATATTCCTCACTCGTTTGTTTTCCTGACATTTTTATATTTAAATTATCTTTTGTTTATATTATATAAAATTCAATTTTTAAAATGGTATATGAAGAATTACAAACCAAAGTTATAAATAATTTGTCTAAAAAACATTTACTAACATATGCGGACAAAACATTTATAATACAAAATATTCAAAATGTTCCATATGAAAAACTCAAGCATAAAAACGTTGATGAATTAGTAAATTTATTTTCTGAAGTATTTTCTAAAAAAATAATAGAGAAAAAGGATTTAGATATGCATGAATATCTAAAAACAGAAATCGGAGTTAATTCAGAACATACAGTTGTCGATAAAAAAGTCGAAAGCGAAACTGTTGAATCTCTTCTTAATAAACCAAAACTATTGCAAAGCATATTTAATCCCAATTCATTAATTAAAAAAGCATATTTATTTTTAGATAGCAAGTATAGAGTAAGAAATACAGATAGCAATACTTTAAAATGGAATATTGCAACTACAGGAACAAATTATGATGAAAGAACAACGGCAGTTTCAACATCAAGATTAAAAAATATAGTAGCAATTAAATTATATCCTTTTAAATTTCCCAATACTTATGGTTCTTTATATAATTTCAATAGAATATATGTTGATATGGTAGAATTAAACAATCAATCGTATATTATGTATGGAAATAATAGATTTCATTTCGAATTTAATATTACTTATGTAAGTCAGCCTACTTTAGCGCAAACTACAGGTTATAGATTTATTCCTTCTTCAACTGGAACAGATTTAAGCACATATTATACACAAGCATATTGTGATGATGTTGGACAGAATAAATCTATATTTGAATTTACATATCCCATAGCTGAATTAACAACTCTAAGTTTGCAATTTAATAATGGAATTCAAGTATTAAATATGGATGCTGATACATTAAAAGCAACATTATATACAAATAGAGGAACTAGAACAGCATTAGTTTTTGCATCAACTCCTTATATAGCATTATATGACACAATATCTTTATCAGGAGTAACAACAACGGATGTATCAGCAACTACAGTAATAAATAATATTAACACTGAGTTTATGATTACAGAAATAGATGGTGTGAATGTTGATAATCTAGTCTATTATTATATTGAATATGATACATCTGGTATATTAAGTAGCAGTATAAATAATGGCGTATTTGATGTTTATCTAAACAGCAAGAGATTACAATTAAGATTAGAGCTTGATTATATGGTTGAATAGAATATTTTAATATCATATTTTGAATAGTATATTTTATATAGAATTTCATATAGAATATTTGAATAGCATATTTTAAATAAAAAATAAAATAGATATTTAATATAAAAATGGATTCAGAAAAGAAAAGAATAGTTTATATTGTATTATCAAAATTTGGTAAAAGTAATAGAAATGTTTTAGAAAAAATAGCAAGAATAACTTTAGATAAAATGAAGAAATGCAGTTTTTCTAATAACATTTCGGAACCAAATATTATGAAAGAAAATATAAATGCATCTATTATTTTCATGGAAGTGATGAATGAAATGAAAAAGGATATTGATTTAAAAGAATTCTTATTTATGGAAATGGGAAATTCTGCAGAGCATTTAGTAACTGAATTTAAAGCAAAAGAAAGAGTAACGCTTCCATATTTAATAAAAAATCCTCAAATATTACAAAATATTTTTTATCCCGAAAACCTAGTTAAAATAGCACATTTAACATTAGATAGTAAAAATAGAATAAGAACCCAGAATATAATTCCTTCCGTATTAAATGTTCCACTTTCTATAGAAACATTTTCATGGAATATATCTTCTATAAATTCTAGTTATGATTCTAGTAATACTGCTGTTTCTACTGCATTGTTAAAAAATATAATTTCTATTAAAATGAAGCCATTCATTATGCCTAACTTATATAATAATAAACCAGTAAATATAGAATTATTAGAATTAAATCATCAGTCATATTGTGACCAAAATAAGAAATTTCATTTTACATTTAATAATTCATATGCAACACAAAAAACATATGCAGAGGCAACAGGTTATAGAAGTGCATATCCGGAATTTACAACAAGTATTATAAATAAATATACACAAATATCACTTACTGAAACCGGAAAAAATCAAAGTATATTTTATTTTAATGACCCTATAGCAGAACTGAACAGATTAACATTAAAATTTAATGATATAGTATTTGATAATGATTATATAACTGCTACAATAATAACAGGAACTAGAACTGGATTAAAATTTCCATACATACCACATATTACATTATATGATGAAATTATAATATCAAATTTAGATGCTGATAATTCAGATACGAATGCAATAGCTAATATACTTAATAATATTAATAATAAAGTATTTCAAATAACAAGTATAATTTCAACTAATACTTTAGGAACTGATGCTACATATTATATAGATGCTTCAAGTGTTGGATTAACGGGGATAAATAATGGTGAATTTTTAGTATATTTAAATAGTAAAAGATTTATAATTACGTTAGATATAGAATATATTCCAAAATATATATCATAAGTTTATGAACCACAAACAAGAAATAAAATATACAGTATTATTAAGCAAAATAAACAATGATATACAAGAAAAACTTGATATACAAAATATACAAGAAAAACTAGATATACCAAATGTACAAGAAAAATTAGATATTGATATAATAAAACAAATATGTTATTTTTATTATTATGAAGGCGATTATTTGACTATATATAATTTTTTGCTTAATAAAAATACAGTAGAAAAGAATAATATAATATTAGATACAACTTTTAAATTAAAAAATAAATTTCCTATATATAATATTGATACACAACAAGTATTAACAAATAAAAAAAATATAAAATTATATTACTATATTATTAAAAAACACTTGAAAAATGGAGAAAGAAATAATAATGTTCATGTTACTTGATGAATTAAGTAAATATAATATACCTAAAAATCAAATTACAGTTATAAAAAAACATATAGATAAGTTAAATATGGATTCCCTTAAAAATCATAAGGTAAATGATATAATTTATATTATTAAACACTTTTTTTCGCGTAGGTTTGCAAGTAAAGAAAATTTGGATGTTAAAGAATATTTATATATGGATATGGGCAATATTCCAGAACATAATTCAGTAGAAATTGCAAATGAATTTTCACTACAAGAATTATTAGAAAATCCAAATATGCTAAGACTAACTATAAATCCAAAATCTTTAATTAAAAAGGGTTATTTATATTTAGATAGTAGATATAGATATAGAGATGGCGATTTAACAAAAATGAAATGGTATGTTTCAACATACGGAACTAATTATGACCCAAATACAACTGCAACATCAACATCCAGAATTAAAAATATTATGGCTATAAAAATGTTTCCTTTTAAATTTCCTAATACGGTTGGTGCATTAAATAACTTTAATAGATTATATGTAAATATAATAGAATTTGAGTCACAATATAGTCTTGTTAATAATCAAAAATATCACTTTGAATATGAAATTACACGAGATAAAACACAAACATTTTTTGAAGCAACAAATAATAGAGAATTAAATAGAGGAGGAACTATAATCCCTGCTACATTTAATACTAGAAATTCATGTAGTGAAATAGGAAAATCAGAAAGTATTTTTTATTTTAATATTCCTATTCCTTCATTGGATAAACTATCATTAGAATTTAAAACTCCCGATAAAATATTGACATTAGATAATGATATTGTATATGGCACAGTTTCTATAACAAGAGTAGGAAGAGTATTAGTTTCAGTTTCATTAATTATAAATCAACCTGTTTATATTTCTTCATTCGATGAATTGATTATATCTAATATGACAACAACCTCTACTCAAGCAAACACATTAAATTTTGTTAAATTTATGAATAATGTAACAATTTTAGTATCAAATACTACTATATCTTCAAATATTACTACTATATTAATAACTATTCCTTTTGGAACTTCAACTATATCATCTATACAAGAAAATACTATAAATAATAATCAATTCCCTATATTTATTAATAGTAAAAGAATAACTACAAGATTAGAAATAGATTATCAGTAAAATTGCTTATTATAAATAATTTTATTTATTTTATAAATAATTAAATAAATTTAATGATTAAATTTAAATTCTATTATATGTATATTAATAAATGAAAACGGAAATTATAAAATCTTTTATTAAAAAAAATAATGTTAAAATTTCTGATATCAAAACTATATATGAAT
>Ga0114973_10001643_pt1 | contig 16488 bp, 11 predicted proteins | sample M_140807_MF_Meta_FD_87025 | JGI IMG/M metagenome (GOLD analysis project Ga0114973, IMG submission 87025) | Freshwater microbial communities from Lake Montjoie, Canada to study carbon cycling - M_140807_MF_MetaG | ecosystem: Environmental > Aquatic > Freshwater > Lake | place: Lake Montjoie...
CCCGGCGTGGATTTCTTCCCGCTGACCGTGAACTATCAGGAAAAGGCCTTTGCGGCCGGTCGTATTCCCGGTGGCTATTTCAAGCGCGAAGGCCGTCCTTCCGAGCGTGAAACGCTGATTTCCCGCCTGATCGACCGTCCGATCCGCCCGTTGTTCGTGCCCGGTTACAAGCATGATACGCAGGTTGTCGTGACCGTGCTGTCGCATGACCTCGAAAACGATCCCGATATCGTCTCGATGGTCGCCGCTTCCGCCGCGCTCACCCTGTCCGGCGTGCCTTTCATGGGTCCGGTCGGCGGCGCGCGCGTCGGCTATATCAACGGCCAGCTGAAGCTGAACCCGACCATTCAGGAAATGGCGGATTCAACCCTCGAACTGATCGTTGCCGGCACAACCGACGCCGTCTTGATGGCGGAATCGGAAGCCAAGGAATTGTCCGAAGAAATCATGCTCGAAGCCGTCATGGTCGGTCATCGCGGTTTCCAGCCGGTCATCGATGCGATCATCAAGCTGGCCGAAGTGGCTGCCAAGGAACCACGCGATTTCACCACGCCTGATCATTCCGCGCTGGAAGCCAAGGTGTTGAAGCTGGTCGAAGCCGATCTGCGCGATGCTTTCACCACCCCTGCCAAAGCCCTGCGTCAGGACAAGGTTGCTGCGGCGAAAGCCAAAGTGATGACCGCGTTCTGTGGCGAAGGCGCTTCCGAGCCTGTCGATGCGCTCACCGTCGGTGGCGTGTTCAAGGACGTCGAAGCCAAGATCGTGCGCTGGAACATTCTGGACACCGGTATCCGTATCGATGGCCGCGATGTCAAAACCGTGCGTCCGATTGTCGCCGAAGTTGGCATTCTGCCCCGCACCCATGGTTCGGCCCTGTTCACCCGCGGTGAAACACAGGCGCTGGTTGTGGCCACGCTCGGCACCGCCGATGACGAACAGTTCATCGATTCGCTGGAAGGCACCTACAAGGAAAACTTCCTGCTGCATTACAACTTCCCTCCCTACAGCGTCGGCGAAACCGGCCGTATGGGTTCGCCCGGCCGTCGTGAAATCGGCCATGGCAAGCTCGCATGGCGCGCCATTCATCCGATGCTGCCTGCCCCGCACGAATTCCCCTACACGATCCGCGCTGTGTCCGAGATCACCGAGTCGAACGGCTCGTCCTCGATGGCAACCGTCTGCGGCACCTCGCTGGCTCTGATGGATGCCGGTGTGCCGTTGAAGGCGCCTGTGGCGGGTATCGCGATGGGTCTTATTCTGGAAGACGCGCGCTTTGCCGTGCTGTCCGACATTCTGGGCGACGAAGATCACCTCGGCGATATGGATTTCAAGGTGGCAGGTTCCGAACACGGGATCACCTCCTTGCAGATGGACATCAAGATTGCCGGCATCACCGAAGAGATCATGAAGGTCGCTTTGGAACAGGCCAAGGGCGGTCGTCTGCATATTCTGGGTGAAATGGCCAACGGCCTGTCGGCAGCCCGTCAGGAACTCGGCCAATATGCACCGCGCATCGAAACCATGAAGATCCCGACCGACAAGATCCGTGAAGTGATCGGCACCGGCGGCAAGGTCATTCGTGAAATCGTCGAAAAGACCGGCGCGAAGATCAATATCGAGGATGACGGCACCGTCAAAATCGCGTCTTCCGATGCGGCGTCCATCACCGCAGCCATCAACTGGATCAAGTCGATCGCATCCGATCCGGAACTCGGCATGATTTACGACGGCACCGTCGTGAAAACCGCTGATTTCGGTGCGTTTGTGAACTTCTTCGGCGCCAAAGACGGCCTCGTGCACATTTCGCAACTCGCTTCGCAGCGCGTCAACAAGGTCACCGATGTCGTCAAAGAAGGCGACAAGGTCAAGGTGAAACTGCTCGGCTTCGACGATCGCGGCAAGGTCCGCCTGTCGATGAAGCTGGTTGACCAGACCACCGGCGAAGACCTCGAAGGCAAAGAAGCGCCTGAAGCGGCTCCCGGTACCGGCGAACAGCCGTAATCGGATCCAAGAGACAGAAAAAGCGGCCTTCGGGCCGCTTTTTTTATGCCGTAAGTGATGAAAAATCAGGCGTGAACGGCCCAGCAGGCGACCTGCCGCTGGTCCTTGTCCTGCAACACCGGCACATCGACCGAGCAACGGCCCAGCACGGCACGGCAACGCGGATGGAACGCGCAACCGCTTGGCGGGTTGAACGGCGACGGCATTTCGCCTTGCAGCACGATCCGCTCTTTCTTGGCACCCGGATTGGCCACAGGAGTGGCCGACAGCAACGCCTGCGTATAGGGATGCTGGGGATGGGCAAACAGAGTGGCCGCCGCACCCGCCTCGACCGCATGGCCGAGATAGACCACCATCACCTGATCGGCGATATGTTTGACCACCGACAGATCATGGCTGATGAACACATAGGCCAGCCCGAATTCCTGCTGGATATCGGCCAGCAGGTTCAGGACCTGCGCACGGATCGACACATCCAGCGCCGAGACAGGCTCGTCGAGCACTAGAATTTTCGGCCGCAGCATCAAAGCCCGCGCAATGGCGATGCGCTGGCGCTGCCCGCCCGAAAACATATGCGGATAACGGGTCGCATGTTCGGGCCGCAAGCCGACCCGTTTCATCATCGAGGCGACAGCGGCCGCCCGATCGGCTGCCGACATGTCGGTGTTGATTTTCAACGGCTCTTCCAGCGCACCGCCGACCGTCTGGCGGGGGTTGAGCGAGCCATAGGGATTTTGAAACACGATCTGCACCTCGGAGCGCAGTTTTTTGCGCTCCTGCACGGTCGCATAGGCCAGATCAATGCCGCCGATGGTCAATGATCCGCTGGTCGGCTCCTCGATCATGGTCAGCAAACGGGCCAGCGTGGATTTGCCCGAACCCGATTCGCCCACTACGGCCAGCGTTTCACCGGCTTTCAGATCAAAACTCACATCGACCAGAGCCTGCACCACGGCCGGTTGGGCGAAAAAGCCGCGCGACACATCGTAATGGCGGGTCAGATTCCGCGCTTGCAACACCACGCTCATGCCGCACCTCCCGTGATGGTGACCGGTTGCCCGTCATTGAACGGTGTATGGCACAGAGCATGGGCGTAAGCGGCATCGGCCGGTTTGGGCGGGGTTGCCTTGCACAAAGCCGTGGCAAAGGCACAGCGGGGCGAAAACAGGCAGCCGACCGGCTTGTCGAATTGGCCCGGCACCACACCCGGAATCGACGGCAATACGCCTTTGACCGCCGCCCGTTCGGGCAGGGCCGCCAGCAAAGCGGCGGTATAGGGATGGCGGGGTTGCTTGAACAGGCCGACCGTATCCTGCATTTCGACCTGCTGGCCGGCATATTGCACCACCACCCGCTGGGCGGTTTCAGCCACCACGCCCATATCATGGGTGATCAGCACCAGACCCATGCCGTTGTCGCGCTGGATTGACATCAACAGATCCAGAATCTGCGCCTGAATGGTCACATCCAGTGCGGTGGTCGGCTCGTCGGCAATCAGCAATTTGGGCTTGGAGGCCAGCGCCATCGCAATCATCACACGCTGGCTCATCCCGCCCGACAGTTGATGCGGAAAAGCACTCAAGCGCCGCTCGGGATCGGTGATGCCGACCGCTTCCAGCAATTCGATGGAGCGGCGGCGGGAGGCGGCACGGTCCAGACCCAAATGGGTTTTCAGACTTTCGCCGATCTGGAACCCCACGGTAAAGCAGGGGTTCAGGCTGGTCATCGGCTCCTGGAAGATCATCGCAATATCGCGGCGCACGGTGCGGCGACGCTCGCTGTCCGACAGGGTCAGCAAATCCAGCCCCTCGAACCGCATGACATCGGCGGTAATGGTCGCGGTCCATGGCAGCAGGCCCATCACGGCCAGCATCGCCACCGATTTGCCAGAACCCGATTCCCCGACGATCGACACCACCTCGTTGCGGTCAACTGTTAGATTGAACCCGTCAACCGCCAGAAACGGACCCGAACGGGTGTTGAACGACACCGTCAGATTGCGGATTTCCAACAGGCTTTTCTGGAGCATGCTCATCGGCTCAGCTCCTCTTCAATTTCGGATCAAGCGCATCGCGCAACCCGTCACCGAACAGATTGATCGAAATCACCGTCACCAGAATCGCCAGACCGGGCAGTGTGACAATCCACGGATTGGAGCGGATGAATTCACGGCTGTCGGCCAGCATCGCACCCCATTCGGCGACAGGCGGTTGCGCGCCAAGGCCGAGAAAGCCCAGTGCCGCCGCCTCCAAAATCGCCTCGGACACGCCAAGGGCTGCCTGTACGATCAGCGGGGCCAGACAATTCGGCAGCACCGTAAACACCATCAAGCGAAAGGGACCGGCACCCGCCACCCGCGCCGAAGTGACATAATCGCGGCCCAGCTCGCTGAGGGCGGAAGCGCGCACCAGCCGCACATAGCGGGGTAGAAACACCGCCGTCACCGCCACAATCGTATTGGTCAGGCTCGGGCCCATCACCGCCACAATCAAAATCGCGAGCACCAGACCCGGCACAGACAGGATCAAATCCATCACCCGCATGATCATGACGTCGACAATGCCACCCATCGCGGCGGCTGCCAGACCTAGGGCAACCCCGATGATGACCGACACCACCATCACCGTCAGGCCGATAAACAGCGAGACCCGCGCACCGAAAATCAGCCGCGTCAGCGTATCGCGGCCCAAAGCATCGGTGCCCAACAGATAATTCCAGTTGCCGCCTTCGACCCAGACCGGCGGCAATTTGGTGAAATCGCGGAATTGTTCGATCGGCGAATAAGGCGACACAAATTCGGCAAACACCGCGACAAATATGATCAGACTCAGCAAAGCCAAGCCCATCACCGCACCGCGGTTTTCACAAAAAGAAGCCCAGAAAGCGGCCAAAGGAGACGGCGGAGCCTGAACTGCTTCGACAGCGCCGGCTTGAGCTTGCGGATCACTGGCCATGACGGATCCTCGGATTGATAAAACCATACAGCATGTCGACCGTCAGATTGACGACAATCACAATCGACGAAATCAGCAGAATACCGCCCTGCAAGGCCGGATAATCGCGGCGACCGATCGATTCAATCAGCCATTTGCCGACCCCGGGCCACGAGAAAATCGTCTCGGTCAGCACCGCACCCGCCATCAGCGAGCCGATCTGCAAACCGATAATAGTGACCACAGGGATCAGCGCATTGCGCAGCGCATGCAGCCCGATCACCCGAAACGGCGACAGGCCCTTGGCATAGGCGGTGCGGACATAATCCTCGCTCAGCACTTCCAGCATCGAGGAACGGGTCATCCGCGCCAGGGTTGCCAGCGGCACGGTGCCCAACACGATCATCGGCAGCATCAGATGGTGGAAGGCCGATTTGAACGCACCCGCCTGATCCGACAACAGCGCGTCGATCAGCATGAAGCCCGTCACGGGCTCGAAATAGAATTTGATCAGGTCAATGCGACCCGACACCGGCGTCCAGCCCAAGCGTTCGGACACCAGCATGATCAGCAACAGACCCCACCAGAAAATCGGCATCGAAAAGCCGGTCAGCGACAGGCCCATCAGGGTTTGATCAAAAATCGATCCGCGCTTGAGCGCCGCAATCACCCCGGCCGGTATCCCGATCAGAATTGCAAACACCATCGCGAAAAACGCCAGCTCCAGCGTGGCGGGAAAGAGTTGCACAAATTCGGTCAGCACACGCTCGTTGGTCACCACCGAAGTGCCGAAATCGCCGTGCAACAAGCCCCAGGCATAATCGGTAAACTGTTTCCAGACCGGCTGGTCCAGACCCAATTCATGGCGGAACTGCGCCAGACGTTCGGGTGAAATCCCGCGCTCGCCGGTACGCACCTCGACCGGATCACCCGGCACCATCCGGATCGCCACAAAGGTCACAAACATCAGGGCCACAAAAGTGGGAATTGTCAGCGCCAGACGTTTCAGCAGAAACCGCAGCATGGAAATCCTAAACCCTTGAAAATCTTAAAGGAAAAAACCGGAAAGCCATTTGGGGCCTTCCGGTTTTCAATGCAACCGTCAAACGGTGTTATTTGATATCGACACCGATGAATTTATGGCCGCCGAGCGGGCTCTGCTTATAGCCTTCGACTTCCTTGCGCATCACTTCGAACACGATGGAATGCGCGATGGTCATGTCGGGCGCATCTTCCTTCATGATGACCTGCATTTCCTCATAGAGCTTGGTGCGCTCTTTCGGATCGGTCAGTGTTGCGGCCTTCTTCAGACGCACATCGAATTCTTCATTGCACCATTTGGAGATGTTCTGGCCACCCGGACGGGCCGCCGCACAACCGCGCAGGAAGAAGAAGTTGTCGGGATCGCCATTGTCACCGGTCCAGCCGAGCTGCACCGTGGTTGGCTCGCCCTGCTGGGCGCGCTTGCGGTATTCACCCCATTCATAGGTAACCAGTTTGGCATTGACGCCGACTTTGGCCAGATCGGCCTGCATCATTTCGGCAATCCGCTTGGCATTCGGGTTATAGGGACGCTGAACGGGCATATACCACAGATCGATTTCGAGCGGCGCGGTCACACCGGCTTCCTTCAGCAAAGCCTGTGCCTTGGCGGGATCGTAGGGATAATCCTTCACAGCCGTGTTGTAGGACCACAGGGTCGGCGGAATGAAGTTGATCGCTGCCGTGCCCGCACCGAGATAGACGTCGCGCATGATGGCGGCCTTGTCGATCGCCATATTCATGGCCTGACGGACGCGCTTGTCGTCAAACGGCTTCTTGGTGACGTTGAACGCCCAGTAAGCGATGTTGAGGCCGGACTGGCTGATCACTTTCAGGCTCGGATCCTTCTGCATTTCAGCCAGATCGGCCGGACGCGGATAGGCCGCGAACTGGCACTCATTGGCCTTCAGCTTGGAATAACGGGCGGTCGGATCCGGTGTAATCGCATAGACCAGATCGTCGATCAGCGCCTTTTCACCCCAGAATTCCTTGTTCGCCTTGAAGCGGATCACCGCATCTTTCTGATAGGTGATGAAGGAGAACGGACCCGTGCCGACCGGCACCTGGTCGAACTGCTCGGGCTTGCCGGATTTCAGCAAAGCATCGGCATATTCTGCCGAATGGATCGAGGCAAAATCCATCGCCAGATTGGCAAGGATCGGTGCATTTGGCTCGCTCAAGGTCATGACGATGGTGTAATCGTCCTTTTTAACAAGGCTTTTGATCAGCTTGGTCATGCCCATATCGGCGAAATAGTCATATTTTCCGCCGGAAATCTTGGCATAGGGATGATCGGGCTTGGACTGGCGCTCGAACGAGAACAGCACGTCATCGGCGTTCATCTCGCGGGTCGGCTTGAAACTGGTGACAGAGTGCCACTTCACGCCCTTGCGGAGCTTGAAGGTGATTTCGAGGCCGTCAGGCGAGGTTGTCCAGCTTTCGGCGAGGGCAGGAACAACTTTGGTCGAGCCACGCTCGAATTCAACCAGCTGGTTGTAAACGGGGCGGGCAGCATCGAAACTGGTGCCGGTGGTGTTCAAAGCCGGCGTAAAATTCTCCGGCGACCCTTCCGAGCAGTAAACAAGTGTTTTGGCCGAAACGGCACTGGCACCGAGCAGCAGAGCAAAGCTCAAAGCTGCCAAACCGGTTTTTCGAAAATGTGACATGGATTATCCCCTCATGTGATCACAGGCATGATCGTCAAGCATAAGCACTCTGGCTCATACCCGTATCGAACCCTTTTTTGCAACTTTATGCAACGGGGTCTGCAACAATTATGCAAAATCAGGGTACAAGTCCGGTCTGGACAAGGCGCAAACCATGCTTGTCCTGTTCGAGAGTGACGGCAATACCAAACACATCGGCCAGACGTTGCGCCGTCAAAACGGTCACAGAATCACCTTGGACAACCACTCTGCCCTGATCGAGCATCACGATCCTGTCGGCAAAGCGTGCGGCAAGAGACAGATCATGCAGCACCGCAATCACAAGACAGCCCGCTTGCGCCTCTTGTTGCAGCAATTCCATCATCAACCACTGATGATGCGGATCAAGCGCGGCAATCGGCTCGTCGACCAGTAAAACCGGGGCTTGCGTGGCCAGAGCACGGGCCAGCAACACCCGCGCCTTCTCGCCGCCCGAGAGTTGTGCGATGCAGCGATGCGCCAGACCGGACACTTTGGTGCGCTCAAGTGCCTGATCCACCGCCTGCCAATCCTGTCGGGTGGCCCGCTCGACCGTGGCCCCGTGCGGCATGCGCCCCAGCATCACCAGTTCGCGCACCGGCATCGGCCAAACCGCCTGACGGTCTTGCGGCAGATAGGCCACCATGCGGGCGCGCTGGTTGGCAGACAGACCGGCCAAAGGCCGGCCATTCATCAGCACGCGACCCGAAGACGGGACCAGCACCTGTGCCAGAATCCGCATCAGACTGGATTTTCCGGCCCCGTTCGGTCCCACCATCGCATGCAGGCAGGCAGGAGCAAAAGCCAGATCGACCGCATGCAACACCGTCCGGCCACCGAGATCGAGTGAGACTTGTTCGGCGTGAAGCGTGGTGCTTGTCATGCCGCGCCCTCAGCAAACAGGCCGCGATGACGGCGTATGGCGGCAACAAACAGCGGCACACCCAGCAAGGCCGTGACGGCCCCCACCCGCAATTCCGTCTGCGCCGGAACCAGCCGCACCAGCACATCGGCCATCAGCATCAACAGACTGCCCGACAGCAAAGACGGCCATAAAATCCGCTTGGGATCGGCCCCCACCAGCAAGCGGGCGCAATGGGGTGCGATCAGACCGACAAAGCCGATGGCCCCCGACACCGCCACCGCGGCCCCCACACCCATCGCCACCGAGGCAAGCGTCATCCACCGCAAACGGGAGACATTGATACCCAGACTGGTTGCGCTGTCCTCGCCCAAGACCAGCGCGCGATAGCCATTGCCCTGCGAGAGCAACAGGCCCATCGCCGCAAGGATAAAAGGCACGGACAGGCCGACATGCAGCAGCGAGCGGTCCTCGAACGAGCCCATCATCCAGAACACGATTTCCGTCACCGCAAACGGATTGGGCGACAGGGCAATGACGATCGATGTGGCCGCACCCGCCAGCGTGCCGATCGCCAGACCGGCCAGAATCAGGGCCACCACCGAGGCTTCGCGGCCGACAATCCGCATCAAAACCCCAAACGACAGCAAGGCCACGCCAATCGCCGCCAGCGGCAAAACAACCGACAAAGCCCCCGCCATGCCGCTATACAGCACCAGCACCGCGCCGAAAGCAGCGGATTGCGGTGCGCCGAACACTGTCGGATCAGCCAGCGGATTGCGCATCAAACCTTGCAAGGCCGCGCCCGAGATTCCCAAAATCCCGCCGACAAACAATGCCAGCAGCGTGCGCGGCAGTCTGATCTCGCGCATGATGGTGGCGGCCAGATCATCCCCGCTCCACAGTCCCGCAAGGCTTTGCGCGAGAGACAGCGGCACCGCGCCTGTCAGCAACGAGGCGCACAGCATCACAACCAGCACCGCATAAAGACCCGCCAATCGCCGGTGTGGCGAAAGACGGGCCTGATCGGCGCGGGGTTGGCCTGTTACCATGAGGCGCGCAGACCGACATAGACCGAGCGGCCAGCCGTGCCGAAGCCCCGGTTATCCTCGTAATGGGCATTGGTCAGGTTTTCGGCGCGGATATAGGCCATATAGGTGGCATCGAATTTATAAGAGGCCAGCAGATCCAGCTTGGCATAGGGCGCCAGTGCCACCCGCGTGCTCGTGAATGTCGCATCATCATAATAGATATCGATCCGATGCCCGACAAAACTCAGCCGCGGCTCGATTTCGATCCTGTCGAAACCGAGATAGGTCAGCGAGGCCATGGCCTGATGCTGTGGCCGCCGCAACAAAGCCGTATGGGTAGCCTGATCCTCGGCCAGCATGAAGGTATAGGAGGCCCTCACCCGCCACAGATCGGGGACCAGTGCAAAAACCAACGCCTGTTCGACGCCACGGCTTCTGGCCTGATCGACGTTGAAATAACAGCCACCCAAATTGGTGTTTTGATTGGCTGTGCAGGCACTGTTGGAACCAAAATTGATCAAGTTCTGGTATCGGGTTTCAAACGCCGTGGTGCTCGATTGCACGCGCTTGTCGAAAAAATCCTGATCAATCCCGATATCGAAGCCGATATTGTCCTCGGGCCGCAAGGCCAGCGAGCCATATTCGCTGAAACGCTGATAGAGCGAGGGAGATTTGGCACCTGTCCCGATGCTGCTGCGCAATTTGGTGCCGGTCTCGTTGATCGCATAGGCGGCTGTCGCCCGCCATGTCGCAAACCGGTTGGGATCGGTATAATCGATGCGGCCGCCAAGCGACAGGCTCAACCGCTCGCCCAGTGGCAATTGATGCATCACATAGGCCGATTGCGTGCTCTGGCTGGCATCCCCCGTCACATAGCGGACGGACGAGCCGCGCGGCAAAGCCTGATTGGTCGAAAACGCCGTCTCGGCCTCGCTTGCCACCCCGAAAATCAGCAGGCCATAGGAACCGAGCTTGAGATCATTCTGCAGCTCGATCCCGTAACGATCCCCGCGATAATCGAGCGAATTGGGACCATAAGACAGATAATTCGGATCGAAAGCACCGACAGTGCCCGCATGCCTGTCGGTCCTGTTGGCAAAGACTTTGGCGGAGGAGCGCAACCGGCCATCCAGCAGATCAAGCGTCGCCTTGCTCCAGACCTGCGTGGTGTGGTTGCGGGTGCGGTTGAACGGATCATCGTCCGACGACAGATCATAATGATTGTTGTTCAGCATCGAGATCATACCGAAATCGAAGCGCAGATCCTGTTGCGGCTGCCAGCCGACCCGCGCCGAAAAGCTGGCTTTCTGGGCGGAGTCATGTTCGAGCGGCGCCGCGAGATTGCGGGTGATGCGCGGAATATTGTGGCCATAGGATGAAAAGCCGTCATTGGCGAAACCGCTGGCAGAAATGGCATAATCGACATCGCGCGTGCCGCCGCTGACCGAACCGGTGAAACTGCGCGCCCCGTAAGAGCCGCCTTCCATCGTCAGGCTGGCTTTGGGATCGCGCTTGCCCTTGCGGGTGATGATATTGACCACGCCGCCCATCGCCTCGGAGCCGTAAAGCGCCGATTGCGGGCCGCGCAAAATCTCGATCCGCTCGATATCATTGGCCGCCACCGCGCTGAAATCGAACTCGCCGCCGGTCGATGCCGGATCACCGATGCGGATGCCGTCGATCATCACCATCGAATGGCGCGCTTCGGCCCCGCGCAACCGCAAAGTCGCAAGCCCTGCGGGGCCGCCATTCTGGGTGATGGAGACACCGGGCACCGAACGCATGACATCGGCCAGCGTTTGCGCGCCCCATTTCTGGATTTCGTCGGCACGGATGATCGTGACCGCCGAACCCGAGCGGCTGATTTCCATTTCGGTACGAAACGGCGTCACGACAATCTCTTTGCCGGTCAATACCGCTGTTTCGGCATGAAGATCCGAGGATCGGGAACAAATGGCTGTCAAACACAGCACAGAGAGCGCACCGGCCACAAGGGCTCGGTGCCGTTCGGGCACGTTCATAGCTTCCTCCAACCGTCCCGCCGACGGTGCTAGGGGTTACGTTCAACGTTGGCCGGTCTCCTGGCTCGCGGTATCAGCCTCTTTCCGCCTTCCCGGTCAAAACCAGTGGCATTCGGAAGAAGCAAACCGCTTACAGTTGCGGGGGCAGCTGTGGCATAAAGATGGATGAACCACCTCGCACCACATTCCCGTTTCATCCCTCATCGGGACACCAACGCAGTTTCGACGCTACGCGAACCAGTCTATAGGTGCAAGATGATGCGCATCCGATTTACCCGACTCTTTCGGCTTAGCCTGATTTTGCTGGCAACTTGGACCGTTTCGATCATAGCAGTCCCGCTTGCCGCCCAATCTGTTCCTGCAAAACAGGTGATCTCGCTCAATCTCTGCACCGACCAGCTGTTGCTGGCTCTTGCCGATCCCGACCAGATTGTGGCTTTGTCGCCTTTGGCGCGTGATCCCTTGCTGTCGGATATGGCGCATGAGGCGCTGGCCTTCCGCACCATCAAACCGCGCAGCGAAACCCTGATGCAACTGCGCCCCGATCTGGTGCTGGCCGCCCCTTACGAGCACCGTCTGACCCGCCAAATCCTCGCCGGTCACCGGATCGAGGTCATGACATTGGGGGGCTGGACCAGTCTGGAGGCCGGCAAGGCGCAAATCCGCCAGCTCGCCGGCCGTCTGGGCCAGAGCGGACGCGGGCAGCAGCTGATCAACCGGATTGACGAGGCCATGGCCCGCGTTACCCCCGTCAACACCCCATTCAGCGTGCTGGAGATCGAGCGGCGGCTCTATGCTCCGGGCACGCAGGGTCTTGTGGCCGATCTGGTCCGGCAATGGGGCTTGGGCAACCACGCCGATCGGTTGGGGCTCGCACAAGGCGGATTTGTCACGCTCGAACGCGTGCTGGCCGACAGGCCGGACGTGCTGCTTGTCACCGATTCCTCGCCGACAGCCGAGGATATGGGCACCGCCTTGTTGCGCCATCCGGCGCTGAACAAGGCCTTTGACGGAAAAAGGCGGATCGGTATCCCGACCCGCCTTGCTTTATGTGGTGGTCCGCAAACCCCCGCTTTGATCAATCATCTGTCGCAAGCCCTCGGGCTTGCCCGACAATTGCCTTAAGCAGCGGAATCCTTGGATGAGCGTTCGGCCCGCTTGCGGTCGTTCGGATCAAGATGGATCTTGCGCAGACGGATCGACTTCGGTGTCACTTCCACCAATTCGTCGTCCTGGATATAGGCCAGCGACTTTTCCAAAGTCATGCGGATCGGCGGGGTCAGGCGCACGGCCTCGTCCTTGCCGGCAGCGCGGACGTTGGTCAGCTTCTTGCCCTTCAACACGTTGATTTCAAGATCGTTTTCGCGGTTATGCTCGCCGACGATCATACCCTGATAGACCTTCCAGCCGGGCTCGATCATCATCGGGCCGCGGTCTTCGAGGTTCCACAGCGCATAGGCCACGGCTTCACCCGATTCATTGGAAATCAACACACCGTTGCGGCGGCCCTGGATATCGCCCTTGTAAGGTGAATAGGCATGGAACAAGCGGTTCATGATCGCGGTGCCACGGGTATCGGTCAGCAATTCGCCGAGATAGCCGATCAGACCACGGGTCGGGGCGTAAAACACCAGACGCAGGCGATTGCCGCCCGAAGGACGCATTTCGATCATTTCGGCGCGACGTTCGGACATTTTCTGCACGACAACACCGGAATGCTCTTCATCCACGTCGATCACGACTTCTTCGACCGGCTCCAGCATCTGGTTGGTCGCTTCGTCGCGTGACAGCACCACTTTCGGACGCGACACGGCCAGTTCGAAACCTTCGCGGCGCATCTGTTCGATCAGAATGGCCAGCTGCAATTCACCGCGGCCTGCCACTTCGAACGAATCCTTGTCGGCGGATTCGCTGATTTTCAGCGCGATATTGCCTTCGGCTTCCTTCATCAAGCGGTCGCGGATCATGCGGCTGGTGACCTTGTCGCCTTCGGTGCCTGCCAGCGGCGAATCATTGACGCGGAACTGCATGGTCACGGTTGGCGGATCAATCGGATGGGCCGGCAGCGGCGCTTCGACCGACATGTCGCAGAATGTATCGGCCACGGTGCCTTTCACCATACCGGCAATGGCAACGATGTCCCCGGCGACAGCTTCTTCGACCGGAACCCGCTCGAGACCACGGAAACCGAGTACTTTGGAAATGCGTCCCTGTTCGATCTGTATGCCATCGGCACCCAGCACCTTGAACGCCTGATTTGGCTTGACCGTGCCCGACGTAATACGGCCGGTGATGATACGGCCCAGATAGGGGTTGGCTTCCAGAATCACGCCCAACAGGCGGAACGCGCCTTCTTCGGTCACAGGCGGGGCGACATGCTTCAGCACCAAGTCGAACATCGGACCGAGATCGGTCTGGGGTCCCTCGGGGCTTTCCGACATCCAGCCGTTTTTGGCCGAACCATAGAGAATCGGGAAATCGAGCTGCTCGTCGGTCGCATCAAGGGCTGCAAAAAGATCGAACACTTCGTTGACGACTTCGGAAGCGCGCTGTTCGGGCTTGTCGATCTTGTTGATCGCGACAATCGGCTTCAAACCGAGCTTCAAGGCCTTGCCGACCACGAATTTGGTCTGGGGCATCGGGCCTTCGGCGGCATCGACCAGCACGATCACGCCGTCCACCATGTTCAGGATACGCTCGACCTCGCCGCCGAAATCGGCATGGCCCGGAGTGTCGACGATGTTGATCCGTGTATCTTTCCACTGCACCGAGGTGCATTTGGCCAGAATGGTAATTCCGCGCTCGCGCTCCAGATCGTTGGAGTCCATGGCGCGTTCGGCCACTTTCTGGTTTTCACGAAACGTGCCGGACTGGGCGAGAAGCTTATCCACCAGCGTGGTCTTGCCGTGGTCAACGTGCGCGATGATCGCGATATTCCGCAGTGCCATTTTACTTCCTCTCGAACGACAACACCCGACTTCATGGGAAGCCGGGTGCAACCAAGTCAATATTGCGCTGCACATAAAGGATTTTAAGGGAAAAGGCAACCAATCTCTGGCCTGTTTATGCTTTTAACCTTTGCTCCAAAATGGTGAGACAGCCAAAAACCGCTCCCAAACGCGAAAGGCAGGACCAAAGCCCTGCCTTTCGATCATAATTCATTCAAACGGGAAAAGCGTCACACGCCCATTTTGCGTTTGCGCATGCCCAATGTGCGCAAGCGCAGCGCATTGAGGCGGATAAAGCCCTGTGCGTCGCGGTGGTCATAGGCCACAGCTCCTTCTTCGAAGGTTACCAGATCCTGGTCATAGAGCGAATAGGGGCTTTCGCGGCCGATCACCCAGCAATTGCCTTTATAGAGCTTCAGGGTGACACGACCGGTCACCGCAGCCTGCGAATGGTCGATCAGAGCCTGCAACATTTCGCGCTCGGGCGAGAACCAGAAGCCGTTATAGATCAGCTCGGCATATTTCGGCATCAACTCGTCCTTGAGGTGGCCCGCGCCGCGATCCAATGTGATGGATTCAATGCCGCGATGTGCCACCGCCAGAATCGTACCGCCCGGCGTTTCATACATGCCGCGCGATTTCATGCCGACGAAGCGGTTTTCAACCAGATCGAGACGGCCGATGCCGTTGTCCTTGCCCAGAGCATTGAGCTTGGCCAGAATTGTGGCGGGTGACATCGCCTCGCCATTGATCGCCACTGCGTCGCCTTTGGCAAAGTCGATGCTGATGGTGGTGACCTTGTCGGGGGCGTCTTCGGGGCCGATGGTGCGCGAATAGACATAATCGGGCACTTCGACCGCAGGATCTTCCAGCACTTTTCCTTCGGACGAGGCATGGAGCAGATTGGCATCGACAGAGAACGGGGCTTCGCCGCGCTTGTCTTTGGCAATCGGAATCTGGTTCTGTTCGGCAAATTCCAGCAATTTGGTGCGCGAGGTCAGATCCCATTCGCGCCAGGGCGCGATGATGGTGATATCGGGCTTCAGGGCATAATAGCCCAGCTCGAACCGCACCTGGTCATTGCCTTTGCCGGTTGCGCCGTGCGACACCGCATCGGCACCGACTTTTTCGGCAATCTCGATCTGCTTTTTGGCGATCAGCGGGCGGGCAATCGAGGTGCCGAGCAGATAGACCCCCTCATAATGCGCATTGGCGCGGAACATCGGGAACACGTAATCACGGACAAATTCCTCGCGGACGTCCTCGATGAAAATATTCTCCGGCTTGATGCCCATCAGCAACGCCTTGTCGCGTGCCGGGCCCAATTCCTCACCCTGACCGAGGTCGGCGGTGAATGTCACCACTTCGCAACCATAGGTGGTTTGCAGCCATTTCAGAATAATCGAGGTATCAAGCCCGCCTGAATAAGCGAGCACGACTTTATTGACGCGCTTTTCGGCCATTGTTTTGTTCCTGACTCATCGCTCTGCATCATCAGGAGCCGCTGCTGGTCCAAGCGGCCCCCCGGGGCGCATCCCCAATCGAAAAGTGAGGCGGACTATAGGGATCATGCGCGTCGACGCAAGTCTCGGCAGAAAAAAACCTCTGGTTCAGGACAAAACCTTATTTGCCGCGTTTGAACTGGCTGACAAATTGATCGGCTTCCCTGACGGTCATGTCTTGCGCCACAAGGGTTTTGGCCTCGGCGGGCTTGCCGCGCAGCGCCAGCACCATCGCCAGATTTTTGCGCGTCATCACAGTGGCCTGCTGGCTGGCAACCGCTTTGCGCAGCGTCTGCTCGGCCTCCGTCAGGTCCCCCGACAGCGCATAGGACAGGCCCAGGTTTGTCAGAATACTCGGTTCATCCGGCATGATCGCCAGAGCGGCTTTGTAAAAACTGCGGGCACGGACATGATCATTCTGCTGGTCTGCGGCCACGCCCTGCGCCGACAGGATCGTCCAATCC
>Ga0114973_10001647_pt1 | contig 16477 bp, 17 predicted proteins | sample M_140807_MF_Meta_FD_87025 | JGI IMG/M metagenome (GOLD analysis project Ga0114973, IMG submission 87025) | Freshwater microbial communities from Lake Montjoie, Canada to study carbon cycling - M_140807_MF_MetaG | ecosystem: Environmental > Aquatic > Freshwater > Lake | place: Lake Montjoie...
ATGCTTTACTGTCTACAAGCCGCTAAAGCCCACGGAAAAAAGGTGGTCATTTTAGATAGACCCAATCCCATTGGGGGAACTCTCGTTGAGGGAAATATTTTAAATATGGAATTTAGTTCCTTCGTTGGACTTTTTCCAATGACCACTCGCCACGGAATGACACTTGGTGAACTTGCGTTGATGTTCAACGAAACACTGGGTATCCAATGCGATTTAGAGGTCATTAAAACAAAGGGGTGGAAGCGTGATCTTTACCCAGAAAACTGGGGAAGAGATTGGGTTCCTCCCTCTCCCAACATTCCATTGCCACAGTCGGCTCAAACTTTTTCGGGGACGGTCCATTTCGAGGGGACGAATGTTTCAGAAGGCCGCGGAACCACCATGCCATTTTTGTATATAGGTGCTCCCTTTATACATTCAGATACTTTAGCCGATCGTATGAATAAACTTAAACTGCCGGGAGTCTTTTTTAGAGCCGTCTATTTTCAGCCTACATTTCATAAAGGCAAGGATCAGGTTTGCGGTGGAGTGCATATTCATGTTTTAGATCGAAAAAGATTCAACTCCTTTGAAGCCGGCATTCATTTACTTTCCGCTATTTCCCAACTTTACCCAAAGGGTTTTGCTTGGAAACAGCCACCCTACGAGTATGAAACAGAAAAAATGCCGATCGATCTCATTGCTGGCACGGATGAACTTCGACAAATTATCGATTCACGGTCTTCAGTTAAAAAATTCTTAGAAAAATCTCGGGATGAAGTAGCAGAGTTTAAAAAGATTCGAAGCAAATACTTAATCTACTAAATTTAGTATTTGACGCAGATACTCTTTTTGTTTAATTCCCTCTCTTAGGGAGTATCTGATGCGCTTTAAAACTTTATTTTCCTTCTTTCTAACTTTAGCTTTTATTTCAACAATACAATCGGCCCACGGACTAGTAAAAGATGAGGAAATAGCGCAAAATCCTCTTCCCCCTAAAAATACGACGATTATTTCAGAAGATGAGTTTTTAAAACTCCAACGTTCTGCAGACCCTAAAAAACTAAGTAACCCTTCAGAGATTCAAAGTCTCCACAATTCCTCCCTGTCTTACTACCCTGTTTGGTATTGCGTGGCCCAGGCCTATTACTCAGGCGCCTGGTATTATTGGTACTCCACCAATTTAGACTATGCTCGATACCGAGCTCTAAACGCCTGTACTTTTTATAATGGCTATACTTGCTACGTGAACTGCCAAATTCGTTATTAGCCTGCTCAGCCGATTCCCTTTGCTTTCCCCTCTGAAAAACGCTATAAACGCACTGCGTTAATTATCCAGCTGGGTCCTTTTTAAAAGCGCTTAAACCTCATGAGGCATTTTTTATGTACCTGTATTTATTGGCTTTTTTTGTTTTGGGCTCGAGCGGTCTAGCTTCTTTGACAGACCTCACCCCCCAAGAGAACCAAGCGGTTAATCAAAGACTCCAAGATTTTTATGGCCTGGAACTTAACAAAGAGGTCATGAGCTCTCCCAACTTAAAATACGATGCTCTTACTGGGGAACCTTCTCACCCGAATAGCCATCTAGCTGAAAGCCCAGAGGGAGTGAAAAATCCCCTGTTAAAACAAGCTGGGAAAAAAGCCTCGAAACAATTTCAGAAATTTCATTGCGAACATTTTCTAAAAAAACGATTTCCTCTGATCGATTGTAATTCCAATTTTCAAAATAATGGGTGGTCGGTCAATTACACAAATGATCGCATTGAAGATTTGACCGACAGCTGGGTTGTTCCCACTTACCAACTTGATTACATACCTGTTTCCGGAAAAATAAATCACGATGCTTGGTCTGATGACTATTGGCGCACGCAATGGGGCCAAACCGCTTTCCGTTATGGGCAAGGCGATTTTAGACTTGGAACGACCTATAAAGAGGCGACTGCAGCTTATCAACCATGGAACGAATGGAATACTTTTAGTTTGTTTTCATCCGACCAAATTTCAGAAAAAGTTTTATTCTGGTCACCGGCCGAGAAATACGACCTCACTGTAGGAGACTACCAATTCAATCTCACCCAAAACCAAAAACAGGCTGGACAATACTCTTTAAACTCAACGGGAGATGTAGAAGGTTGGATGGGAATCTGTCATGGATGGGCCCCGGCAGCTCTCATGGCTGCTCGACCTACCCATCCGGTTGTCGCCACAGGACTTAACAACGTCAACGTCACTTGGTATCCCAATGACATCAAAGCGATGATCAGTTTATCGTGGGCTAACTCCAGCTATCCAACCAACTTTATCGGCGGGCGATGCGACGACAAAAATCCGAAAACTTTACGAAACGGAAGAGTCGCACAACAAGAATGTTTTGATACCAACCCCGCAACTTTCCACTTAGCTTTGGGCAATATGATTGGACGAGCTCAAACAGGTTTTATTTTTGATAAGTCGTTTGATTATGAAGTTTGGAATCAACCTGTTGTGGCCTATGAAACCGTTTACTTTAATCCTTTAAACACTAACCAAAGAAGCCAAAATTGGAGAGAAGTCGCAGTTCCTTACGATTTCAGGTTTAAAAGACATGACAGGTTTCAGTTTCCTCTAACTCGAGGTAGTGCGGGTTCTACAGCTAGCAATGCTTCCGACGCTAACGTTCAATACATTGTGGGGGCTATCACCTCTGTAGTCTATTTAGCCGAGGTCAGACCTAGCCATACCAGTGAAGTCCAACAGGATCGATACTTAAGGGAAACCTATATCTACGATCTTGAAATTGAGAATCACAATCAAAAGTGGATAGCTACTGGCGGTGAATGGCATCAAAACTCTCATCCAGATTTTCTATGGGTACCCAAAAAAAATGCTAACTCCGCAACAAATTTCGACCAAGTTGCACTCAATGTAGCTTTAGGTCTTCCTCCTAATAGTGCAGAAACCGCAACAGCCCAACAAGCGAGCCAACATGGGAACCCTCTTTGTCAGGTCATTAAAGCGCTGATTGCACAATCCACGGGAGTTGATAGCTATCAATGCCAGTAAATCTTAAAAGATTGCTGGAATACCTAAGTTGAAGCTATAGTCTGCGCAATGAAGTCGGGCAAACAAAACATATCCGGAAAGTGGATTGCTGATCTACTCCGATCTCAGATTCGCAAACCCTCTGAAAGAAGAGTGGGAATTGAGATTGAAAGAATCGGAATGTGGGATGATTTTAGCCCCCTTCAATATTCCGATGAAAAACTGAAGAATGGACAAGTTCGGTCGGGAGCTGCAACTCTTTTAACTCAACTTTCTAAAAAACATCAATGGCCGACTATTAATAATTCTCAAGGTCGTCCTATGGGTCTTACCACCAATATAGGTAAAGTATCTCTCGAGCCAGGCAGCCAAGTAGAACTCTCTACAGACCCCTATTTGGATCTCATCACGATCAAAAATAAAGTAGATGCATTTGAGAAATCGGTCTCTGAAATTTCTAATCCTTGGGGACTTTCCTGGATTGGCCTGGGAGTAAATCCATTAAATAAAGTTTCTGAAATCGAACTCATCCCTTCAACTCGTTACGAAATTATGGATAAGTATTTCGGCCAAACTGGCTCATTGGGAACCAGCATGATGAGAAGGACAAGCTCCGTTCAAATAAATCTGGATTACACCAGTGAAGAAGAAGCGATCGAAATGTTGCGAGTTTCTCTTCTAGTCGCTCCGATTTCTTATGCTCTTTTCGCTAACTCCCCCTTTTCCGAAGGAAAAGAAACCGGTTACCAATCTTTCCGTGGAAAAATTTGGCAAGACACCGATCCCAATCGCACCGGTCTCCTGCCTGAATCTTTCGAACCTGAATTCACGTTTGATGATTATGCCGATTATTTGTGGCACGAGCCCCTAATGTTCGTTCAAGATGCCAAAACTCAATATTTGGCCGGCAAGGGACTTAACCTTATAGAAATTTCTGAAGGCAAATTGTCGGGTGTGAGTTGTTCCGATGAAAATCAACTCAACTCTATGAGAGAACTCTTTTGTGAAGCCCGAATCAAACTAGGTTATGTTGAAGTCCGCTCCATAGACGGTTTATTGCCAGATTACAGATATGCCGCGAGTAGCTTTTGGCTGGGTATTTTATATAGCCCCTCAGCAAGAAAAGAGGTCTTTAAATTACTAGGAAATCTTTCAGCAGCTGACCGACAAGAGCTTTTTAACAAGTCACTTGTATCCGGCCTATCCGCCACGCAGGGAAATACAAATATCTCTCATGTGGCTCAAACTTTAGTCGAGATTGCAGAGAGCGAACTCAAATCAAGAGGCTTTGGTGAAGAGATACTCTTAGATCCTCTCAAAGAAAACTTAAAAACTAAAAATAACCCTGCCTCTTTGCTAATGAAAAGGTTTAAATCGGAATGGAATTCCGATATTAAAAAGGTTATCGAACAGACTAGACAATAAGAAAGGTAGTTTATGATTGAGCTGTATCACTCTGAAGGATGTCCATTTTGCGTGAAAGTACGTGTTGCTTTCGAACAAATGGGGGTTGCTTACGTTTCAAAAGCGATGCCTTTGCGAGTTCCGTCTGCTTTCAAAGAAGAACTCATCAAGCTAGGTGGCAAATCCCAAGTACCTTTTCTTTCGGATCCTGAACGCTCGGTGAAAATGTATGAGAGCGATGACATCATCGAGTATGTCAAAGAACACTACGCCAAATAATTATTTATCTCTATGGTCGAGTTCTCATACTTTTTAGGAATCGATCAAACAGGTGCAGCCTGCGCCAAAGGGAAACGGGCAAAACCTCTCAAAGTCTGCTTAGCAAATAAAACCCAAAAGGGTTGGGAACTACATACCCAAAATCCAAGGGGGCAGTCTTTAACTATTGATGGAGTGACCCCTGCCGCTATTCAAAAACTGCTAAATCAATTTGAAATCGACTGGCCCAACTCAAGACTAGCCATTATGGCCGATTGTGTTTTAGGGATGCCCAAAGATCATTGGCCTTCTTTGAAAGCTTCGAATCCTTCAAGTAAGCTTTGGAAGCTATTCCAAAAAGCCCATGACCACAGCTATGAAGGGGCTAAATTCGGATTAAAAGTTTCGGAATCCTTTTTTAAACAATTTCTGAAAGATCCTAACTCATTCTCTAAGCGATACTGCGAGGAGATATCGGGATCAAATTCAATATTTACAACCCGTCCATTTCAGAAAAATATTCAAACTGGCACTTTTCGAATATGGCGAGATCTAGTCAGTGAGGGTCGGGCCCCTTGGCTCAACATATGGCCGTTCAATTCTAAGAGTTCTTATAATCCAGAATATCCGTGGCTTTTCGAAGGTTATCCAACCCTTTTCTGGCGGAATTATTTGGAGATTCCAAATCGCAACGGAAATGCTCTAGTTAAAAAACTTAAAACCCTCCCTTTTAAGGACCAGTTTAGTTTTGATACTTTTTCCAAGATACAATCCGACCCCGACCTTTGTGATGCCGCGGTCCTTGCTTTAGGCGGTATTCTGCTACAACATAAAAGTAGACTCATGACCCCGTTCCCAGGATTTTGGGAAACACCCATTGTCTCAACTGAAGGATGGATCTCTGGACAGAAAAAGGTGCCAGTCGTTTTTTCACACCGCCAAAAGTAAAGCCGTACCTATTGGTGTGCTGTTGAGTAGTTTGGCGTTTGGGGATCCTTATCAAATTTTGGGGGTCTCGCCCACAGCTTCCAAAGAAGAAATTCTTCTGGCTTATCGCCAAAAAGCTAAATCTTATCATCCTGATGTTTCATCACTGCCCGCAGCAGAAGCCGCTAGGGAGTTTAAAAAAATTCAGTCGGCTTATGAAGAAATCCAAAGGGGTGGTAAACCGAAAACCCAAACTTCCAACGCCCAAAATGATTCCGATCGCAAAAAAGAAATTGAAAAACAGCAGGCTAAAACCAAGGCTACAAAAATTCTAGAAGATCATTGGGAACGTGGGACTTTTAATGCAGAGACGATTCGAAGTCTTCCCGTTTTTTCCGAGCTGAGCCCAACCCAAACCTTTCGGTTCGGCAGGGGACCTAACGAAGATGGGGAATGGGAAGCTATCAGCTCGTTTTTAAAAACTCACCAAGAAGATTTTTTAAGACAAAATCGGGATCCTCGGGAGATAAACGAGATCTTAAAGGCTATCGATTACTACAGCGAATATACGGGGCTCTCAATCAAAGACATACGAAACGGACTTACCGCCCCGTTTGAACAGGCGATTTTCGAAAAAACTAACGACCGAGGACTCTTTTTAGGGGCCCTTGAAGATAAACTTTACCGCCTGACTCGTTCAGGAGCCATTTCTCCCGTTTTAGCCTCGAAAGAGGAAAGAAAACAGGTTCTAGGGCCCATTTCTGAAATTTTTGCTAGGAAGTTTGGGGGTCAGACAGACAGCGGAGAGAGCCCGACATTACAATTATCAAGAGCAACAATGAATTCCGCTTTCTCAAAAATCGATAAGTCGCCGGCGCGACTCCACGAACTCGATTTTCTAATTAAAAGTCTTCCCCAAGCTCTCGAGCCCCAAGAACAACTCATGTTTTTGTCCGATTTTTTAGGGAAGTTGGAATTGCTCCCTAAAAACTTCGGCAGCAAAGGTGCCCTCAATGATTTAAAAACTAGGGCTGAGAACAGAATTCAAAGAGTTTTGGAAAAAGAGCCAGAACTGCAAAAGCTTTATGCCGAAAAAGGAAGTCTTTGGAATCGTCTTACCGGTAAGGCCACACTTTGCGAAATTAGACTTGGGAAGTTGGCGAAAAAGCCACGCGATTAAACACACTCCTCACATTAAGGTTGACTCCGAGTTTTTCTAGATTTTCATAAAGACAAAGCAAATAGAACCCAAAAGTGAAAAAATCAGGTGGGATTTTAGCTTTGTGCTTCTTGCAGGAGACAAACAATGCGTGAAGTGATTTCTTGAAATGGGAGAGAGTAAAAAGCACCGCATCTTGGTCTCCTTCGCCGAAATGATTTTTAAAAATATCCTCGGCGTGGGCTAAATTCAGTTTTTCTAACCCCGTTTTCATCAGCTTAGAATCATCTGAGTAAAACCCTAAATATAAAGATCTGATACCAGTCAAAAACTCCTTATCCCATCTATAGTAGATAGGCTTCGGAGACCATTCGTTATTTGAACCAAAGCTTGATAGACGCACATCAAGAATGGCTTCGGAACATTTTAGAAATTGAGAAAAATAAAGGGAAAGAACTCTCTCGCCGAACTCCATCTTCTTTTTCTCCGACCAATCTTCAATACTCAAGGGTGTAAAATTTGAACTTTCATTGAATTTAAACCCAGACTCTTTGATCAGATCTTCGGTTTCAGCTTTAACTTTGGAGAACTTTTCTTTGTTAGCAAAGTCTTTAACCAAGGTTCCAAAGACGCTCGCCATTCCGAAAGTGGGAACCACTTCGAAGAATACCGGGGAAATGAAATCTAAAAGCATTTCCCATTCGGTGCCTTTTAATAAATTATTCAACATTCTTGATTGGTTATCTTACTGTTTAGTCTAGCTGTATATTTTACTATGGATAATCAGAGAAGCGATGAATTTAAAGAAAGATGCACAAAAATAAATCTGTCGTGTAAACTTAAGTTATGCGGTTATTGATTTTAATTTTGCTGGTTTCAGGTTCTGTCTTTGCGGGTGATGCATGGTTTCTCGGTGCCAAGTTTGATGCCAAGGACACTGAGATTTTGGGGATCCCTGTTGAAAAAATTGACCCTTCATTTAAAAAAGCATCTTTACTCAACCAGCAGGATATCATTAAAAAATTTCCAATCGCAAAAAATGATCTCGCAAAAAACGGAGCTAGTTTTTCGATTGATTTGTCCCTGGAGGGGAAAAAATACCGCGTCGTTAATGGAGTATACCAAGGCGAAAATAGCAGAGGGATATTTATACTTGTCGTAGAAAAATCAAAATCTAAATGGAAAAAAGTTTTTCTAAAACGATACGCTGGGGAAGCGGGCTTTAGTGCGCTTTTCCAAACAGGCACCTCTATCCTTTTCAACAGTTGCCTCAATTGTGGCCACAGCGGCAGTTTGACTTGGGATAAGGCTAAAGGCTTTATTTACGAAGAGCCCAAAGAGGACGACTAATCCAACGTCGGAACCACTTCGAAGAATACCGGGGAAATGAAATCTAAAAGAATTTCCCACTCAGTGCCCTTTAAAAAATTATTCAACATTATTAATGCTTTACCTTATCCCATCTTTATTTAACATACTTTAATAGGTATAATATAGTATGTTTTTTCAACTGATTCGTAAACAAAGGGAGCTTTTTGGACTAACCCAGGCAAAGCTGAGTTTTATTGCTGGGGTGAGTCTGCCCACGATTCAAAATATAGAGGCGGGTAGAGCTAACCCAGAATTGGAAACGGTTCAAAGGCTGTTGCAGGCTTTGGGAATGGAAACTCAGTTTGTAGCCAGACGAACTAACTGGAATTTTTTGAGCCTGTGCGGAGTTCCTCTGCATAATATCGACAACGCTCAAGAGGTCACAACTTACGAAAACTGCAGCAAAGAACGTTTTATCGGCGAAATGCGATTGGCAATTAACGAATGTAATTCCTCCCTCGACCCAGGAGACAAGGGTAGAAAATCCAAAGCATTGGGGGCTACCCTGTTGGCATTGCAGACACACTACCCTTCGGTCTATGCAGAGTTTTCCAGTTCTACTTTAGCTAAAGAACTTCTCAATCAAACCAGTCTTCAAAAGTTAAGACGAATTGCTTTAAAAGGTTTGCAGAAATTTTTATGACAGTCATCAATACAAAAATTAGTAAGAAGTTCCTCGAGCTAGCTGCCAAAGAACTCAAAGGGGACTGGGTCGTTATGGGAGGAACGGTGATGGTTCTTATGGGAGTCAACGAGCGGTTTACAGTGGACATTGATTTGGCCGGCCCAAAAACTGCGACCCAAGCCGATACGTTAAAACTTATGACCATTGCTGAAAAAATAGGTTTAGCACCTGAGGCGATTAATCAGGCCGGGGCGTTTTTTCTAAATAGAATTCCCCGATGGGAAGACAACTTAGTCCCCATTCTACAAACCAAGCACTTCTCGCTTTCTCGCCCAAACTCATTTTTATTTCTTCAATTGAAGATCGCACGTCTTTCGGAATCGGATCTTGGAGACTGCTTGAATATGCTAAAAATAGAGCCATTGACCCCAAAGCAGGCCCAAAAATTAAAGACTGAGATCAATAAAGCCTTAAATAATTCGAAAGCCACGAACGAATTTAAACAACGGTGCCACTTACTTTTAAAAAGCTTAAAGTAAGGAGGGTTTCTGTTTTTTATCAAAATTCTGAGAAGCTCAAAATAAAAATAAGATTCTAAAAACCTGTAAACACCTCATATTTGTTAACAAAATTAGATTTTTCGGCGAATTTAGGTGATAATAATATCCAGAAGTCATCTATTAACGTTTTACAACACGGGGAGAGTACCTATGGGTGCAACTACGCTTAGCATGCAACAGTTCTCGACTGTATATAATATGCTGTCGTTTGCCGTTGCTTCAATGTTGGGGTCTTTTGCGTTTTTCGTAATGGGACGAAAAATTGTCGGACCGAAATATCGATTAGCATTAATCGTATCTTCACTAGTCGTACTTATTGCGGGTTACCATTACTGGCGTATCATGGGAAGTTGGACAGCCGCTTACTCGCTGAAAGATGGAAGGTATGTTCCCACAGGTGAGCCCTTCAATGATGCTTATCGATATGTAGATTGGCTCTTAACAGTTCCTCTGCTTCTGACTGAATTAGTACTCGTGATGAAACTAAAAAAAGAGTCAGGCAGCGTTCTTGGAAAGTTAATCCTTGCAGCTATCGCCATGATCGCACTGGGATATCCAGGCGAAATTTCAAATCCTGGGACAGAAGCTGGAGCAAGATTGATGTGGGCTGTGCTCAGCACAATCCCATTCATCTATATTCTCTATGTACTGTGGGTGAGATTGGGATCTGCCATCGGTGAGCACCCAGCTAAGGTACAAGTACTTCTGAAAAATACTCGGTACTTGATCCTTCTTACTTGGGGCTTCTATCCTATCGTCTACGCCATGGGAAGCTATGGTTTTTTAGGCGACGCAGGGTCGGTTGTAGCAGTACAAGTTGGATACAGTATTGCCGATGTCTCAGCTAAAGCTCTTTACGGAGTGATGATCTATGCGATCGCATACGCTAAGAGCGAAGCAGATGGATCTTTACCTGCTTAATTGAGCTAAAAATCAATTCTGGAAGGGCAGAGGCTTGCGAGTTATTTCATCCCAAGAAGAATTTCAATGGTTCTTGTTGGTTTTGATGGGGTTCTTGCTGTCTCTCCTTCCAGAAAGTTATTTATGGATAGGTTGTCTTAGTGCAGTCGTATTGATTGGAGTTCCCCACGGAGCCTTAGATATCTGCCTCCTATGGTCCGAATCCCACAAAGATGTCTCCATTCTCTTTCGAGCCATTTTAAAATATGTTCTTCTAGTAGTCGTTTCACTAGCTCTCTGGCGATTCTCTTCTGACTTTTTTTGGTTTTGCTTCTTCTTCGCTGCCGTATACCACTTTGGAAGCTCAGACGAACATCCCCAGGTCTTAAAAATCATTTCTCAGAATTCTTGGAATAGAGTTCTCTGGGTATTAAGTCGTGGGGCTCTTTTAGTTTTCGCTCCAGCCGCATTTCATCCAGAAAAAATTATCGGCTATTTAAATCAAGCCGCTTCTCCTGGTTTTGCGATTGGGTTTACTTCGATAGCTCCTTTTGTGTGCGCTTACTCTGGACTTATTTATATTTGGACGAGTCTGAAAAGTTATAAAAAATCTTCGTTTCAAGTACACCGTTACATTTTATTGAAGCACTTATGCTCTATAGGTGTTTTTATTCTGCTCTTCTGGGTTGCGGATCCTCTAGTGAGTTTTTCGCTCTATTTTTGCTGCCATCACTCTTTAAAACATAGCTTTCGTGTTCTTCAAAGAAACCCCTGGAAAAAGAGAAATCTCTATCTTGCGTTAGTGGTGGTTGCACTCACACTGTCGGTCCTACCTCTTATGTTTTGGGCAAGAGGTCATATGACCCTTTCGAATATGCCCAAAGCGACGGTCGCTGCCTGTTTTATCGCAGTAGCAACTTTGACATTTCCTCATTTGCTAGTTGTTAAGCGTCTTCATGAGAAGCTGAATTGGACTTTTGTAGGGAAATAAAGTGAATTGGTGCTCGGCGGGAGACTCGAACTCCCACGGTTTTACCCACAGGCTTCTGAGACCTGCGTGTCTACCAATTCCACCAGCCGAGCATAGAAAACTAAAATTATACTTAACTGTTTAGGGTAAAGTTGTCTATGCTGTCCTCGTTATGAAATCTAAACAGAAAAAACTATCCTACCCCGGATTCTTCATCAGTTTCGAAGGGGGTGAAGGGGCCGGTAAATCCACCCAGATTCGCTATTTAGTCGATTATTTTAAGGCCCATAAGATCCCGGTCCTTTTAACCCTCGAACCCGGCGGGACTAAAATCGGGGAGAAAATACGGGAACTTCTTCTAAATCCCAACCATAGCGAGTTGAGACCTAGAGCCGAACTCCTCCTTTACCTGGCCGATAGAGCCCAACATGTCGAAGAATGTATCCTTCCCGCCCTAAAAGCCGGAAAAGTCGTCATTACCGACCGATACGCTGATTCCTCAAATGTTTATCAAGGGCTCTGCCGCAACTTAGGTTTGGAATGGACGATGGCCCTTAATGACTATGCCACTCAAGGTCTCTACCCCGACATAGCCCTTGTTTTAGACCTGCCCGTAAAATTGGGCTTTTCGAGGATGAAACAACGAGTTTTGGACAGGATGGAAAGAGAAAAATCGAGCTTTCACAACAAGGTCAGACGAGGGTTTTTGCATTTGAGCCAAAAATACCCTAAACGTATCCAAGTGGTAAATGCAGCCCTCTCTCAAGAAGAGGTAAGAGCCGAAATTCAAAAACTAGTTATAGAGAGAATCCAAAAAACAAAAGGAACTTCAATTTGGAAAAAGTTGGGAAAATAGGGTTTTTTTTAATTCTACTCTGTTTATCCATCGGTTACATGTTGTTTGAGGCAACAACTTTAACAATTTCTCGTTTTGACTTCCCTTGTACAACTTGTGGAAACTCCCTAAAAATTGCGGTTCTTACCGATCTTCACTTCCGCAAAATGGGCTCGTTAGAAAACAAACTTCAGACGACTTTGCTTCGCGAAAATCCAGATTTGATATTAATTGCAGGGGATACTTTAGACTCTGAAAGGAGTCTTCCAGTCGCCCAAACTCTCTTTTCTAAATTAAATCCCCGTTTAGGAATTCTAGCTACTCTTGGAAACTGGGAAAACTGGAAAAATTTAAATAGCCCTTCTCTATTTCAATCTTTTGGTACAACTCTTTTAAGAAATGAAAGCTATAGAGCCAATAACGATATTTCAATTTATGCTTTTGATGACCTTTCTGGCGATCCAGACACCACGTTTGTACGCTCGAGACTTGAAAACAAGTTCTGCATCGCCTTAGTTCATTCGCCTTTAATATTTGATACGATTCAGGGAATCTGCCCTCTAGTATTAGCGGGGCACACCCACGGAGGCCAAATCAGACTTCCTTTTTTGAATCCGCTCTGGCTCCCCAAAGGCTCTGGCAAGTATGTTTCTGGATGGTATAAAACTAAAGAGTCACAACTCTATGTGAGCAGAGGAATAGGCACCTCTATTTTACCTTTGAGATTCTTCTCATCACCAGAGTTGGTTTTGATAACTTTAAAAGAGAAAATATGAAATATCATTATTACTTCAATGGTTTTACTCTTTAACAAATTCAGCTTTAGATCAGAAAAACAGCTTAAAGATAGTTTAGGTTTTCTACCAGGCTTAAATCTGCTATCCACAACTAATTAAAACCCAAAAATAAAGGGAACATCACTTTGGAAAAAGTTGGGAAAATAGGGGTTTTAGGGGCCGCGGGCTGTACCACAGTTCAAGATCGACTCTTTCGGTACTTAAAATCCCAGAGAATCCACCCTGCCCTTCTTTTTATCGGTCCCGATAAAGAGGTCAAATTTCAAGCGGCTAAAGGAATAGCCAAATTTCTTTTTTGCTCAAAAAAATCCAACAAAGCTTACTGCGGGGAATGTAACAACTGCAAAAGAATTGAAAAAGAGATTCACCCCGATGTTTATTTCTTCAAAGAAGACAGTGAAGAGACTTTAAAAATTGAGGTCGTACGTGAAGTCATCGGTCAAATGCGGGTCACCCCAATTGAAGGCCCTTATAAGATTTGTGTGATTGAAGAGGCCCATCGGATGAACTCCGCTGCTGCCAATGCCTTTCTCAAAACTTTGGAAGAGCCCGGCGAAGGAAGATTCTTCATTCTTACCACGACTCAAAGCGGATCCATACTTCCCACGGTTTCCTCTCGGTGTATTGAGTTTGTGTTTAGACCGGAAAATGACGGGATCAAAATTCCCGAAGAGTTGCAGAAAAAATATCGGGACCTCCTAATTGAAGCTGCAAAAACCAAAAACTACTCTCTGGTGAGCCAGTCCCTAGACGAAAAAGAAGACGCTTTAAAATTTTTGCAATTCCTCCAATCTGAAATTTACCAAAGCCTCATGGCTAAAGAAGCGGGAAAACCCTCAGCACCCCTTTTTAACGCCTCTTCACCCCACGAGCTCACTTTAACATTTGAAGCAGTGGTGACTGCGGAGGGGCAATTGCGTTCCAATGCCAACTACGCTTTAATGATTGAAAGTTTACTTAGAAACCATTTTTCAGGAGTTAACCTTTGAGTTCCCGTTATTACATCACGACTCCCATTTACTATGTTACCGATGCTCCTCATATCGGCCATCTCTACACGACTGTAGCTGCCGATATCATGTCCCATTATCAAAAAATGCTGGGAAAAGAGGTTTGGTTTCTGACCGGCACCGACGAACACGGACAAAAGATACAAAAAAAAGCCAAAGAGACGGGGGAAACTCCGCAAGCCCTAGCCGACCGAGTGGTTCAACGCTACATCGAAGCTTGGAAAGTCTACGGCATCGAATACAACGACTTTATTCGAACGACTGAAGAACGACATAAAAAAGTAGTTCAAGCTTTCATTAAACAGCTCATGGACAGTGGGGATGTTTATTTAAGTTCCTACGAAGGACTCTATTGCATCCCTTGTGAGGCGTATTGCACCGAAACTCAAAGTTTTGAAGGCAAATGTCCAGATTGCGGAAGACCTGTCGAAAAGCTCCAAGAGGAAAGTTATTTTTTCAGGATGTCGAAGTATGTTCAGCCCTTACTCAAACACATTGAAACCCATCCCGATTTTATTCTCCCTGAGAGCCGAAAAAACGAAGTTTTAGGATTTTTGAGAGGGGAAGTGAGAGATATTAGCATCAGCAGAACCACAATCGACTGGGGCATTGAAATGCCTGCCGACCCTAAGGCCACAAAAAAGCATAGAGTCTATGTTTGGTTTGATGCTCTTACAAACTACATCTCCGCTTTAGGGCCGATGGAAAAAGATCCTAAATTTGAAAAGTTCTGGCCGGAAGCGATTCATGTCGTTGGAAAAGATATTTTAAGATTTCACGCGGTCTACTGGCCGACCTTTTTGATGGCTCTGGGGCTGCCTTTGCCCAAACAGATCATCGCCCACGGATGGCTTACCGACTCCAATAGAAAAATAAGTAAATCTTTAGGAAACGCCATTGATCCCATCGCCCTTGCGAGTGAAGTGGGCGTGGACGGAATGAGATTTTTTCTGTTTAGAGAGTTTGTTTTTGGTCTTGATGGGGAATACACCAAAGAGGTTATGTACCAAAGAATCAATGCCGACCTCGCCAATGATTTTGGAAACTGCATCAATCGAGTCACCAATATGATTCCCAAGTACATGGGAAATGAACCTATTGCTGTAACCTCATTTTTAAATGAGTCTTCCGAACTGAAAACAGTGGCATCGGAAGTTGTAGCTTTGGCTCATAAAGAAATGGGCCACTTCGGATTCCAGAGAGCCCTAGAACAAATTTGGAAATTAATCACGGGTGTCAATCGCTATGTCGAGAACAACGCCCCATGGACTCTTGCGAAATCTTCGGATCCAAAAGACAAAAGAAAACTCGAAGAGGTTCTGATCCATTGTCACGAGAGCCTAAGAATAGCTTCTCTTTTCTTGGTTCCCTTTATCCCCAAAAGTGCCAAGCAGGCTTTGGCCTATTTAGGAACTGAAGCTGATCTTTCAGTCCCAGCCCCTTTGCTCACCCAACTCGAATGGGGCAAAGGACCTAAGGCAGTTAAAGTGACGAAGAGCTCACCTCTTTTCCCGAGACTTGAAATACCCAAAGCATGAGCTCTACTCAAGTCACATTCATAGACACTCACGCCCATCTAGGAATGCTAGAGCACGCTCCGACACAGGAGATTCTTGCCCGAGCAAAGGACCAGGGCATCTCTAAAATGATCACAGTGTCGACCCATGAAGAAAGTTGGGCTATTAACGAAAAATTCGCGGCCAATTCATCCGACATCTATTTTACTATCGGGCTTCATCCCCACGATGCCGAGAAAGTTCCAAATTGCGAAACCAAATTGCGCGCTTTTTATCAGGCTTCAAAAAACAAAAGCAAATGCGTAGCTATCGGTGAAACTGGATTAGATTTTTATTACAACTTCGCGGGCAAAGAGGCTCAAATCGACCAATTTGAAACCCAAGTGAAACTCGCTGAAGAATGGAATTTGCCTTTAGTCATCCACTGCAGAGAGGCTTTTCCCGATCTTTTTAATTCCCTAAGAAAAGTAGGAGTTCCAAAAAGAGCTGGAGTCATGCATTGCTTTACCGGGACGACTGAGGAAGCTTTAGAGTCGATAAAAATGGGATTTAGCATTTCGTTTTCGGGAATTGTGACCTTTAAAAATGCAGAAGCTTTGCGGGCTACTGTGAAAGAGATACCTGAGGATCGACTTCTTATCGAAACCGATTGCCCTTTTCTTGCTCCAGTTCCCCATCGAGGCAAAAAAAATGAACCTTCTTTCCTTCCCCACACCGCAGCCGTTTTAGCTGCAGCCCGAGGGGTTTCAGTAGAAACCATCGCACAAATCACTTCCGCCAACGCTCAACGCCTCTTCCAAATCTGATCACCAAAAGGCACCAAAAGGTACGGCTTTACTTTTGGTGGTGTAAAAACCGACTGACACCTTTTTAACTGTCTACGAGTTAGTCGGTTTTTTGAAAGATACATTTTTTTTTAGCTCTATTTCCAAAGACTTAGAAACATCACTTTCGGCCCCAAGGTTGCAGCTTAACGGGCATAGATTTTATGAATTTTTCTGTCAAAAAGTTAAACAAGGTGATTTTTTGCTTTATTTCACTGCTCGTTATAAGTCGACCGGCTTTATCGATCGACTTAAACCCCGATGAGATGAAAGAGGTCTTAAAAATTTCTAAGAATATTTCTTTAGCTAAATCGTCCCTG
>Ga0114973_10001649_pt1 | contig 16470 bp, 12 predicted proteins | sample M_140807_MF_Meta_FD_87025 | JGI IMG/M metagenome (GOLD analysis project Ga0114973, IMG submission 87025) | Freshwater microbial communities from Lake Montjoie, Canada to study carbon cycling - M_140807_MF_MetaG | ecosystem: Environmental > Aquatic > Freshwater > Lake | place: Lake Montjoie...
ATACGGTCGCACCCGAATTTGAGAACGGCGCCACCAGCAAAGCACCATCTTTGTTCGTATTTCGGCCAACGGCAGCTACCGACACAACCGATGCGGCCGCAGCTGGCATCCCTGCGTCCACTCTGTGCCCAGGGCCATGCTCGCGTCGGCTCTCATTCCCTGATGCAGCCACGATTATTGCGCCATGCCGGATTTTGCCTTTTGCTTCCACGTAGGCACACAATCGATCAAAAAGACGAACGGTGCGGCGGTAGTCTGCTAACGCTTGGGAGATTGCGGCATGTCGGGACATTCCTGGTCCCGAAACCAACTGATCCACATACCCAGAAAAATCGATGCCCAAAGACATGGATATAATCTGCGCTCCTTCCTGTACGCTCCATTCAATCGCTTTGCAGAGATCCAAAGAGGTAGTAATGCCGTTACCAATGACCTTTCCTATGAGTGCCGTTGAAATGCCAGGTGCAACGCCACAACGAATCTTCTTTGAGTTAATCGTTACCGTCCTTCCAAGAAAAGTGCCAGCGCAATGAGTTCCATGCCCATCTTCATCATCAACCCCCTCGCCCGTGAAGTCTCTCTCAACAAGTTTTACCCCCGTAAACATGGGATGATGCCGATCAATTCCAGTATCCAGGATCGCGACCTTGATCCCTTTACCGTCGTACTTGCACTTGTCTGCTCGCACTGCCGCCACTCCCCAAGCCACTTCGGTCGCATCGTGGGCATCAGGGTCAGTCTGTATTACTCGCGCGGGTTTCAGCAGTTGGAGGGGTAGGGGTGGCGCATAGAGAACGGTTGGATCCTGAGCGACCTCTCGGGCCAGTTGTTCTGGGCTCATATCCTCGGCACTTACGCTCCATGTATCAGAGGGGAGTGTTGGTGCGCGGGAATGCAAGGCATGATCGCCGCGTCTCGAAGTGCTGCTGCGAAGCAAACTTACATTCATTGCGTATATACGCTACAAGATTAGCGTTGCGGTTATGTTTCACAATCGGAAAGCCTGCGGCCGAACCAGTAGGCGAATCGCTCGGGGAAGGCGCAGTTATTCCAGTCGAGGTGCGGCAAGGGCCAATGCTCTCCACACAGCCTGGCGGTCGCATGCGGGCATGACGATACATGGTGACAAGAGAGGGGACGTGGTTCTGTATCGAGAAGTCGGAATGATGCTCCGCCTAGTCCGACCGCCAAACTCGCCGACATAAAATGTGCTTCCGGTTGCCAAAACTCGCTTGAATGGTACGAAATGCCTCCATTGTCGTGTATTTTTGTGACTACCAATGGAGAGGGCAGTGAAGTGAGCGCGTCGTGTGCAGTGTTGTTGAAGGGCTCAAGGAACACTATCATTCCGTACTTACGTTCAATGTCTAATGCGCGCTGCACTACCTCCCCAATCTTCTGCGCGTATGGCCATGAGGATGTCCCGAGTGATTCCGCCATCTCGCGACGCCGCTTGGGGGTGTTCGTATACTCCCATCCTTGGGTTTCGCACGCTCTCATGCAGATCCTGTGAACAGGATCTTGTTCGGGGTTCAAAGCAACGCTGCGGGTCTTGTACAAATCGTACGCATAGTGATAATATTCCGCGTAGCATTCGGGATCATTTGCTAGGAACTCCAACATCACCTTGAAAGCTACCTCGGGGGAAATCGGATTAAAACCTCCTGAATCTCGTCGGATTGGCTGAGATAGCGCAAAGTACGTCAGCAGCGGCATGACTGCTGGAGCCCTAAAGCCAAGCGTAGACTCCGCGAGCAGATAGGCTTCTGAGTAGCCAGGCTTTTCATGGCGAATGCTCTCGAAATGGCGAGTCACTGCGCTCATACGAACGCCGGAAACGTAGTAGCGAAATCGGAAGATGTTGCCACCAATATACTGCGCTAGGAGTTCTGCCTCAGAGTCTAAGATATGCGAGACTGACAAACGTGTGCCAGGGTGTCTGTACCAAGAGAGATTCTCGATTGCCTTGGAATGCTTAGAACGCAGGCTCAAATGCAATCCACTGGTACCCTGTGCCAGCGCCTCTTTGAAATCCTGCCGCGAGGAGAGCAAGGAAATTATGTCATGCGTAATTCCGATCATCCCTACAGAGCGGAGTGCCTGAAGATAATGTGCATACTCGTGCCAAAAGCTGAAACCGCGTCGAGATCCGTATAGCGGAGGACTTCCACCGACAAGACGAAGTCCACCTGAGTCATCAAACTCGAAGAACGCCAACATCAGCCTCAATGTAGGATCATCGGTGCTCTCAAGCTCTTCTCCAATGCACGCCTCGACATCAGAACCACGGATTTCGCCCAATGAGGGCACAAACATTATGAATGTGTAAGGATCGAACCAGCCCTCGAAGTCAGTTTGCGATATTTGGTCCATGGTTGGAATTCTTTCGGCGAACTTGTACTTATACGGTCCGTACAACCACCCGTCGCTGCGTGTTAACGCACCAGCGCCGCTTTCGCCCCTCGGACGCAATGGGCTTCCCGGTAATGGCTTGCGTTGACTCTAGCCCCCTGTCGCTGGCGCGTTAACAGGCGCCGTCTGCAGTATATCCACCACCGCCCCGCATGCCGCAAGTGGGGGGCCCCCGCCGTCGACTCCCCGTCGGCGATCGGCAAGACGGCCCCTGTCGCCGCCCGGGCTGGCGTGGCCACGGTGGAACGCTGTGTACCCGCGGCCGCGCGTGTCAGGCGTCGTCGTCGGATCGGTGAGCGTCGTCGTCGTTCCCGTCGCCAGCTGCGTCGGCGGCGTCGTCTCCGTCGAGGGCCCGGAGGATGGCGATCGCCTCCTCGAGCGTCGGGGCCTCGCCGCTGCGGACATGCCCGCGGCGGTCGGCTGATTCAAGAAGGCGGAGGCTGTCGTAGTCGGGATGCTCCTCGAGCCGATGGCGGGCCCTGTGCCCGAGCGTGCCGGCGTGGAGGGCCGTCGCCACCGGCAGCATCTCCACCAGCCACCGGGTGCGAGCGGTGACGAGATCGGCAAGCTCCTCGAGCGCCGCGGCCACCGCGGCGGAGCGGTCGATTGCCAGGCCGATGTCGTGAACCAGCGCCGCGGTGAGCAGCTCTTCGTCCCACGGACACTCCTCGCTCACTCGGGCAAACACCTGGAGCGAATGCTCGAGTGCGTCCCCCTCCGGATACTTGACCGGATCGCGCTTCACCGCGCCGAGGACGCGGACGAGCTCGGCCATCCGGTCGAACCGGTCGCCGGGAAGACCCGGCTTCCCCGCCGGAGCATCGGAGCCCTGCACCATCGCCCGCTCGGTCTCGCGGCGGATCTCACTCGCATCGGGAAGATGCTGCGGCGGCACCCAGCCTCTCCCCACGCGCCTGGCGGCCCGGAAGCCAGCGCGGCGGGCGTCGCCACCACGGTCGGCGAGCATCCGCCCCGCCTCCCCGGCAATCCGCAGCCGGAGCTTGTCGGGACGGTCAGCCGCGGGGGAGGCCGACGGATCTGCCTCCTCCCCCGCCGCCGTGGTGTCGGATGGCGTGTCGTTCATTCGTCCTGCGCGGCGTCCGCGCCTTCGGCCACTGGCTCGGCCCCAGCGCCCACCGGCCGGACGCGGATGTTCTTGACGCGGGCGACGGTGGAGTAGGTGGCGATCCCGAGCGGCTTCGAGGCGAAGACCTCGTTGCGGATCGAGACGATCCGGTTGGCGAGCTTCTGGTCGACCACCTGCTCGTCGTCGAGCCAGCAGGCAATCCGCTCCGGCGTGACGCGAACGCGGACGGTGTACCAGCGGCCCGACTTGAACTCCTTGTAGGACGTCGTGCTGTTGTGGGCCGCATCCTGGCCGTCGATGCTCGAGAGGCCGACGACCCCCCCGCCCCAGCCGCCGACGATGAAGCTGCAGGGATCGTCGCCGACCGGGAACGTCAGCCCGCAGAAGAAATCGTTGCCGTCGACGCGCTGGGCCTCGAGCTCGATCTCGTAGTTCTGCTTCGGCACGTCCTTCGTCCAGGTGATCCCGCTCATGTCGGAGCCACGGCCGATCATGATCGAGCCATCCTCGACAGCAATTTCCCCTTCACCGCCAAACGACGTGCTCTTCCAGCCGCCAAGCGACTCGCCGTCGAACAGCGACTTCCAGCCGGCGTCCCCGGCGGCGGCGGCCCGGGCCCGTGGGGGCTGCTGGGCGGCGGTCAGCTCGGCGACGATTCCGTCGGCTTTGTACACCGTCCGCAGGGCGGCGAGGATCCCAGCGGCGTCGACCGAGACAGCCCGGCTCTGCCGGTCGTCGTAGGCGACGTCGAGGATCAGCGACTGGATGTTGCCGTCGAAGATCAGCCCAACGAGCTCGCCGTCGCGGTTGACCACCGGGCTGCCGGAATTGCCGCCGATGATGTCGGCGGTGGAGACGAAGTTGAACGGGACTTTTAGGAAGGCGTCGTTGGCCTCGAGCTCCTTCCGCTGCGTCTGCCAGCGCGAGGGAAGATCGAACGGCGGCGTCTCCTTCTTCAGCGTCGCCCGATCGAACAGCCCGGCGTAGTGGGTGATCGGATCGATCCGCTTGCCGTCGTGTTCGTAGCCCTTGACCGTGCCGTAGGCGAGGCGGAGGGTGAAGGTGGCGTCGGGATAGAGGCCGTCACCGAGAATCGCGTACTGCGCCTGGGTGATCTCGGCGTGGGCCTGCTGCTTCACCTCGCGGACCGCTTCCATGATCTTTCGCAGCCGGCGGGCCTCGCCGTCGACCGCTGCCGCCAGCGCGATCATCGGATCGCCCGTCTTCTCCACCCCCTTGGCGCCGCCGTCGAGGCCGGCCTGGTAGATCTCGCGGCGCGTGTCACGGACCGGATCCCGCCCCGGCTCCACCGGCCGCTTGCCGAGGCCGGTTCCCTTGACGAGCTCCGCAGCCCGGTCGCGCGGCGACTTGCCGGCGAGCACCGCCTTGACCGTCGCGTCGTCGACGCCGAGAGCCCCCACCATGAAGGTGAGCGAGTCGGCGAGCTTGACCGTCTCGAGGGCATCGTAGACCGGCTCGTCGGAAAACAGCCCCAGCTCCATCGACTCGCGCGCCGACTCGCGAAACTCCCGGAGCCGCTCGCCGCTCCCCTTCGCCTGCTCCTCGGCAGCCCGGAGGATCGCCCGGGCGGTGGAGAAATACTTGCTGTTGAAGGCGGCGCCCCCTTCGAGAAGGTTGTAGCGCAGCGCGATCGAGTCGATCTCCTTCTCGGCATCCTCGATGCGGGCAAACGGCGTCGGCTTGCCGCGCGTCGTTGCTGACTTGGCCATCTCCTCGCGGAGGTAGCGCTCGGCCTCCTCCTTTCGCGCCATGACGCGCGGATCGAGGAGCCCGGAGAGGAGCCCCTCACGTGCCTTGCGGCTGTTCTGGACGCCGAAGAGATCCTCCGAGGCCTGCCGGGCCTCCTCGGGCCCCTGCCCCGAATAGACGCCGAGCATCACCTCGAGGCGACGGAGCATCGCCAGGCTCATCGGCATCTGCCGGTCGCGCATGGCGACGAGCTCACGCATCGTGTTGGCCCGGTCGGTGTGGCCGGGATGGCCGGAGACGAACACGAGCTCCCCTTCGCGGACAGGCTCGGAGCCCCAGGCGAGGAAGTGCTCCACCTTCGCCGGCTTGCCATTCTCGTAGGCCCGGAACAGGCACATGTCGAGATTGAAGCGGGGAAACTCGAAGTTGTCGGCATCGCCGCCGAAGAAGGCGATCTGGCGTTCGGGAGCGAAGACGAGGCGGACATCGGTGTATTTCTTCGCTCGGTAGAGGTGGTAAGCGCCGCCCTGGAAGAGGGTGACGACGTCGCTCCGCAGGCCGGTCTTCTCGAGCGACTCCTGCTCGATCGTGGCCATCGCCTTGCGGCGGGCGGCGAAGGCATCGTCGGCCGACATCCCCGGCTCGACGGCCCCCTGGACGCGCTGCGTGACGTCCTCGATCGACATCAGAACATTGAGCTCGAGGTCGTGGCAGCGGAGCTCGTCGTCGCGCGTCACCGCGGCGAAGCCGTCGCGATAGTAGTCGTGGCTGTCGTCGCCGAGCTTCTGGAGGCTGTCGGCACCGACGTGGTGGTTGGTGAGGACGAGGCCATCGGCCGAGACAAACGACCCCGAGCCCCCGGAATTGAAGCGGACGCTCGACTGCTGGAGATGGAGGAGCCATTCCGGCGTCGGCTTGAAGCCGTGATCCTTCTCGAGGCGCTCCAGCGGCGGTTGGTTGAACAGCCACATCCCCTCGTCGCCCCGGGCGAGCCCTGAAGCGACCAGCGCCAGGCACGCCATTGCGACGAGCGCCCCACGGAAGAATCGTCCACCCGAAGCCGGCATGCGTCGCTCGTCCATGGAAACTGGTCCGCGAAGGAAAGGGGAATCGCTCCACGCCCGCGTGGAAGCCGGCCCATTAGGCTACCCCATTGCCCCGGTCAGGATGAAGCCGGGGGGGCGGAAGTTGTCGGAGGGGCAGCTTGGCGCCGGAAGTATACGGGCGTACACTCTCCAGCGTTCCAGACCTCCCGACCGCTTCGGCCGGCAGAGGACTCACGGCCGAAGTGGCCTGCAAAACCCTCCGGCCGCGGCCGGCATGAATGGAGCGCTCCGATGCTCGCGCGACTGCGGACCTTTTCACTCCAGGGGATCGAGGCGGTGCCGGTCGATGTCGAGGTCGACGTCTCGACCGGGGCCCTCCCGGCGACCGTCGTCGTTGGCCTCCCCGACGCCGCGATCCGCGAGAGCACCCACCGGGTGGCCCGGGCGATGGTCAATTGCGGCTACACCCGGCCACTCGACCGGGTGGTCGTCAACCTCGCCCCGGCGGAGCTACCGAAACAGGCGGCGACGTTCGATCTCCCGATCACGCTCGGGATCCTCGCCGGCAGCGGGCAATTTTCCTCGGAGCGATTCAACGACTATGCGGTCGTCGGGGAGCTGTCGCTCGAGGGCTCGACGCGCCCCGCCCGCGGCGCCCTTTCGATGGCGATCTCGGCCGCCCGCCAGAAAAATCTCCGCGGCGTGGTCGTACCGTCGGCGAGCGCCATCGAGGCGGCGGTCGTCGAGGAGATCGAGATCATCCCCGTCGCCTCGCTCACCGAAGCGGTGCGGTTTTTCGCCGGGGATCTCCAGATCAGCCCGTCGCCGTCGCGGATGGGGGAGTGGTTCAACCAATACGCCTCCTATGACATCGACTTCGCCGACGTCCGCGGGCAAGAGGCGGCAAAGCGGGCGCTCTGTGTGGCGGCGGCTGGCGGGCATAACGTCGCTATGCTCGGTCCTCCGGGGGGGGGCAAGACAATGCTTGCCAAGCGGATCCCGACGATCCTCCCGCCGCTTTCGGCGGCCGAGTCGATCGAGACGACGCGGATCTACAGTTCACTCGGGCTCCTCGCGCCGGGGCAGCCGCTCCTCGCCACCCGCCCCTTCCGCGCACCGCATCATACGATCAGTGAGGCGGGGCTCGTCGGCGGTCGCTCGGTGCCGATGCCTGGCGAAATCAGCCTCGCCCACAACGGTGTCCTGTTTCTTGATGAGCTTCCCGAGTTCAACCGGCGGACGCTCGAGGTGCTCAGGCAGCCGCTCGAGGATGGATCGGTGACGATCAGCCGTGCCAAATCGACGACGCGCTTCCCGGCCGAGTTCATCCTCGTCGCCGCCTTCAACCCCTGCCCCTGCGGCTATCGGGGGGACCCGCGCCGCGAGTGCCAGTGCACGCCGCCGCAGGTGGAGCGATACATGGGGAAGATCTCCGGGCCGCTCCTCGACCGGATCGACATCCAGCTCGAAGTGCCGGCCGTCGCCTACCGCGATCTCTCCGCCAAGCGAGCCGGGACGTCGAGCCACGAGATGCGCGCGGCGGTGAGCGCGGCCCGCGAGCGGCAGGCGGCCCGGTTTGCCGGCAGCAGCACCCGGGCCAATGCCCGGATGTCGAGCCGGTTGGTGCGCGAGCATTGCCAGCTCGACGCGCCGGCCAGCGAGATGCTCAAAGGGGCCGTGTCGAATCTCGGCCTTTCGGCCCGGGCCCACGACAAGGTGCTGCGGGTGGCCCGGACGATCGCCGATCTCGACGCCGCCGAGACGATCCACTGCGCCCACCTCGCCGAGGCGATCAATTACCGCCTCCTCGATCGGACGCTCTGGACCTGAACCCTGGGAAGCGACTCGAGGCTTTCCCAGCAACGCCGCTCTCCAAACCCGATCCGGATGGACCGTCCGCGCGGCTTTTGGCACGATGCGGGGCATGACACGCTGTCTCCCCACACCGCGCCCCGCCGGGGCCCCCCGCGCCGCCGCGACCTCCGCCGAGTCGATCGTTCCGGCAGCCAATCAGCCAGCCTCGGTGGCTCCGCTGCTGGGTGGCGCGGCGGGGCTGGTGTTGCTCGGGATCGCCGCCCTGACCGTCGATGTCCCGGTGGCCGCCTGGTGCAAGGATGGCGCCTGGCCGGCGGCGATGCCGAGCGGGCTTGTGAAGATCGCCGGCGAGATCCACCGGCTCGTAACGCTCTCCGAAGTGATCGGCCACACGGTGAGTGTCGTGATCCTTCTCGGCCTCGTCGCAGCGCTCGATGGCGCGCTCGCCTGGCCGCGGTGGCGAGCGCCAGCGTTCGGCCGGCCTGCGCGGCAACCGACGCCCCAGCAGGCGACATTTGCCCGGTTTCTCGGGGCGACGTTCACCGGCGGGATCCTCACTGACATCATCAAGCTCCTCGTCGATCGGGTGCGGCCGCGGGCCGCCGATTTCGTCACCCACGGCAGCGTCTGGGATTCCTTCAATGAAGCCGTGATCTCCACGGTCACGGGGAGCCGGTCGAACATCAACAGCTTCCCATCGGGGCACTCGGCGATCGCGGCGGGGTTTGCCGCGGCACTGGCCTGGAAATACCCGCGTGGCCGGATCTTCTTTGCGATCTTCGCCCTCATGGCGGCGTCGCAGCGGATCGTCTCCTCGGCCCACTTCCCCAGCGACGCCTGCTTCGGCGCGGCGCTGGGGCTCGTCGGTGCCAGTTTCTTTCTCCGCTGGCAACCGTGGCGACCGGCTTTGCTCCCCCCGAGCGGGCGTGGCTCTGGCGACGTGACATTTAATGGTAGCCCTGCGGGCGATGCCGTATAGTGCGGGGTCTGCGGAGGCCCTCCGCTCCGCACCACATCACCAGCCACGCACCCATCAGGAATCACACCATGCCCGCCCCCAAGAAAGCCAAAAAGGCCGTGAAGTCACGACGTGCCGATACGGCCGACGGGGCGGATGAAGCGCCGATCGCTGCCCTTCCCCAGAGCCCGCCGGAGCCCCCCCGCAGCCTCCGCGTGCTCCTCGTCGACGACGACGCCGAGATCGTCGAATCGATGCGGACCGTCCTCGAGTCGAAGGGCTATGAGATCCTCGTGGCCCGCGATGGCAACCAGGGGATCCTGATGGCCGAGCGCGAAAATCCCGACTTGGTCGTCCTCGACATGATGATGCCGAAGCGGAGCGGCTTCCTCGTCCTCGAGCGGCTGCGCCGCAGCCACCCCGTGCCGATGCGTGTGATCATGATCACCGCCAACGAGGGGAGCCGTCACAAGGCCTATGCGGAGATGCTCGGGGTCGACGACTACATCCGCAAGCCGTTCGCGATGGATCGTCTCCTCGGCAGTGTCGAGCGTCTCCTCGGCGCCGCGCGTTGAGAGGCGCGGCCGCCCGCGATCGCGATGCCGACGTTGCCTTCCGTCGGCTTCTCCCCGCGCCGCGCTCCCTATCCCGCGCTTGGTTGCCAAGGCGCTTGAAGGGGTCGGCGGACTCGTCGAAAGCCGGTTGCAAAGCGGCCGTCAAGTGGGATCGCGACGGCGGAGTCTGGGGAGGATACGCAGGACGAATGTGCGGTTGACCCTCCTCGAGGGGCGTCCTAGATTGCGGCGGTGACCTGCCGATGGCGGTGATCAGCGGTGTCGCGGTCACGAACTTCGGACGGGCGCTGGAAGGGCCGTGTGACTCCTTGCGGGGTGTCGCGGCAAACAGGGGTGCAGATACCGATGCCAGGTGACGAACGTCGATTCGACACCGCCGGGCCGCAGCCGCCGAGCGGCCCGATGACGGGCCGGTCGACCCCGCCGCTCGCGCCCCGCTCCGGGGCGGCTTCATGGGCCGATGGGGATGACATCAAGGAGCGCGTCCGCGATGCCACCGACATCGCCGATCTCGTCGCCTCCTACATCACGCTCCGCCGGCAGGGGAAGAATCTCGTCGGCCTCTGCCCCTGGCACGACGACTCGAAGCCGAGCTTCAACGTCAATCCCGAGCGACAGACGTTTCGCTGCTGGGTGTGCGACATCGGCGGAGACGTGTACAGCCTCCTGATGCGGATGGAGAAGATCGAATTCCGCGAAGCCCTCGAGCAACTCGCCGATCGGGCCGGTATCGATCTCCCCCGTGGACGGGGCGGAGTGCCGGTCGACGAGCGGAAATCGCTCCACAAAGTGCTGACCTGGGCCTGCGACCGGTTTTCCGACCACCTCCGCCGCGCCCCCGACGCCGAACCGGCCCGGGCCTACCTCCGCGACCGCGGCCTGGCGCCTGAGACGATCGAGCGTTTCCAACTCGGCTCCGCCCCGGCGGCCTGGGACTGGCTCCTGCGGCAGGCGCCGGCGGCGGGATTCTCCGCCGAGCTTCTCGCCCGCGCCGGCTTGGCCGTCGAGCGGCAGGAGCGCGGCGGGCACTACGACCGCTTCCGCGACCGGGTGATGTTCCCGATCCGTGACCCGCAGGGGCGCTGCGTCGCCTTCGGCGGCCGCGTCCTCCCCGGCTCGACCGAGGGGGCGAAATACATCAACTCCCCCGAGTCGCCGGTGTTCTCGAAGAGCTCGCTCCTCTACGGCCTCGACAGTTCGCGCGACGCAATGGCCCGGACCGGCCGGGCGGTCGTCGTCGAGGGCTACACCGATTGCCTCGCGGCCCGGCAGGTCGGTTGCGATGACGTCGTCGCCGTCCTCGGCACGGCGCTCGGCGAGCGCCATGCCAAGCTCCTGCGGCGCTACGCCGATCGTCTCGTTCTCGTTCTCGACGGCGACGAGGCGGGACGGCGGCGGGCCGACGAGGTGCTCGATGTCCTCCTCGCCGAGCCGATTGACATCCGCATCGCCCGCATGCCTGACGGTGTCGACCCCTGCGAGTTTGCCCTCCAGCACGGGCGCGAGGCGTTCGAGGCCCTCGTCGGGTCGGCGGTCGATGCCCTCGACTACCGGCTTGAGGAGGCGGCGGCGAAAGTGGCTGGGCGGGGCGACGATGCCGCCTTGGCCGCGGTGGAGAGCGTGCTTGTCGCCCTGTCGCGCGTCTCTCATCGCTCCACGCTCGCCCCGTCGCAGCGGCGCTTGCGCGAGGATCAGGTTCTCGGCCGGCTGGCGCGACGTTTCGGGCTGTCGCGGGAAGCACTCCTCGGCCGGCTCTCCGCCCTCCGGAAGGACTTCTCCACCCGCATGCCTTCGCCGCAGGATGATGGCGAGCCCCGCATCGAGCGCCTCCCCGCCGTCACCCCGACCCGTCTCCCCGCCTGGGACCGGGAGGTCCTCGAGGTCCTCGTCGGCGTGCCCGAGGCAATGGGGCTGGTGATCCGCGAGATTCCCGCCGACGATCTCGAACACCGCGCCAGCCGCACCGTCCTCGAGACGGCGCGGCGGATGCATGCCGAGGGGCGTGAGGTCAGCCTCGGTGCCCTGCTCCTGGAATTGACCGATCCGGCCCTGCACAGTCTGCTGGTCGCCGTCGACTCGGATCTCCACTCGAGCACCGCGGCCACCGCCGCCGACCGCCTCTCCCATCTCGAGGAAGCGCTGCGCCAAAGGCGCGCGGATCGGGATGTGGCCGCGGGGATCCGCACGTTGAAATCCTCGAGCCTCAATGCAGAGGCCGAGGCGTTCGTTCTCGAGCAACTCGTCGCCACGCGGCGGGAAGCCCAGGGCATGACCGATCCCAAGGATGGGTGAAGGTGCCCGTCTCGTTGACTGCGATCGGCGAATCCCGGCTCCGGCCGGGAAGCGCCGGGGGGCGGTTCGCGAGTGACGGTAAGATGGTGAAGGAGACCACCAATGAAGAAGCAGGCTGCACGGATGGCGATGTCGCACGACCCCACCTCCCGGATCCCGTCCCCCCGGACGAACGCTCCGGATGATTCCTCCCCCCAGCCGAACCCGTCGAGCGCGGCCGGCGATGACCGAGTCGAAGCGGACGCCGGGGCCGGCCCCGACATCCTCCCCTTCGCGGCCGCCGCGAAACCCGTTGCTGCCCATGACCACGAACTGGCCGCGCTCATTGCCACCGGCCGCGCCCAGGGCTACCTGACGTTCGACCAGGTCAATTCCTACCTCCCCGACGAGGCGGTTGACCCCGAGAAGATCGACGCGCTGCTGGTGGCCCTCGAGGAGAAGGGGATCGATCTTCTCGACGAGGCACCGGCGCCGCGGGTGACGGCGGCCAGCGGCCCGGCGCCGAAGGCCAAGGCATCTCCCCGTCGCGACGAGGCGATCACCACGGCTCCCTCCAACGCCGGCAACGATCCAATCCGGATGTATCTGGCGCAGATGGCCGAGATCCCCCTCCTGACGCGGCCGGAGGAGATCGCCCTGGCGAAGCGGATCGAGGTCACGCGGAAGCGATTCCGGCGAGCGATCCTCGGCTGTTCGTGGTCGATGCAGACGACCGTCGACACCCTCCAGCGGGTCCACGGGGGGAAGCTCCCCTTCGACCGGACGATCAAAGTCTCGCTCACCGAGCGGCTCACGAAGGAGCAGATCCTGTCGCGGATGCCGCACAACCTCGCCACGCTCGCGCGGCTTGTGGAGCGGAGCAAGGCCGATTTCCGCCTCCTCGTCAGCAAGCGGACCGGCCCCGACGAGGCCCGCGCGGCCCGGCTGCGATTCCGCCGCGACCGTGCCAAGTCACTGACGCTCGTCGAGGAGTTGAGCCTGCGGACCCGGCGGGTGCAGCCGCTCCTGAAGGTGCTCCGCGGGATGTCTTCGCGGATGGACCGGCTCCAGCAGGAACTGCGGCTGGTCGATCACGGCCATGGCTCCCGTGACGACCGGGCCGACCTGCGGAAGGAGCTCCGGGACCTCATGCTCTCGACCCTCGAGAGCCCGCGGTCGCTGCGGACGCGGGTGGGGGCGCTGGAAAAGCTCCAAGCCGAGTACGAGACGGCGAAGCGCAACCTTTCCGCCGCGAACCTCCGCCTCGTCGTCTCGATCGCCAAGAAATACCGTAACCGCGGTCTCTCCTTCCTCGATCTCATCCAGGAGGGGAACACCGGGCTGATGCGGGCGGTCGACAAGTACGAATACCGGCGCGGGTTCAAGTTCTCGACCTACGCCACCTGGTGGATCCGGCAGGCGATCACGCGGGCGATCGCCGACCAGGCGCGGACGATCCGCATCCCGGTCCACATGATCGACGTCCTCTCCAAGCTCCGGACCACCGCCAAGCGGCTCCTCCACGAGCTCGGCCGCGAACCGACGACCGAGGAGATGTCGCAGGCCTCGGGGATCCCCCTCGACGAAGCACGGCGCGTGCTCGACATGGGGCGTCAGCCGATGAGCCTCGACCGGCCGGTCGGTGAGAGCGAGGATGCAAGCTTCAGTGAGTTTGTCGAGGATTTGTCGGCGGAGAGCCCGACGCAGTCGGCCACCAACGGCCTTCTGAAGGATCGCATCGAGTCGCTTCTGAAGACCCTCACCTTCCGGGAGCGGGAGATTATCCGCCTCCGCTACGGCCTCACCGACGGCTACACCTACACGCTCGAGGAAGTGGGGCGGATCTTCCGCGTCACCCGAGAGCGTGTCCGGCAAATCGAGGCCAAGGCGGTGAAGAAGCTCCAGCACCCGGTCCGGTCGCGGCAGCTCGAGAGCTTCCTCGGCGGCGTGCCGGGCTGACGCCCCGATCCGCACCGTTCGGCGGGCCGGCCGTGCCGGTTTGCTCCCCCCGGGAGCCGACCGACGGCCGGCCCGCCCTCGTTTTGCCCCCCCGGATGACCGGCGGAGGGCTCTGGCGGCGGACGGATGAATGGCCGGCAGACGTCTGGTAAGCTGCGATTTCCCGTCCGCCCCATCTCTCCCCCGTCAGGCTCCCATGGCCCTTGCCGTCACCGCCGATGCCGTGCGCACCCTGCACCGCATGCATCGTCAACTCGAGGATCTGCGCTCGCGGCTCGCCGCCGGCCCCCGGGCGATCGATGCCCGCAGCCGGAATGCCGACGCCATCACGGCCAGGCTGGGTGTGCTCCAGGAGGAGATCCGCAAGGCGCGTCTGGTGGCCGATCAAAAGCAGCTCCAGCTCCGCTCCATGGAGACCCGCATCAAGGATTGTGAAGCCAAGCGCAACGCCGCGAAAACCAACCGCGAATACCAACTCCTCGGCGAACAGATGGCCGCCGACGACGCGGCGAAGAAGGTCCTCGAGGACGAGATTCTCGAGGCCCTCGAGCGCGTTGACGGCCAGAAGGCGACCCAGCCGCCGATGGAGGCCGAGCTCGCAGTGGCGAAGGCTTCGCTCGAGGAGATGAAGCGAAAGGTCCAGGCAGAGCGCGGCGCCCTCGACACGGAAGTAACGCGGATCGTCGCCGATCTGGAGCGGGCCGAAGAGGAGCTCCCCACCGAATCCCGTGAGTCATACCGGCGGATGGTGCGGAGCAAGGGGGCCGATGCCATGGCCCAACTCGACGGCGAGAGCTGCGGGGGATGCTGCCAGCAGCTCCCCCCCAATGCGGTCGCCGAGCTGTCGCAGGGGAGGGTTGTCCCCTGCCGAAGCTGCGGCCGCATGGTCTACGCCTCCAGGGCCGACTGATCCGGCCACCGCTCGCCCCTTCCCATCCCCTCCGCGGGGAGATGGCCGCCGCGTCCCCCCCGATCTCGTTCCGTTTCCTTCTTTTTCGAGGATCCGATGTCCGACCGCATCCCCATGACCCAGTCCGGGTACGAGAAGCTCCGCGCCGAAGTCGAACACATGAACACGGTGGAAATGCCGAAGATCGCCGCGCGCGTGGCCGCCGCCCGGAGCGAGGGCGATTTGAGCGAGAACGCCGAATACCACGGTGCCCGCGAGAGCCAGGGGATGATGCAGGCGAAGATCAACCTCCTTGCCGACAAGCTCGCCCGCGCCGTGATCGTGGAACGGCCGAAGGAGGCCAACGGCGAGGTGGTCTTCGGAGCCACCGTCGTCGTCAAGGATCTGAAGTTCGGTGACGAGGAGATTTACGTGCTCGTCGGCGCCGGCGAAGAGGATTTTGACGCCGGGCGGATCAATGTCGCCAGCCCCTTGGCCCAGGGGCTGCTGGGGCGGAAGGTCGGGGAGACGGTCGCCATCGACGTCCCTGCCGGCACGATGCGAATGGAGATCCTCGAAGTCCGCTTCGAGGACATCTGATCAGCCGCTCGCACCCGTCCCATCGGCCAATCCCTCCCACAAGGCGCTGCCGATGCGGATGATCGTCGCCCCCTCCAGGATCGCGTCGACGAAGTCGCCGCTCATGCCCATCGACAGCTCGATAAGCCCCGGATGATCGGCCGCGAGCCGGTCCCGCAGCCCCCGCAGGAGCGCGAACTGGCGGCGGGCCGTGCCATCGTCCCCCGTCGGCCCCCCTGATGTTGGCGCCGACGCCATCCCCATCAGCCCACGGATCTCCACCGGCCCCCCTGCCGCGGCGTTGAGGAGCGCTCCCACCCCCTCCGGAGCGATCCCGCTCCGGCCGGGATCACCGTCGAGATTGACCTCGACCAGCGCCTCCACAGCCCGCGACTGGAGCGCCGCCTCGGCCATGATCTCGTCGAGGAGGCGGCGGCTGTCGAGCGAATGGAGGAGCGACACCACCGGCAGCGTCCGCCGGACCTTGTTCCGCTGCAGGCGGCCAATCAGATGCCAGCGGGCGGCCGACCAGGGGGCGCCTGCGGCGGCGAAGCCTGCCGCCCGTTCCCACAGGCTCTGCGGCCGGCTCTCCCCCAGATCGGCGCACCCGGCTTCGAGGAGGATGGCGGCCCAGGCCGGCGGAACATACTTCGTGACGCCGACGATCCGCACCGTCTCCGGCGCGCGGGCCGCGCGCCGGCAGGCTTCCGCCACCGTGCTGCGGACAGCGGCCAGGTTCTCCCGGGAGCGGTCGACGAGACGCGGGTCGGGCGTGGAGAGGTCGAACGGTGGCCTGACCGGGGGCGTCATTCGATCTCCAGCGTCCGCGACACCTCGCCGCTGCGGCGCAGCCGACCGAGGAGGAACTCGCAGGCGACGTTGCAGCCGAGGAGGGTGCGGTTGCGGGGCGTATCGAGAGCCCGGTAGAGGAGCCATTGCTCGAGCCCGACCTGAACCCGGAAACCGACCGCCTCGTGACGCTTGAGGTTTTGCCGCTGATCTGCCACCGAGAGCGGCCGCCAGGTGACAGGCAGTTCGGCCCTTTCGGGATCGAGATCGAACCACACCGGAAAGGAGTACCGCCCCCCCTCGCCGTCGCCGCGCAGCCGCAGCACATCCCCATCCTCGTCGAGCCCACCCGCCGCGGTGGCCGCCCGCCATTCGGGCAG
>Ga0114973_10001650_pt1 | contig 16467 bp, 17 predicted proteins | sample M_140807_MF_Meta_FD_87025 | JGI IMG/M metagenome (GOLD analysis project Ga0114973, IMG submission 87025) | Freshwater microbial communities from Lake Montjoie, Canada to study carbon cycling - M_140807_MF_MetaG | ecosystem: Environmental > Aquatic > Freshwater > Lake | place: Lake Montjoie...
CATTTTGGCCACCACCGCACGTCCGCGGTATTGTGACTGTGTCCGGTGCACGATGATGGACAAAGCATCCACCTTTTCACCATTGAGCAAGATGTCCACCTTCACAACATCGGATGCCCGAAATTCCTTGAAGGTGTAGTCCATCGATGCATAGCCACGAGAGACCGATTTGAGCTTGTCAAAAAAGTCCAACACGATCTCGCCCAAGGGCATTTCATAGGTCAGCATGACCTGACGGCCGTGGTAGGCCATGTTCATTTGCAAACCACGCTTTTGATTTGCCAAGGTCATGACCGGACCCACATAGTCTTGGGGCATGTACAAATGCACGGTCACAATCGGCTCGCGAATTTCCTGCAACTTACCCTGCTCGGGCATCTTGGAAGGGTTCTCAACCATGACGACTTCGCCGTCTGCTTTGACGACTTGGTAAACCACACTGGGTGCTGTAGTGATCAAGTCTTGATCGAATTCTCGCTCGAGTCGTTCTTGCACAATTTCCATGTGCAACAAACCCAAAAAGCCACAACGAAAACCAAACCCCAAGGCCTGAGAAACTTCAGGCTCATAGTGAAGCGAGGCATCGTTCAGCTTGAGTTTCTCTAACGCGTCACGCAGTGAGTCGTATTCACTCGATTCGCTCGGGTACAAACCGGCAAAAACCTGAGGCTGAATTTCTTTAAAGCCAGGCAAAGCGACTGTCGCAGGTCCCAAATTATTGGGCAGCTTCTTTTCAAGGGTGATCGTGTCACCCACTTTGGCAGCCTGAAGCTCTTTGATGCCGGCGATGATGTAACCCACTTGCCCTGCTTCAAGGCTGGGCCGGACTTCGTTGGCCGGCGTGAACACACCTAAATTGTCTGCGTTGTACACAGTCTCGGTGGCCATCATTTTGAAACGCTCGCCTTTGGCCAATCGCCCATCAATGACCCGCACCAACATCACGACGCCTACATAGGTATCGAACCAGCTGTCAACGATCATGGCACGCAAAGGTGCATTGGGATTGCCTTTGGGGGCAGGAATCTTGGCAACAATCGCTTCCAAGATTTCATCGACGCCCATTCCCGTTTTGGCCGAGCAGGGAATCGCATCGCTGGCATCAATACCGATCACGTCTTCAACTTCGGCCTTGGCATTCTCAGGGTCGGCTTGTGGCAAATCCATTTTGTTCAGAACGGGCACCACCTCCACACCAAGGTCCAATGCGGTGTAGCAGTTGGCCACTGTTTGCGCCTCAACACCTTGGCTTGCATCGACTACCAACAAAGCCCCTTCGCATGCAGAAAGGGAGCGCGAGACCTCATAAGAAAAGTCCACGTGACCAGGCGTATCGATCAAATTCAGGTTGTAAATTTGCCCGTCTTTGGCCTTGTATTGCAACGCAGCCGTTTGCGCTTTGATGGTGATGCCCCGCTCTTTTTCAATGTCCATGGAGTCCAACACTTGTGCAGACATCTCCCGGTCTTGAAGGCCACCACAACGCTGAATGAGTCTGTCGGCTAAGGTGGATTTGCCATGATCGATGTGCGCAATGATCGAAAAATTTCTGATGTTATTCATCAAGGAGTTGCTACAAGTGATTGAAATTGAAAGGACCGGTACAAGAAAAAAGGGCGCGTCAATCTAGACGCGCCCTGAACCAACAATCTATGGCAACTGCGATAGCTGGAAGTTCATTGTAGGCAAAAAGCCTTGGGCGCACATCCTGAAAATCGCACAGAACGCAGCGTTGTCGCACTGCAACATAAATTTTATTCACAGCTTATCCACACTTATGCATAGGAATCTATTGAACAAGTTGTGGGTGGCCTGTGGATCAGTGGTGGACTGAAGTGGAACATCCCACATCATGGGTATTTACCTGCACCTTATGCGATGAATCAACAACACACTTGGCTTATTTTAGCCATTTTTGTTAGGAGCCAACCAAAAAGTTAGTGATTGCAAACTTATTAAAAAGTTTATTTTTAAAAATTTCCAGCTTGTTCAGTGTTGTATTGGTGCATTGGGAAAGCGCTATGCCCCGCTTGTGCGAAGGGGTTTTAAGGGTGTTCAAACGCCTCATTGCAGCAAGCAATGCCTCAGCGGCTGGGGCGAATCAAGGCGTATTGCGCCACATCAGAGCGGCGAAACAAGACATTGAATGGCTTGCTTTTATCGATTTTGGCCATGGCCAACTCAAAGTCGCGCAACTGCGCAATTTCAATATTGGCTATAGACAAAATGACATCCCCTTCGCGCAAACCTGCGCGGGCTGAAGCGTCTGCGACGGATTCAATACGCACGCCGCCTTTCAGTTTGAGTTCCTTTTTTTGTACGTCCGTTAGATCGGCCACAACCAAGCCCATTGACTGCGCTGTGCCCGCAGATTTTGGTTCCGCAGCAGCTTGCACTGCCTTACTTGTTTTAACGGGTTCCAACTCGGCGATGGTCACGGCCAAGTCTTTGCTGGCCCCACGTCTGAAGACCACCAGGTTGCTCCGTGTCCCAGGCTTGGTGTTACCGACCAGGCGTGGCAAATCAGTGGCTTTTTCAATCGGCTTGCCATCGAAACGGGTAATGATATCGCCCGGCTCCAGGCCCGCTTTATCGGCAGGCGAACCCGATTCAATGCTGCGCACAAAAGCGCCTTGGACGCTGCCAAGGCCAATCGACTCTGCCACCTCTTTCGTCACATCACCAATTTGGACGCCAATACGACCGCGGGTGACATGTCCATTCTGTCGCAGCTGATCGCTCACCCGAATGGCTTCGTCCATCGGAATGGCAAATGAAATACCCATGAACCCCCCCGAGCGCGAATAGATCTGACTGTTGATACCCACAACCTCGCCGCGCATGTTGATGAGTGGTCCCCCAGAATTACCCGGATTGATCGCCACATCAGTTTGAATAAAAGGAAGGTAGTCGCCGGTATCACGCTGCTTGGCACTCACAATGCCGGCTGTTACAGAGTTCTCAAGTCCAAACGGTGAGCCAATGGCCATCACCCATTCGCCGACTTTCAAACGCGAGACATCGCCCACTTTGATTGCAGGCAACCCGGTAGCCTGTATTTTCACGACCGCCACATCGGTCCTTTTGTCTGCGCCCACAATGCGGGCTTTGAACTCTCTTTTGTCGGTCAAAGTGACCAACACCTCATCTGCACCCTCCACCACGTGGGCGTTGGTCATGATGTACCCATCTGACGACAACACAAATCCAGAGCCAACACCTTTAGGCTGGGCCGGCTCTTCTGAGGGCTGGGGTTTATTGGGGCGCGGATTTTGCCGAGGCGCATTGGGCATGGGAACACCAAAAAACTTCCGAAAAAGCTCCTGCATCTCTTCATCAGAACCAGTGCCCCCTTGGGCATTCGCTTTGACTTTTTCCAAAGTCCGGATGTTCACGACCGAAGGTCCAACCAGCTCCACCAATTCAGTGAAATCGGGCAAGCCTTTGACCACCTGCGCTTGGACTGCTGCGGGAGATACCGCCGCAGAGACGAGTGTTAACGAAGCCGGTAATGCAGCCACAAAACTCAAAGAGGCAACGGCCATCCATCTTGAGATACTCTTGCAAGTCCTAATCATTCATACGCTCCATCGTGAAAAACCAAGCAACCACGCACATAAGATTTACCAGCACAACTTTCAAGCGGTCTGCCGTTATTTAAGTGGCGAATATACAGCGCAACGCATGTCATGCCATTTCACAGGTGCAAAGCCTTTGTAAAGCCAGACCCATTGCTGTGTGCCTGGAACATCCACGGATGCACCTGTCAATCGTAAAAGCAAAGCCTGCTGAACATCCAAAATGACGACGACACTGGAGACAGTCTGAGCAGTCTCATTTTGTTCACCATCCAAACAGCGCCAAACCTGACCATTCCAATGCAACCAACACATGGTTTTTTTTCGCGAAGCAAGCGGTAGGCATGCAGCCCCTGCGGCGGACAATATGAGCACAGAGACAAAGGCAAGCCAAATACCGATCTGCCCCACACTGAGTAGCCATCCCGTCAAAATAGCACCGCCCAACCCCAACCCACCATATAGCCAGAAAATCCATAAAAAATGCCCCACCGGATACATCACCAATGGGGCATTTCGCATGAATAGGGCGTCGCGTTAAATGCGTTTGAAGACCAAACTGCCGTTGGTTCCACCAAACCCGAAATTGTTTTTAAGCGCCACATCGATCTTGACGTCACGGGCCGTGTTGGCACAGTAGTCAAGATCACACTCAGGGTCCTGGTTGTCCAAATTAATGGTTGGTGGCACTTTTTGGTGGTAAAGCGACAACACGGTAAAAATACTTTCAACACCACCCGCGCCGCCCAACAAGTGTCCTGTCATGGATTTTGTGGAGCTGACCAAAATGTTTTTTGCATGATCGCCCAAGGCCGCTTTTATGGCACTGGTTTCATTGACGTCACCCAGGGGGGTGGATGTGCCGTGCGCGTTCAGGTATTGAATTTGATCCGGATTCACACCCGCATTGCGCATCGCCGAGACCATGGCGCGGCGCGGCCCGTCCATGCTGGGTGCGGTCATATGACCCGCATCGGCACTCATGCCGTAACCGCTGAGCTCGGCATAAATGCGAGCACCGCGGGCTTTGGCATGTTCGTATTCTTCCAGCACCATCACGCCGGCACCTTCACCCAGAACAAACCCGTCGCGGTCTTTGTCCCAAGGGCGGGAAGCGGTTGTGGGATCGTCGTTACGGGTCGACATGGCACGCATCGCAGCAAAACCGCCAATACCCAGCGGTGATACACACGCCTCCGAGCCGCCGGCCACGATCACATCGGCATCGCCGTATTCGATCATGCGACCGGCTTCGCCAATACTGTGCAACCCGGTGGTGCACGCGGAGACCACGGCCAGGTTAGGGCCTTTGAAACCGAATTTCATCGACACGTGCCCTGAAATCATGTTGATGATCGAAGCAGGCACAAAAAATGGAGAAATTCGACGTGGGCCACGGCTTGTGTACTCGGCATGCATGCCCTCGATCATCGGCAAACCGCCGATACCCGAGCCGATCACTCAACCAATGCGGGTGGCCAGTTCATCGTCCAGAGCATCACCCGTTGGCAAGCCTGCATCTTGCACTGCCTGCATGGCCGCTGCCACGCCGTAGTGGATGAAATGATCCATAGTGCGCGCATCTTTGGCGCTGATGTACGCTTCGAGATCAAAGTCTTTGACCTCACCCGCAATCTTGCAAGCAAAGGCAGAGGCATCAAATTTAGTGATCAGACCAATACCAGACTGACCGGCAAGAAGCTTGGACCATGCATCAGCCACCGTGTTGCCCACGGGGCTGATACATCCCAAACCCGTGACTACAACGCGGCGCCGGGTCATCGTCGATCAGGCCTTTTTGCTTTGTGCGTAATCAATCGCGGCTTGAACCGTGGTGATTTTTTCTGCGTCTTCGTCTGGAATTTCAATGCCGAATTCGTCTTCGAGTGCCATCACCAATTCCACTGTGTCCAAAGAGTCCGCGCCCAGATCGGCCACAAAGGCTTTTTCATTGCTGACTTGTGACTCTTCAACGCCGAGTTGTTCGGCAATGATTTTTTTGACACGTGCTTCGATATCGCTCATGGTTCCCTCTGAGGGTTGTGAAAAACAAGATTTTAACCGCCTCAGACCCCCCAAACCTGCTGAGTGACAAAACGGAGACTATAAATAGGCAATTCAGGTCATGAACATGCCGCCATTGACATGTAATTCTTGGCCCGTCACATAGGCCGCTAAAGGGCTGGCCAGATAACTGACTGCGTGTGCAATGTCTGCAGGCAGTCCAAGGTGCCCTAAGGGAATTTGATTCAAAAGTGCTTTTTGTTGCGCTTCGGGCAAGGCTGCGGTCATGTCCGTCTCGATGAAACCGGGTGCAACGCAGTTCACCGTAATGTTGCGGCTGCCCAGCTCTCGGGCCAACGCACGGGTCATACCCGCCACACCCGCTTTGGCGGCTGCATAGTTGGCTTGCCCCGGGTTACCCGAAGCGCCCACCACACTGGTGATGCTGATGATGCGGCCATAGCGCTGCTTCATCATGGGGCGCATCACAGTGCGACTCATGCGAAAAACAGCTTTCAGGTTGGTGTCCAGCACGGCATCCCAGTCGTCGTCTTTCATGCGCATCGCCAAAGTGTCGCGCGTAATGCCTGCGTTGTTGACCAACACATGCAAAGCGCCGTGCTCTTTGATGATGCTGTCAATCAAAGCCTCGGCTGCGTTTGCATCATTGACATCCAAATTGGCACCCCGGCAACCCGGAAAGGCTGACAACGCAGCACTGATGCGCGCACCGCCCTCATCGGTTGTCGCTGTTCCAATGACTTTGAGTCCATGCTCGGCCAATTGGAAGGCGATGGCAGCGCCAATACCGCGAGAAGCGCCAGTGACCAAGGCCACTTGACCTGCAAATTGAATTTCGCTCATGCCAACTGCCCTTTGACTTCGTTCAATGACGCAGTATCGTAGACAGCCCAGCCCGTCATCTCGGCGTCGATGCGCTTGGTCATGCCGGCCAATACTTTGCCAGGGCCGCACTCAATCACATTCAAAATTGCTCGCGCTTTGATGGCCTGCACACACTCCACCCAGCGCACCGGACCAAAGGCCTGGCGATACAACGCGTCTCGAATCCGCTGCGCATCGGTCTCTGCCGTGACATCAATGTTATTGATCAGCGGAATTTGACCTGAACCGAAAACAGTGTCCGCCAATTTAAGGGCCAGTTTGTCTGCGGCCGGCTTCATCAATCTCGAATGAAAAGGTGCCGACACAGACAGCAACATGGCACGTTTGGCGCCATTCGCTTTTAAAACTTCACAGGCTTTATCGACGGCTGCCTTGCTACCTGCAATCACGGTTTGGGCTGCCTCATTGAAGTTCACCGCCTCAACCACCTCTTTGCTTCCAAATGGAAAAGTAGCTTGCGCCTCAGCACAACCCGCGACCACCTGTGCCGATGGCATGCCCAATATCGCCGCCATTGCACCAACGCCTACAGGCACAGCTTCTTGCATGGCCGCAGCGCGAAAACGCACCAAAGGTGCCGCTTGCGCCAATGTCAACACCCCAGATGCAACCAAGGCGGAATACTCGCCCAAAGAATGTCCTGCCACCACAGCGGGCTGCGGGCCGCCTTCATGCCGCCAAGCACGGTAAACGGCTACAGCGGCAACCAACATCACCGGCTGGGTATTGGTCGTTAAAGCGAGGGCTTCTTTCGGACCATGTCGTATCAGGGCGCCCACATCTTCGTTCAAGGCGTCTGAAGCTTCTTTCAAAGTTTCAAGCACCGCGGGGTGATCACCCCAAGCATCCAGCATACCGACCGACTGTGAGCCTTGACCTGGGAAAACAAATGCAAATGTTGTCATGGTGTTGTTCATGAAAAGTACCCTCCAGCGCTGTCTGGTTTTTGCAAGCCCAGCGCCCTCCCAAACTTATTGGCCTGGTCTCACAGCTTGAGCAAGACTGAGCCCCAAGTGAAACCACCGCCCACACCCTCCAGTAAAAGAGTTTGTCCTTTTTGAATGGTGCCGTTGCGCACCGCATGATCAAGTGCCAAAGGAATGGACGCGGCCGAAGTGTTGCCGTGCTGATCAACTGTGACGATCACCTTGTCCATGGACATTTTCAGCTTACGGGCTGTGCTTTGCATGATCCGGATATTGGCCTGGTGCGGGATCAACCAATCGATATCGGCTTGAGTCAATTGCGCTTTCGCCAAACTGGCGCGAGCGGTTTCTTCCAAAACACCCACGGCCAATTTAAAAACAGCCTGGCCGTCCATCTTCAAGACCGGATCGCCCAGCACAGAGCCGCCTGAAACATGACCTGGCACACACAAAATGGCGGAATGTTTGCCATCGGCGTGGATATCGGTTGCCAAAATTCCAGGCACTTCAGAGGCTTCGAGCACAACGGCACCTGCTCCATCACCAAACAAAACACAGGTTGTGCGGTCTTTGAAATCCAAGATACGACTGAAAACCTCAGCGCCAATCACCAAGGCCTTGGATGCAGAACCACTTTGAATCAGGGCGTCAGCCACGGTTAAGGCATAAATAAAACCACTGCACACAGCCTGAACGTCAAATGCAGGGCAGCCGGCAATGCCCAGTTTGTGCTGCAACAAGGTGGCCGTTGATGGAAAAACCATGTCAGGCGTTGAAGTAGCAACGATGATCAAGTCAATGTCTTCAGGCTTCAGGCCTGCGGCTTCTATGGCCTTGCGGGCAGCTTGCATGCCCAAATCACTGCTTGCCGAACCGGCATCGACAAAGTGACGGGCACGAATACCGGTGCGCTCCACAATCCATTCGTCTGAAGACTCGACGCCTTGAACAGCCAATTGGGCAACCAAATCGGCATTCGTTAACCGACGGGGAGGCAAGAAACTGCCAGTGCCAGTGATACGGGAGTAAGGTCTCATTATTGTGGGACCTGTGCCACAGCCTCTGACTGCATGCTTGCCAACAAAAGGGCGGCATGCGTGATTCGGGCCTGCACTCGGTCCAGTAATTGGTAACGAGATGCATCATACGCTCGGTTCAATGCGGCTTCGAAAGCGAACGCATCTGCCGATCCATGGCTCTTGAAAACCAAACCACGCAGTCCCAATAAGGCCGCACCGTTGTACCGACGATGGTCCACACGCGACTTAAATGCAGATAAGATTGGATAAGCCAAAAAGGCAACAAATTTAGTGAAAATGTTGCGCGTAAACTCAGCAGTCAAAAAACCACTGACCATGGTCGCCAGCCCCTCGCTGGCTTTGAGCGCCACATTACCCACGAAACCGTCGCAGATCACGATGTCGACGGTTCCTTTGAAAATGTCATTGCCTTCCACGTTACCATAGAAGTTCAATTCTCCAGCCAGGCCCGCCGACCTCAAAAGTTCACCGGTTTTCTTGATGACGTCATTGCCTTTAATGACTTCTTCGCCCACATTCAGCAAACCCACGGTAGGATTTTCGTTGCCTTGAAGCACAGACACCAAGGCCGAACCCATGACCGCGAACTGAAGTAAATCCTCAGGAGAACAATCCACGTTAGCTCCCAAGTCGAGCATGGTCGTGCTGCCGCCTTTGAAGTTTGGCATTTGTCCTGCAATGGCAGGACGGTCAATGCCCTGCATGGTTTTAAGCACGTACCGCGCTATCGCCATCAAAGCACCCGTATTGCCAGCCGAAATAGCCGCCTGCGCCGCCCCTTGCTTGACCTGCTCGATGGCAATCCGCATCGAAGAGTCTTTTTTGCGGCGAAGAGCAATTTCAAGCGAGTCGTCCATGCCAACCACCTCACTGGCATGAACAACTTTGCCACGGGGCTCTTGCCAGCCGGAGAAGGCTTCGGGCAAGCCGACCAACAACAAACGCGCATCGGGGTGCTTGATCAAAAAACGCTGGCAAGCCGCCAGCGTCACACGGGGACCGTGGTCGCCGCCCATGCAATCAACGGCCAGTGTGATCACATCAGGAGTTGACATAAAAGGGATGCATCAAAAATAAGGCCCGAGCTACGGAAAAAGTAGCATCGGGCCCTTGAAGCCAGTGTGACTTAGGCTTCAGATTTATTTTTCAACACCTGACGGCCACGGTAAAAGCCATTAGGACTGATATGGTGACGCAGGTGTGTTTCGCCCGTGGTCGGCTCCACGGCGATGCCTGGCACATTCAATGCATTGTGCGAACGGTGCATGCCGCGCTTGGACGGAGACTTTTTGTTTTGCTGAACGGCCATGATGGCTCCTTGAAAGCGTTGGATGCCGCGCGTTCGAAGAAGGACGCAGCTTCTGAGTTAGAAAAAGTATGCCCAGACATTCCGAGCGAAGCCATTGATTATAGCCCAACTTGGGGCTTAACTGGACTTTTTAAGCTTCAACTCCGCCAAAGCCGCGAAGGGGTGGGGGCGTTTTTCCTCTTCTTGTTCAAACTGGGGGTCTTCAACTGACATGTGCAAAGGCTCCGGGCAAGCTTCATGCAGGGGCACCAAAGGCATGGCCAAAATCAACTCGTCCTCCACCAGATCGATCATATTGAACTCTCGGCTTATGACCAAAAGATCCTCTTCCTGCTCGTCATCCAGCGCCATGGCCGTGGCCTCATCAGCGACAAAGCGGAAAGATCTGTCCACATTGACAGCGGTCAATACAGGGCTGAGGCAGCGTTGACACAACAGCGGCAAAACCGCATTGACTTGCAAATGAAGCCACACTTGATCTTGCGCCCCCACCTCGGGGACAGCTTCGCCTCGGGCTTGCCACTTCACTGGGGGCGACTCACCTGCGCCTTCGGACTCTGCTGAAAGACGCTCCCATTGCACCAGCGGTGCCTGGCCCGAAAGCGTCGCCCCATCACGAGAAAAGGCCCTCACATCGAGCCTCTGGGGGTGCCACTTGGCATCACTTTTATGTTCCATGGCTGCAGTGTAAGAGAATTACGGCATGTCAAACCCCGCATTGCCCACCCACTCACCCGAAAGTCGCGCCCTCGTCTTGGGCTCTACATCACCTTATCGACGCGAATTGCTGGCGCGATTACGTATCCCATTTGTCACCGCATCGCCAGAGGTAGACGAGACACCCCACATAGGTGAAACACCCCAACAATTGGCACTGCGCCTGGCACTTGCGAAAGCAAGAGCGGTGGCCCTCCAATTTCCGCAAGCCGTGGTCATAGGGTCTGACCAGGTCGCAGATTTGGATGGCGACCCCCTGGGAAAGCCTGGGCAACATGACCGGGCCGTGGCGCAACTTCGACGCATGCGGGGTCAATTGGTTATTTTCCAAACTGCGGTGTCTGTGGTGTGTTTGGCAAGCCAATTTGAGGAAACTCAATTGGCCCAGGTCAAAGTGCGGTTTCGCGATCTGAGCGATGCCGAGATCGAAGCCTATTTGCGCGCAGAAGAGCCCTATGACTGTGCGGGCAGTGCCAAAAGCGAAGGACTCGGTATCGCACTGCTCGACTCGATTGACAACGACGACCCGACCGCACTGGTGGGATTGCCCTTGATTCGCACCTGCCAAATGATACGGGCAGCAGGCATTCGGATCTTATGAGCGCGCCCGCCACGCCCCTTGGTCGCTTGTTCTTGGTCCCCGCACCGTTGGATTTTGGCTGTGACAGCGACACGGCATTGGAAGAGGTTATGCCCATGGGGACCTTGAAAGTCGCCGCCCAACTCAGCCATTGGATCTGTGAAAACGCCAAGTCTACCCGCGCCTACTTGAAACGGGTGGATGTGCTGGTGCCCTTGCTGACACCCATCCAAAGCCAACAGATCACCGAGTTGCCTCGGCAAGTGCATAAAAAGGGGGATCACTTGGGGGATTTCGATGCCAAACCTTTGCTGGCTGTTGCCCTGCAGGGGCATGACGTCGGACTGGTCAGCGAAGCCGGCATGCCCGCCGTGGCCGACCCTGGAAGTTCGGTGGTGCGTGCTGCGCACACTTTGGGCTTAAAGGTCGTACCCTTGATCGGTCCGGTTTCATTGCTGTTGGCCTTGGCCGCCTCTGGCCTGAATGGCCAAAATTTCGCCTTTGTCGGCTATCTTCCACAAGACAGTGCAGAGCGATGCAAACGGATTCGGGAGCTGGAAACTTTGGCAATCCGAACGGGCCAAACCCAATTGTTCATTGAAACGCCTTACCGCAATGCCGCATTACTGCAAGCTTTACTGCAAACCTTGCAAGCTCAGACGCGACTGGCCATCAGCAGCGGTTTGACACTTGCCAAAGCAAAATCACGCGGTGCAACTGTCAGTCAGTGGAAGAAACACACCGAGGGACCTGATAACAGCACACCAGCGGTTTTTGCGATCGGGCCTTGACAAGCTGGCTTGAAAAATCTCAACGCACATTGACAGAGGATCGCATGGCCTGCCACGCGCCTGAGCCCACGGCGGCGCCAAATCGTTTGGCCAAGCGCTCTGCCACGTTTTCACGACGTGTGTAGTCGGTGATGTCTTCGGCTTTGACCACATCACGGGCCACCATGTCCAGGCTTGCCATGGCATCAGCTAAGCCCAAGTCGACCGCTTGCTGACCGCTCCAGAACAAACCGCTGAACATTTCGGGGGTTTCTTTCAGACGATCACCACGGCCTTTTTTCACCGCATCAATGAATTGCGCATGAATTTGATTCAGCATCAACTGCCCATGTTTGCGTTGGGCTTCAGTTTGTGGGCTGAAAGGATCGAGAAATCCCTTGTTTTCACCGGCCGTCATCAACCGGCGCTCTACGCCTAATTTGTCCATCAGCCCGGTGAAGCCAAAACCATCCATCAAAACGCCAATACTGCCCACAATGCTGGCTTTGTCGACATAAATTTTATCTGTCGCTGCGGCGATGTAATAGGCAGCAGAAGCACAAGACTCTTCGACCACCGCATAAATCGGTTTTTTATAAACCGCTTTCAAACGGTGAATTTCATCGTTGATGATGCCTGCTTGAACTGGGCTGCCGCCCGGGGAGTTGATGACCAGAACCAAGGCCTTCGAGCCCGAGTCCTCCAAGGCAGTGCGCATGGCCAGCACTATATTTTCTGCACTTGAATCAGCACCTGAAGCAATTTCACCTTTGATTTCAACTGTGGCGGTATGGACAGCTGTCGGGTTGTTGGCAGGCGCATTGTCATTGCGCAAAACCCAGAACACCGCCACGGCAAACACCAGCCAAGCCATTCGCAAGCCAATATTCCAGCGGCGGGACACCTTGGCCTCTTGTAAGTTGGAAAAAACAAGCTTTTCCAACACTTGTCTGTCACTTGCTATTTGTGAATCAGAGGTTGCAGAGGGCGTTGTCCCAAGCTTTTCAGCAGACGCCCCTGGGTGCAACACGGGTTCAATAGTTTCAGGAGTAGGCTCGTGCATTTCAAAATTCAAAAGGTTTCAAGTTGTACTCAGTATGCCAGTGAACGACTTGATGTTGCTCGGCCAAGGTGATTTTCACCAAACCTCCTCGACAGGGGCCGCCTGCGCACGCACCTGTCACGGGGCTGTAAGTCGCCCCATGTGTGGCGCACACCAGCCATTGCCCTGAAGCATCAAAAAACCGGTCTGGCTGAAAATCCAGCTCCATGGCCACGTGGGTGCAACGATTGAGGTAGGCCTGCACCTGACCTTCATGACGTACAGCAAAGGCACGGCAAGTTTGCCCACCATAAACCACATCAAAGGGGACTGCGCGTCCACCGTCTTGCAGGTCGGCGGAATTGCACAGCGGTATCCACTCACGCATGGCGTTTCCTTTCAAGCATGGTGTTTCAGCCAGGCATTCAACTCGGCCACCGAATGCGCAACCGTCAAAGGTTTGAGCACGTGAAAAGATTCCGGTTCATGGGCGCCATAGCTCACGCCGATACTGGGGCAGCCCGCATTCAAGGCCATTTGCAAATCATGCGTGGTGTCGCCGATCATCAAGGTTCGCTCTGGCTGCACACCAAATTCACGCATCAATTCGTGCAGCATCAAGGGGCTGGGCTTGCCCGCTGTTTCATCGGCGGTGCGCGAACCATCAAACACCCCTTTCAAGGCCACGTCGTGTAAGGCCTCATTCAGGCCATTGCGACTTTTACCGGTTGCAACAGCAAGCCAATGGTGGCGCGACTTGAGATCAGCCAGCATGGGCAAAACACCGTCAAACAAACTGATGTCATCGCGGTGTTGAACATAGTGGTGGCGGTAGCGCAGCCCCAGCTCGGGGTATTTATCGGGCGACACGTCGGGCGCTGCGTACGCCAGCGCCTGATTCAGCGCCATGCCGATGACATAGGAGGCGGCCTCGCGTGTGGGCTCTTGCCCGCCCACGTCCACTACAGCGCGCTGAATGCAGCGCGTAATGATGGCTGTGGAGTCGAACAAGGTACCGTCCCAATCGAAGGCGATCAGGTCAAATTGGCGGGGTCTTGATGCGGACATGGTCTTTGAATTGTTGAAGTTCAGTCGGTAATTCGGCGTTCAACTCGACGCGTTCACCCGATACGGGGTGGTTGAACTGTAAGCGCCAAGCATGCAAGAACATGCGTTTATGGCCTTGTTTTTGCAGGTTTTTATTCCACTCAAAATCGCCGTATTTGTCATCACCGGCAATCGGGTGCCCCTGAGAGGCCAAATGCACCCGTATCTGATGGGTGCGCCCGGTTTTGATGGTCACTTCCAGCAAGGTGCAACCCTTCAGGCGCTCGGCCACCTTGACCAGCGTGATGGAGCGCATGCCCTCTGGATCTTCAGGGGTCGTGACCCGCACGCGGCGCTCACCCTCGTTCCCGTCTTTGCTTTGGAGCAAAAATTTGTGCAGCGGCAGGTCAATCACTTTGTTGCGCGCCGGCCATTCTCCTTGCACCAAGGCCAGGTAGGTCTTGCCCGTCTCGCGCTCACGAAACTGGTCTTGCAGGTGTTTCAAGGCGCTGCGTTTTTTAGCGACCAGCAAAATGCCGCTGGTATCGCGGTCGAGTCGGTGCACCAGCTCCAGCAGTTTGGCCTGCGGTCGCGCCTGACGCAGTTGTTCAATCACCCCAAAACTGACGCCAGACCCGCCGTGTACTGCCACACCTGCAGGCTTGTCCAGCGCCAACAGGGCCTCATCTTCCAACAGAACCGGAAACTCGCGTCCCGGGGCTGGACGGGCCGCTTTCTCGGCCACTTTGTCTGAAATTCGCACAGGAGGCAGTCGTACCAAGTCGCCCGTCGTGACCCGGCTGTCGGCCGATGCCCTGCCTTTATTGACCCGCACCTCACCGCTGCGGATGATCCGATACACATGTGTTTTGGGAACGCCTTTGAGGTGGCGGATCAGGTAATTGTCCAGGCGTTGACCGGCCGACTCTTCATCGACGGTGAGCCATTTCACTTCCAGGGAGACAGGAGCTGGGTTGCCCCCTATAATGTGTTTCACCAGCGTTTGGCCGTAAGTGGTTGATTTGAATGGAAATGAATTCCGCAATTATGGAGTTTAGTCCACGCACCCCCCCCGTCCGCGCTGGAAGGTCGATGCCACCTCCCCTATTTTTGCAGACTGCAAGGCCAACGCCCGCAGTGGCAAAGCGAGTAAGAGGATGGGCAGACGCAATGAAACCCCGATACGGAATACCTGTATTCACCAGCCCTCGGCTGTTGAATGGAACGAAGCGAAATGATGGTGCTGATGGGAACTTGGATGACTTGGCTGCAGTGGCTCTTTGAGCCGCCCGGCCTGTGCACGCCCATGACCCCACCCCGAACAGTGAAGATACCCTCTTTGCTCGAGCGGCGACCCAGTGCCTCCATCCCCTCGCCTCATCCCCGCGCCCTCTCCCCTGTTCCTGAGCCAATGCTCAGCTGAACAGCGGACACTTCGGCAATTCCTTTCGTTTCAAGCGTCTTCTCCGGCATCGTGTGCCCTTTGTGGGCCGGTACAAGCCAGCGCAGCCAGCGGATCCTATGACCCTGCGCCGCGCGGCATCAAAAGAAGGACTGCATCATGAAACGGATGCTCATCAACGCTACGCAGGCAGAAGAACGCCGCTTGGCCATCGTCGACGGACAAAAACTCCTCGACTACGAAATCGAAATCGAAGGCCGCGAACAGCGCAAAGGCAATATTTACAAAGCCGTTGTGACCCGCGTCGAGCCCTCACTCGAAGCTTGCTTTGTCGACTACGGTGAAGACCGTCATGGCTTTTTGCCCTTCAAAGAAATCTCACGCCAGTACTTTGCCGAAGGCGTCTCGGTCAGCCAGGCCCGCATCAACGATGTGATCCGCGAAGGCCAAGAACTCATGGTTCAGGTCGAAAAAGAAGAACGTGGCAATAAGGGCGCAGCCCTGACCACCTTCGTCTCGCTGGCTGGCCGCTATGTGGTGCTGATGCCCAACAACCCCCGTGGCGGTGGCGTCAGCCGCCGCATCGAGGGTGACGACCGGGCCGAGCTCAAAGAAGCCATGGACCAGTTGGAATACCCCAAGGGCATGTCCATCATCGCGCGCACCGCGGGCATTGGCCGCTCCGCGCCCGAGTTGCAGTGGGACTTGAACTACCTGCTTAAGTTGTGGACCGCCATCGACGGCGCCACCAAAGGCGGCAAAGGCGCTTTCTTGATTTACCAAGAATCATCTTTGGTGATCCGTGCCATTCGCGATTACTTCAACAATGACATCGGCGACATCCTGATCGACACCGACGACATTTACGAACAAGCTCAGCAGTTCATGAGCCATGTGATGCCTGAATTCGCTGCGCGCGTGAAGCGCTACCGCGACGATGCACCCTTGTTCAGCCGCTTCCAGATCGAGCACCAGATCGAATCGGCCTATGCCCGCACCGTGCAACTGCCTTCGGGCGGCGCCATCGTGATCGACCACACCGAAGCTTTGGTTTCCGTGGACGTGAACTCGGCCCGCGCCATCAAGGGCGGCGACATCGAAGAAACCGCAACGCGAACCAACCTGGAAGCCGCTGACGAAGTGGCG
>Ga0114973_10001652_pt1 | contig 16461 bp, 15 predicted proteins | sample M_140807_MF_Meta_FD_87025 | JGI IMG/M metagenome (GOLD analysis project Ga0114973, IMG submission 87025) | Freshwater microbial communities from Lake Montjoie, Canada to study carbon cycling - M_140807_MF_MetaG | ecosystem: Environmental > Aquatic > Freshwater > Lake | place: Lake Montjoie...
ATATAACCCAGAAACTAAACTGATACTTCCAAAAGAATCAGAAGGAAATGGGAAAATAGTTACTAATAATAGTTGTCCATGTTGTGGATATAAATGGTAATTATAAAATTAAATGAACAAACAAATAAGCATTCCTTTAAACTTCATTTTACAGGTAAAACAAGAAGTTGTAAGGAAACTTAATTGTAAAGACGATTTTGAATTACATAAAAGGTTTGAGGGTCTAGAATACTATAAAAAAAACTTAAAAAAACTAACAGGTTTATATTTCGCTGAAAAGATGTTCAACATTCAGTTAATTGATAAAAAAGAGTTACTAATTTACAAGGATGAGTTTGAATTAAATGGAGAAAATTATAAAATTGTAGTTCTAGACCTAGAAGAAAAGATTAAAATAGAAAGAGAAAGAAATGTGATTTATATATTCTATATGGTATTTAATGATTTTAGATATATTAAACACATTTCAACAATCAATTCTAATAATCTTCATAAAGATGAATTAACAATAAATGAAATAAAATAAAATACAAATAAAATGAAAGTAGTAGCATTGTTTTCCGGATGTGGTGGTTTAGATTTAGGATTAGTGAAATCTGGTCATGATATTGTTCATGCATCTGACATAGATATTGATAGTTGTACTACCTATAATAATAATTTCAAACATGAATGTCATAATATAGATGTTAAAAAACTTGAATCAAAAACTTTACCTAAATATGATTTGTTAGTTGGAGGTTTCCCATGTCAAGGTTTTTCTGTAGCAAACTTATATAGAGAAGTATCAGATTCAAGAAACGAACTTTATTTACAAATAGTTAGATTATTAAAAGATACTACTCCCAAATATTTTTTAGCCGAAAATGTTCCAGGAATTTTAAGTCTTGGTAAAGGGGAAGTTGTTAAAATGATAGTAAACGACTTTACAAACATTGGAATTGATAAAGGATTTCCTGGTTATGAAGTTCATGTGTTTTTATTAAATTCAGCGAATTATGGAGTACCACAAGGTAGAAGAAGAGTTATTTTTTTAGGAGTTTCTAGAAAAGTTTCACAAAAACAAAGAGATATTCTTTTCAATAATTTTCCACCAAAAATTACACATGATGATAAAAACAGTAAATTAAAACCATTCAAAACATTAAGAGATGCAATTGGGGATTTACCAGAACCTAATGAGAAGTCAGCTGAAAAAATATTAAACCATGTAGGATTAAAACATAAAGTTAAACTAAATGGTTATATGGGAAATAGAGAACTTGATTGGAATAAACCAGGACCAACTATTGTTGGAAGAGGAGGAGGTACTGGAGGTCCTGTAATAGCAGTTCACCCAAATTTAGAAAGGAGATTTACAGTTAGAGAAACCGCTAGAATACAATCATTCCCAGACAATTTTAAATTTTATGGTTCAATCTCTTCTCAATTTAGACAAATTGGAAATGCAGTACCAGTTAAGATGGCTTTTGAAATCGGTAAAGTTTTGAGGGACTTTGAACTAGGGAAACTTGAAGTTAAAGTTGCCCAAAAAGATGTAAGAGAAATATTATTTTAGCCTCTCCAATAAAATAATTCACTAATATCTTCATTTGTTGGATGTATAATATGAAATTTTTCTGGATAAGCTAAAGCACACTTCTCACATTTTGTGTCTGAACAAATTGCACATATTTGGTTTTTCCTCTCATTCACATAGTAAGAAAGTAATTGTAGATTTTCTATCTTATCAATCCCTCCATTTTTCAATGGTCTTCTATGGTCAATAGCCACCTTCCTGAAATTTTCTAAGAATTTACGATGTTTATCAATGTATAATGGGATGCCTAAAATATTACATCTCAAACTATCTCTTTTTATTAAGTCATTTAAAAATATATTAAGATTCCCTTGTTCGTTTATACCATACCAAATAATTTCATCTTTATGAATTTCAGTTTTTTCCCATAACTCATCAAATTCAAGTTTCCATACTTTTAAACGATTTTCAGTACCAATATGTTTGAGATATTCTCTAAATCCACTCTGGTCTAATAGTTCGCCAAATAGTTTATTATCATCAATTTGATGTCTTTCTCTCATATGTCTTGTTGTAATTCCTTTTGGATAAAATTCAATCAATAACATTAAAGTCAATGCTGACCTTTTAGAAAAAACCCTAAAAGTTCTTTTATCCTTCCCTTTTAAAACTTCAACCAAATGAAATTTATCAATTTTTTTATAACTTGTACTAACCTTCATAAATAAGTATTTGTAGCAATATGCCACAAAAAAATAAGAAAACATATAAAAATTCATTCATATCTCTCTTTTGTGGATGTGGTGGTTCATCATATGGTTATCGGAAAAGTGGATTTTCGGATTTGTTAGGTATTGATTCAAATCTAAACAGTTGTGAATCGTATGGGTTAAATTTTCCAAATGCGGAGGTTTGGAATAGAGATATAAAGAAAGTATCACCCAAAGAAATACTATCCAATTTTGGGATGTTTAAAGGGGATTTAGACCTATTGGATAGTTCCCCACCCTGCCAAGGATTCTCAATTGCTGGTAAGAGAGAAGTTTTAGATGTTAGAAACGAACTATTCCTCCATACAAAACGATTCATTGTAGGATTACATCCCAAAGTTTTTATTATAGAGAATGTAGATGGATTACTTCATGGTAAGATGAGAGGTATATTCAATCATATCATAACTGAGTTGGAGAAAACTCCATATAGAATAAAATGGAAGTCAATGAATTCAATCTACTATGGAGTACCTCAATCTCGTCAAAGGATTATCATTATGGGGGTTAGAAAGGATTTAGATATAGAACCCCATTTCCCAGAACATGATAATCAGTTTCAACTCATTGGAGATGTAATACCAAATATTGATTTCCATAGCAGAGGTCAGTTTGATAAGAGATTAAAGGATGTGAACTCCTTTGCTTACACCATAACTAAAACCCCATCAATGTTCTTTGTAGAGAATGGAGTTAAAAGGAAACCAACTATTGAAGAACTTAAAGTATTACAAGGATTTCCTAAGTCATTTAAACTTAAAGGAACATTTTCTGAAAAATGGGGTCAGATTGGAAACTCAGTTCCTCCCCCATTGACTTTCAGGATTGGGAAAACTATTTTAAGAGATATTTTAAAAAAATTGTAAATTAGATTATAAAATATATTTAATATGCCAATTAAAAAACCAATTTCAAAGAAAAAAGAGAGAAAATCACCCGATGTTGTTGATTTTAGTGTTAGAACCATAAACCCTGAAATTAAATTTTTCATAGGTAAGGATGGTACCTATTTAGTGTTTAGATTTTCTTCAACAAACAAGAAGACCAAAAACTCTTACACAGTATATAAAGCAGTTACAGCGAATCATGCCGCATATGATGTTGATGAAAATTTAATTGAATTAAGTAAAGACACCCGTATATTATGGGATAATCTTTGGTTTAGAACAGATGTTAATTATTCAGTAAATAAGTTTGTTTCAAATAAAAAAGAAATAAAAAAGAAATTAGATAAAAAAACTAAAAGTGCTGCTAAAAAAAAGTAGTAAAAAAACCGAAAAGAAAATAAATGAGGTTGGATAACACTAATAGTATAATCTAGTTATCATATACTAACGCTACCTTCCCTTATTATCTCTTATTTCTCTGTAAATGTCTGATAATAATACACCATTGGTTTTAACATACTCCTTATACAATTCCCTCTTATTCTTCATCTTCTCTAATTCCTCCTTATCTTTTTTAATTTTAAGAAGGTCTAATCTTTTGACATAAGGAGTATTATACATCTGTTGAGTATTCTTTTGTTGAACTACTTTATCTAACTCATTATGGAGTTCTTTTAACTTATCTAATAAATCACCTAATACAGATGGTTCCATATTGTCAAAGTCTTTATAGATTTTATGTAGAATACCTCTGTATAGTTGTATATCTGTTTTATTTAAGAATTTATTTAATTCCATAGTGTGTTAAAAAGTTTCGTATAGTAAAAAAAATGGGTTCGGTATTTAAAGGGGTCTGATATGGTATTTTGCGACTTGAGTCTTTTGAGTTACATGAAACTCGGTTCAATTATTTGGGTTATAACTACTTCAATACCTAACCCATTGTAGTATTCTTTAATGGTCTCTGGTTTAAATAACCTTCTTCCGTTTACTTTTATCCCCTTTGGAAACTTATCCTCTCTCATCTTCTTATATAGGGTGTATTTGTTTACTCCTAATTCTTTACTCAATTCTTCAATTCCTAATAGTGGTTCAAATGTTATCATATGTGTTGTTTAGTATAAGTATTCAGTTTTATAAAACCATAAACACATAGTATTATATATTTCCAAAGGATACAATCCACCCTCCAAACAAACCAATAAGATTTGAATGAACGGTAGGAATAATCTCTCCAAATGGAGGGACAAGTTGTGTTACCACAACTACATAGTGTTTCCTTAACCTTTAATTGAACTCACCATGTATCCACCCGATTGGTTTCACTTTTTAGTCTCGTATTTCAACGATGTCCAATCTACATTTATAATAGTTCTTTTTTAATGCAGGGTGTTTTCCAAAACCATTAAAAGGGATTACTATCAACTTTTAGGAACTATAAAATCAGTTCTTACAATTATATATATTAAATAAAAAACCCAAACGAACACTTTTTACCAACTATTTTCAATTAATTCCATTTTTAACCACTTTCTAGGGACCTGACTGGGGTTGATATTCCTTTATATCATTAACGAATACCAACCTTGTTGATAATCAACGAGTTAGTTTTTGAGTAAATCAATTATATTCAATAATGAGAATATTTGTATATTTCCGAATATTGTTATATCTTTACAATATCAAGAAAATCAAGAAGTTATGACAACATCAATCTACAAAACATCAGACTACCTAACAACTGATGAAATCCATCGATTAATCCGTTATTTTAAGAAACTGGGTAACCTCCGTATGTGTTTACTTATTGAATTTGGTTGTAAAACATTGTTGAGGTATTCAGATTTGAGTAGAATCCAATGGAATGATATAATTGGGAAGGATACTCTAATTCTTAATGAAAAGAAGACAGGGAAAAGACGCATGATTTCCATCGGTAAAACACTTAGGGAGAGTATAGAAACCTCCTATAATGAACTAAAACACCCTAATAAAGAGGAATTAGTGTTCCAATATACTTTACAACACACCAACCTACTCCTTAAAGAGGGAGCTAAGGATGTAAAGATTAGAAATAAGAATATCTCAACTCACTCCATGCGAAAAAGTGGTAGCAGATTCATCTGGGAGAACAATGGTCATTCAGATGAATACCTTATTAAGTTATCCTCAATATTGAACCACTCCTCTACCTTCATCACAAGGAAATATCTCGGGATTTCAAAAGAGGAAATTAAAAATATCTATGAATCATTTGATGATTTATTATAAACTTCACCCTAAATGGGTCTAAGTTCCCATAGATAATTAGAAAACAAAAAAACTTGTTCAAGTAAATATTTTAAATTACATTTATTACAAATAATTGAAATATAAAAAATGAATTTTGTAAAAATACTTTTTTTCATTTCGTCTTCCTTTTTTATGGCTTCCTGTGGAATTCCTAGCATTAAAAATGTAGATAACACAAATCAAGCACAATCAATTATTGATAAAAAAATTGATTACCTTAACTCTGAATATAATAAATTATGTTCAGAGAAAAGAAATGACCAACTAAAAGGAAGATTTTTGAGTTTATCAGAAGAAATAGGGTCATTCTATGGTATTGGTGAACAATGTTCGAAATTATCTTATGATGAACAAACTATTGTATCAAATTATGCCAAAAAAAAACTTAAAGAAAATAATCACTTAATTCAATTAAATAACTACGGTACCATCGAATGTTGGTAACATTAATTTTATAAAATGGAAAATGGTTTTGAAATTCAAGATACTGAATTAAAATATTTATTAAATGGAAATATTCAAACACTTCCATTCAATTCTATCACAAGAATATCAAATGAAAAGAGTGAATATTCAAAATATAATAAATTATTCATAACTTTTTTGTCAATTTCACTTTTGATATTGTTTTATTACATTTATATCATAACCAACCCTGTCCCAAGTTATGATGAAATTATGATGGTAGATAGAACTGGACAAAGAGAAGGTCTTACGGTCAGTCTTACAAGTCCATTTTTTTTACTTTTTTTAATTTCCTCTTTTTATTTTATTTACAAAAGAAATAAACAAAGATTTCGAGACTTAAATTTCATCTATATTGAATTTAAACATGGAGTATAAATTCAATCAGTTATACTTTGGTCAGGTAAAAAAGAAGAATGTGATAACTATATACAAATAATAAATGATAAGATACAAATTAATAAACTCTAAATTAATTAAAATCTTCAAAATGAATAATAAACAATACAAAATACTAATTATCCTTCTTACACTAATCGCCTCAACAATTATTGGATTAATTAGACATCAATATGATGTTTTTTCAATTATTGGTGGTTCTTTTGGTATTATTTTAGGTCCATATATAATCGCATCTATTATTAGATATGGTTTTAAATTATCATTATGGAATTTTAATTTTGAAGATAAACCATTTTTAAAAACATTCATTATAATTTGGTGTATCCAAGTTCTATTGAATATTGTTGGAGCTTCTTCATAAATCTTTATAATACGATATTAGATTTCATTTACAATCAAACTTCTCTTTGATTCGTATTCATCCTTAGTTAATAAACCATCTTCAAACAACTCTTTCAATTCCAATAATCTCTCCTTATGTGATTTAGGATTAGTTGATTCTGTCTTTACTTCATCCTCTAATTCTTTATCCTTCAGTTGTTTCTTCTGAGCCCTAGTGAGTAGTATATCATCCTTATTAACTGCGAAGGAATTAACCATTTGAAATTCTTCCTTCACTTCATCTCTCATTGAATTCACATAGTGTTTCAGAATTTGTTCACTCGTATGACCGGTTACCTTTGTTATATCTACAGTTGATATCTTTTCAGAGAATGCGAAACTGATAAATGTCTTCCTACCCATGTGAGTATGTAACTTAGTATATAGAGGAACTTCCTTATCAGAACCCTTTTTAACTCCCTCACCTGCCCTTAATTCAACATTAACGAAGTTGTTCAACTTATCTTTTAACTTTCTTCCAATAGCTTTTAATCCATCGTTACAATTCTGATTTGAAAAGAACTTATCATCTTTCACTCGTGGGAATAAGAAATGATTAGGTAATGGTCTTCCTTTATCTTCTTTACCATTCTTACCATTTGAATATTTGTACCATATTCTCCTACTCATATCATTCAATGGTATTCTTACAGGTGTAGATGTCTTATGTCTCACTAAAACAAAACATTCTTCATTTGGGTGGTAATTGGAAATTCTCAAATTTGCAGCATCTATGTAAGCCAATGAAGTTGAACATAAGAAACAAAAGAAATCTTTATAAACCTCTAATGAAGTGTATGTTTTTGAATTCTTTTTCTCTCTATATTCATCCCCAGTTTTATCTAGATACTTCATTGAAACCCATTCATCCTTTACAATGTAGTTTCTATCATTCTTATTTTTGAAATCCAAACATCCATTATTCTCAGTACCATCTTCATTTAGAAAATCAAAACCTTTAAAAGAGGAAATCTCTTTTAACTGTTCAGGTGATAGTGCAAGGATGGTACGATTAGATGATTCTTTAAGATGTGGTGAATCAAATCGGAACAAATCAATGTTATGGAAATCTTTCTTATGAGCCCACCTCATAAATCCTCTGAATGTGGTATTGTATTTATTAATAGATGAATTAGCAAAATCATTATCCTTCTCCAAACACCAAATAGCGAACTCCTTAAATAATCCTTGTCTATTCACTAAATCAATGAACTGAATAGATGATAATCCCTTTACCTCAAAGAAGGTCTTCCACTTCTTCAATATCCTTTCAATCTTCTGATATGATGATTTTCTCAATCCATCTCCAATTGCTACCCTATCCTTTGCATCTTCTAAATACTCATCAATTTTCTTAACCACAAAGTAATGGTTCACCTTAATACCTTTATCAGTATCAAATATTCTATTAGAATGAAGTGAATTATATCTCTCCCTAACTAATTCAGCAGTTGGAGTTTCTTTGTTTAGGGTAAGAACATCTACAATCTCTTCTAAGTCCTTTTTTAACCCCTTTAACACTCTATTTTTATGAACTGAATCAATGTCCCCTTTTCTAACAGGAATGTCTATGTCGTCAGAATTAAAGTGTTTCTTATCATTTAGGTAAACCCCTATCATAAAATCATGACGAGAACCCTTATTAAAAGAATACCTCAATCTAATGTGGTATTTTTTCCCTCTTTGTGATAGATAATATTTGAACCCCATAATCGTTCTTATATTAGGTGTGGAACAAATATAAGGATTATTTAAATAATGTGGAACCGTTCCACACTTTTGATAGTATAACTACTTGATTAACAGTAATTTATAGTATAAAACATATCCCGTCCGGTCCGCAAAAGCCCTTAACTTTCAATGAGTTAGGGGCTTTTTTGTACCCGTAACATACTGGTAACTTACTTTTACTGCTTTCTGCTCTGATTTTAGTAAATAATTAATATCTTCCCTAATAGTTAAAAATCAACAATTTCGGACGTTTGAGGGCAAGCAGTAAAATAGCATTAGGTATAACCGTTTTTTTAATAGGTATTTTTTGTTCTTCAAAAATTACTGCACAAACGTATCCATACAATAACTTTTGTAGTGGCAGCACCAATGATATTTCAACAGCACTTGGTGTTACAGGAAGAACATTTAAATGGACACTTGGATCCGTTTCATCTACTGTTACGGGAGCTGTTAGTAATGCAACATTGTCAACAGCTATCAATCAAAAACTTACGTTATCTGGAACGGGAACAGGTACAGTTAACTATAATGTAACGGATGATTTAGGTACAAAATATACAATCGTTGTTTCTGTATTACCTATCCCTACTATTAGCAACACAGCTACATGGAATACGGTTTCTGTGGGATGTGGAAATAATATCAATTTTTCGGCAACATCTAATATAGCAGTTAATACAGATGGTTGGACTTGGAGTAGAGCTGCTGTGCTTGGCACTAGTGCTATTTCAGGTACTGCTAATTTGATTAACGATAATTTAATTAATACCACAACTGCCCCTGTAAATGTTCCTTATGTTGTTTCTATGATTGCGCAAAATGGTTGCACCAATTCGCAAACACTAACATATTCAATAAGTCCTACCCCTTTAATTTCGGACCAAGTAAGATATGATACCATATGTAGCGGCACGCCTATTTCATTTAGTCCTAAAACTCAATTAACCAATAGTGTATTTACATGGGCAAATCCTGGAACCGGGGGTTTATCAGGAGGATCTGCTGCCGCCATAGCATCAAAAATTACCAACTTCAATCAAACACTAAATAACACAACAGCAAATGCTGTAAATACCGTTTATAATATTGCTCCAAATTTTCAGTACACAGGATTTACATGTACAGGTTCTACATTTCAAATTTTTATTACTGTTAATCCAAAACCAAATATTGTATCCCCTGTAAATGTATCTGCTTGTAGTGGAACGCCTTTTAAAAGTATTCCAGTAACAAGTGGGAGCACCATTATTCCCACAAGTACTCAATATACTTGGACTGCTCCACAATACAGTGACACCAGTTTGTCTGGCGGAACAGGGTTAGTTCAATCACCTACACAAGAATATTTAGATCCTCCAATTAGCCAAACTTTAATAAACAAATCTTTAGTTCCACAAACGGCCACTTATAATGTGTATGCGAAAGCGGGCAATTGCGTTTCATTGCCGTTTGATTTAGTGGTTACTGTTAATCCAGTTCCCGTAGTAAACTATAAAGACACACTAGTTGTTTGTAGCGGCACGCCACCAACCTTTGCAACACTTCCAAACCTGCCAACTGGCGTTACTTTTTCTTGGACTGCTCCACAAGTTACACCAGCAAATTCTTTGTCGGGTACTGGCATCAATGCACAATCCAACCAAGCAACATTTGCACCCGTTCTTACTAATTTAAAAACGACCTCTTCGATAGCTAATTTTACGGTTATTCCAAACACACCACAAAATTGTCCAGGCAAACCATTTCCAATTGTAGTTAGTGTAAACCCTGTTGCAAATATTAGCACACAAAAAGTGGTTTCATGTAGTGGCACATCATTTAGTGCTAGTCCAATCAATGTTCCACAAAACACAAGCTACACTTGGAAAGCACCTTCAAATACTACGGGTATTTATGTTGTAAGTGGCAATCAAAATTTTAATGTATTGGGCGACTCAACCATTACAGGTAACTTAACTTACAATGGAGTTGACTCGGGAGGTGTTTCTACTTATACAATTACACCAAAAAGTGGCAACTGCGTAGGAAATCCATTTAATTTATTGGTTACAGTAAGGCCACTACCAAGTGTTTCAACAGCCTCGCAAATTGTTTGTAGCGAAGCTCCATTTTCATCTTCACCTACAAGTAATCTAACTAATATTTCAACATTATATACTTGGGATTTACCAGTAATTAGTCCTGCAAATTCTATACTTGGCGCATCTGCAAATAGTTCGCCTGCACAAAGTATTAATCAATTATTAATTGACACAACAAGTAATGTTGCACAAGCCACTTATACAGTTACACCTATTGCACTTGGTTGTACAGGCAAACCATTTACTTTTATTGCTGTCATTAATCCAAGGCCTAATTTTTCAAATAAGGATACCACCATTTGCCCTGGCTATCCTTTTTCTATGAACCCTTCCCCACTTCCATTTATTACTTCCTACACTTGGGATGCGCCCATTTTTAATATTCAAAATGCAGTAATTGGCGGACAACCTCAATCATCACCATTACCAAGTTTTAGTCAGGTACTAACCAATACCACTAATTCTATTGATGTAATGGCTACTTATAAAGTGACGCCTAGATATGGCGATTGTGTTGGAAAACCATTTTCGATTATTGTAACGGTAAAAGCGTCGCCGTATATAACAGACACGCTTAGCTCTGTTGTTTGTAGCGGTAATCCTTTTACTGTAAAAATGCCAAAAAATTTACCACTTGGTTCGATGTATTATTGGGATGAGCCTACTTATTCAGGTGGCATTACTGGTGGTTCTGCGCAACCCGTACTTCAAACAAATATTTCACAAACAGTAAGAAATATAAATAGTGATACCTCGTCGGGCTATGCATATTACTCTGTAACACCTGTGGCCAATGGTTGCACAGGAAGTTCATTCGTTGTAAAAGTATTGGTGAAAGCTAATTCTGCAACTTTAACAAGTCCACTATCGCTTCCTGCCTTATGTAGTGGAAGTCCATTTAACTACACACCTGTTAGTAATTTTCCAGGCACTGCATTTTCATGGGTTAGAGAGAGTATGCAAGGTTTACAAAATCAATCGAACGCTGGATATTCAGATATTAGTGAAACATTAATTGACACCATTGGTGAACCACTTCTTGTTAAGTATCGTTTTTCACTTTTATACAATGGTTGCGTTAATTTAAAAACACAAGAAGTTACTGTCATTGTTAACCCAAAACCTGTGCTAGGCAGTACGTTAAAACCTACTCCAATTTGTTCTGGCAATACATTTAATTATACGCCTGTAAGTAGCACTAGAGATGTTACATTTAGTTGGGCAAGGAGTTATGTGGTAGGCATTACAGAGCCGCTAACTACGGGCAATAACAGCATCAGTGAAACATTGCGAAACACAACCTTTAACATTGTCCAAGTACCTTATGTGTATACACTAAAGGCTAATGGTTGTACCAATCAACAAACAGTTTATGAAATTGTAAATCCAGTTTTGAATTTAGCGGATATGACCAGCCAAGTTTGTAGTGGAAGTAATTTCAAAATCGTTCCTGATAATATTGTGAATGCCGAATTTTTATGGTCCTTACCTACTTTAGCCAATGGGCTTACCGGCGGAATTGAAAATAATTTAATTCCCATCAATGGAATTACGGGTAACATCACAAATTTAACAGACACGCCAAGTGTTGCAAGTTATAGTGTACAACCAATTATTCCGGGCGCAACAACAGGTGGATGCCTTGGTAAACCTTTTAAATTATCGGTTGTCGTAAATCCAATTCCAGTTTTAAGTAGTCCCCGTACTTTGCCTGCAATTTGCAGTAGCACACCTTTCAATTATATACCTACTAGTAAAACACCTGGGACCATTTTTTCATGGACGAGAGACAGCATACTAGGCATTAGCAGTAAACCCAATAAAGGTTCTTTTATTATTAGTGAAACACTAGTCGATTCAACTATTTATCCAATATTGGTTACATACAAATACAAAACAACTTTTAATGGTTGTACAGATAGTACACAAACGGTTCAGTTTACAATGAATCCCGCTCCTATTTTGTCCGATCAAAAAATTACCATTTGTAGTGGAACTGTTTTTATATTGCCTACAAATTTACTTCCCCTTAGAACTACTTATACCTGGGATAATCCAACAACTGTTCCTAGTAGTACACTTACTAGTTTTACTGCAAAAACCACACCACAAACATCAGTTAGTGACACCATTAGTAATACGTCAACCTCAGATGCGACGGCTACTTACACCATAAAACCATTTAACCAGACCTGTACTTTACAGCCATTTAATGTGATGGTAACTGTAAAACCGATATCCTTAATTGGTGATCAATCTATCAATACTTGTAATGGATTAAAGCTAAATTATACCCCTAAAGGAACTCCAACAGGTACAAAATTTTATTGGGCTTTTAGTGATATGAATCCATCTTTTGCATTATCAGGATATACAACAAACGACACTTTACTACAATCTAGTATAACGCAAACATTACTGAATACCAGCAATAATATCATTGACGCAAATTATATAGTTTCAACAAATACAAATGGTTGTATTGGGAAACCGTTTCAGTTTAAAGCAATTGTAAACCCAACACCTACCGTAAAAATTACGGCGGCAAGTTCAGTTTGCGAAAACGCATCTGATACTTTAGGGTTAAGCTTTACTGGAACATCTCCATGGTCTATTAGCTATATTGATAATAAAGACAATTTAGTCAAACAAATAAGTGGATTTACAAAACCAAATTCATTCTTTGTGCAAACTAATTTGCCGAGTTCTAATAGTTACATGTATTCAATTATAAATGTTAGAGATGCTTATTGTAGTAACGATACATCTAAAGGAAAGCCAACCATAGCAAGCATCACACAAACAATCAATAAATTACCTAATGACACCATTTATGCCCCTAATGGACAACTAATTTGCATTGGACAATTCCAACCTATGGTTATTAGTCCATTGGCAAAATCTTATCAGTGGTATTTAAATGATGTTATCATACCAAATGCTACAACGGTCAACTTTAATGCCTACAACCAAGGCGTTTATTCTGCAAAAGTGACTGATGATTTTGGCTGTTCCAATATGACAGTGAATAAAATAAAAATGGTTGATTTAAAAACCTTCGGAATTGTATTTTCAAACGATTCAATTAATTGCATCAACAATATCAAACAATTTATCAACTACGCTGACACATCAAGTATTAGAAACATCAAATGGAAATGGAATTTTAATGGAGAAGATTCGTCTACGAACTACAATGCTATTACAAATTTTAAAACTCCTGGATTAAAGAAAATTTCTTTATCAGCTTCGGTTCCTTCATGCGCTTACTCGATAACTAAAGATAGTTTAATCAATATTTCTGCTCCAAGACCTGGGGCCAGCTTACCAACGATTTCGACAAATGCTGGAAAACCTACGCTATTAAAAGCCCGAACCTTTGAAGCACAAAAATATAAATATAGTTGGCAACCAACTTGGGGGCTTGACTTTACAAATGTTTACAATCCGGTATTCAACTATAACAGAAGTCAAAATTATTTTATAAAAATGATTTCTGCGGATGGTTGTGTAACCGTTGATACCATTAGGGTTAAAGTATTTGACTCTGCTATTGTAAACATATTTATCCCTAAATCATTTACGCCAAATGGAGACGGCGTCAATGATATATTATATCCATATTTAGCTGGCATGAAATCGCTAACTTATTTAAAAATTGTAAATAAGTATAGCAAAATAATGTTTGAAACTAAAAATTCGACAGATGGTTGGAATGGCATTAGTTATGGAGAAAAACAGCCAATGGATGTTTATATGTGGATAGCAGAAGGACTAGACAATAATGGAAATGTTATTCAAAAAAATGGCAATGTGCTTTTAATTAGATAACATGAGATTTTTTCATAAATATTATATCATAGTTTTAAGCCTGCTAATTTTTACTAGTAGCGTTTTAGCACAAGATCCAAACTTCTCACAATTTATTGCATCACCCCTTTCTATCAATCCTGCGCTAACTAGTAATGGTGAATCAAACTGGAGAGCCATGTCTAATGTTAGAACACAATGGGTTGGAATTGGCTCATCCTATACAACACAAAGCCTTTCGTTAGATGGAAAATTAAAAAGTTTTGATGACGACAACTACCTTGGAATTGGGGGTATGGTCATTGCGGAAAAAGCGATGGATGGTATTTATAAGAGTACCTATTTAAATATCAATACTGCTTACCATTTATCATTAGACAATAAGGGAAATGGCTTAGCCGTAGGCCTCGGGTACATCAATAACAATACCCGAATAGACTTTTCACAGTTGAGTTTTGATTCCCAACTTTCAAGTATTGGATTTGACAGAGCTTTACCAGCTGGAGAACCTTCTTTATCAAATGCCACTTCTTTTTCTTCTGCATGCGCTGGTATCATGTACACTTACGACAATGATAATACTTTTTTAAATATTGGTGCAGCTGGATACAGATTTGTAAAATCAAACAGAAGTATTTTAGATGATAAAACACAGTATATAAGCCCTAGATACGACGTACACGCCGATTTTGGCACTGCTTTAAATGACAGAGTTAACTTAAATGTAAGCGCTGTGCACATGATTCAAAATGGAACAAAAAATACAGCTATTGGCACAAGTGTAGGGCTCGTTCAAAATTCTAACGATTTTAATTCTGACCAATTTAGAATGATTAACCTTGGTATGTTTTATAAATTAGGAACTGCCATTATCCCTTATGTAGGCTATAATTACAACGCCTTTCAATTTGGCTTTTCATACGACATAAATGTATCATCCATGCAAAGTGGTTCCATTTCTGCAAGGTCATTTGAAGTTTCATTTATGTACAGAGGATTTTCGTCTAATAATTTAAAAACCGGCAGGTTTCATTCGCCTTTTTAAATTTATTCAAATAATACAAAGTAGGTAGGAACAAATTTATTATTCACCACGGCCCCTTGTACTTTTGCTTTTCGAATGGCATTACAAAAACCCATTTTAGCATGTGCATCTCCAAAGCCATCTATATGTGCCTTATCAACAAAATAAGCCTTTCCATTGATTCTCACAGCAAGGGTGCAGCCTTTTCCAGGCATTTTAAATTGACACTGTCCGCAAGAGGCTTCAACGATTGATACTTTTTTAGATGGATCTATCTTAGCAAAAGTTGAATCTTGAGAAAAGGCATGAATACATATTATACTAAACACGAAATTGATAAGTAAACGCTTCATTTTTTATTTATTTATAATTGTTTTAATGAGCTCTAAATTTTTGTATGTCAATACCGCATCAGACATGGAATTGACGCTATCAATAATTAAGGACCGCTTTTCATGGTCATCCCATACCTGCTGCAATGGATGCATGTCTACTTTTACAAAAAACAAACAAATATCTCCGTCAACCCCAACCGTTGTTTGAGTTTCGGTTCTAAAATAAAGGTCATTGATTGATTGCGGAACCGGTTTATCGTAACTAGGCAATTGACTTAAAGACGGTAGCGATGTAAGTGTCCAAACATACCTTCTAAACTTGGCATCTTGTTTTGAAATAAGGGCTGATACTTTTTCACTAGATCTTCTTAAAGTTTCTCCATCTCCTACCGGCAGGTGCATATCAAAAAAAGAAAGTCCTAGTTTTTGTGCCGGATAAAACCCACTTGGAAAACAAAAGCCAATAGTATGCAAATGACCATCTTTTAAAATAGCAATGTCTTCTTCTAACCCAACGCAAATTGATGGGAGTGTTGTATTTAAATCAAACCCACAATAGGCATTCAAGTGATGAAAATAATCATTATTAATACTTGCGCAAATATGATTGCCATTTGTTTCTAGCTCTTTCTTTTTTTCAAATAAATTAGCTGGATCTGGATGAGCATTAAATGCTGCTCCTTCATATTTTACAATATCAGGGCCAACCGTGTAAGGAACTTTTACTGGAAATATCATTTGAAAATTAAAATGTCTTTGAC
>Ga0114973_10001654_pt1 | contig 16457 bp, 7 predicted proteins | sample M_140807_MF_Meta_FD_87025 | JGI IMG/M metagenome (GOLD analysis project Ga0114973, IMG submission 87025) | Freshwater microbial communities from Lake Montjoie, Canada to study carbon cycling - M_140807_MF_MetaG | ecosystem: Environmental > Aquatic > Freshwater > Lake | place: Lake Montjoie...
CTCAGCAAGGGGACGCACATCACTGCCACGGCAGTCGAGGCGTTGGAGATTGATATGGACAAGGCCGGTATGGACCCTTTAGTACTTGATGCTGTACCAAATTTAGGGGATACTGCGGGCTGATTGCTCTCTCTCCTCTCCCTTCTCCAAGGGTTAACCCCGATGTTCAAGGACGGCATCGGGGTTTTTTTATTCCTCCGCGTATACCGGCACTTCGGCAAAGCGTTGACGGAATGGCTTGGAGAGATAGATACCGGCCTTGGTTTCCGCGCTCTGTTTAGCGCGGGTGCGAGCCGAAGCGGCAAGGGTCTCAGAAGTAATCTTCAGCCCCTTCTCAGGATTCATAATGTTGAAGTTCTGGATCTCTTCGTTGACATCAGCCTCGGTGTCATAGTCCCCACGAGCCCGTGCGTTGAACTTCTGATTGATGAGGCTCTGCCTACGGTCAAGAATCTGTTTCTCAGTATCTTTTTGCCAAGCGTTGAGTTGATACTGACTTGCCAACCGTTGGGGAGTAAAGCCCGCCCCTTGCAGGGCCGACTCTATTAAAGACACATCCTCGATGATGGGCTCGCCACGAGTCGTCAACGCACCTTCGTTGCTCAACCGGATAGCCTTGGTGATGTTGCGTAGCCCAGCCATGGGGGTGACGCCTTCCAAGAAGCGATACACGTCGCCTTGAGCCAACTTGTCTACACCCCGTGCAATCTGTAACGCCATACCGGCAGAAGCGCCCGCTGCCTCGGCAACGTAATTCTTCAAATCATCTTCAGCAGAAGCCGTATTCTTGCCGTCACGCAGTCCCAACAAACCACCAATAAACGGTAGCTGCTTCGTACCTCCCAAAAGGGGAGAACTTGCATAACCTACTTTACTAGCAACGTCCCCGCCAAGATCACCCAACCAACCACGGGTGATACGGTTAGCCATAGGTTGACCCCACATATCAGACAAGTAGTTGTAGAAAGCAAAGTCAAAATCAAACGGGTCGTCTTCATCATCAAGCGCCAAGTTCATGATGTCTCGGACAATGAAGTAAAACGGCATCCCCATGGTCCCGGCAAAAAGACTGGACATCCCCATCAGACCAGCAAACTGAATGCGAGCTACCTTGCGAACTTCAGGGTCCACACTACTAAACATTTCTTTGAAGAGACGCACATAGAGTGCAGCCATGTGGGCAGGAAACTTCTTGAACATGAAGATGACGCGCATCGTCGGGCTCAAAAATATTTTAGGAGCCAGACCTTGTTGGTAGTCTCCATGCGCTCTTGTCACCATATCCGTAGCCTTGCGGATCGCTTCGGCGTACTTTTCTTGATTGTTCATGTCAGCTTTGCCACTCAACCGCTGCTTCATCAGTTGGTAGGTTGCAAGCGCACCGGCTTCACGGTTAATTGCTTCGGCCCGCTGGAACATGATTGCGGAATACTTAGTAAAGGCACGAGTACCCTTACCAAACGCGGAAGTTTCACCTGACCCATACTTAGTTACTGAGCCAAAGTCGTGGCTTGGGTCACCGGCATTCAGGATGCCTTGATCACGGAACGAGAGGAACACGCGCTCCATCTCGGGTAAAGCTGCAATAGCCTCCTCACGAGTCTTGCCCTTGGCAACAGCGGCATCAATCTTAGCTTCGGCAGACTCAACCAACTTTTCGCCGTATGTCTGCTCACCTACCGAGCCACCAATGATTTTAGTCATGGCGCTGAATAAAGTGTTCATGATCTTGGTTTGACCCAACCCGTGAAACTCGCCAGCCAGCAGCGGGAACATTACGGTAGGCGTTTGCAACATGTTTACAAGAGCCGACGCAGGATTGAAGCCCATGTAAAACGTGAAGCCCAGCCGGTTCACGTTGTTAGCGATCTGATTCAGAGGGTCATCTGCACGAATTGTGTCTACCCCATAGACAACCTTGGCGACGTGCGTGATGATGTCACTCATCTTGGTGTCTGGATTGCTGGCGTTCTGCTTACGTGCGCTGTCGATCTGATGCTCAATCTCACCCTTGTTAGCAACTTGGGAGATCTGCGTAGCGTAGACCGGAGCTTTGTGGTCATAGGCAGCGAGGGTGTCCTCGATGTAACCTGCCGTACCTTTACGCTCAAGACCAAACTGCCGAAGCATGGAGGACTCTGGGTGCAACAACAGAGACGCCTGATACAGACGCTCCTTCATTTCCTCACGTGCTTCACGGATGCGGTCAGCCACATCGGTAGGGTCATCCTTGTGGATAGGCAGTGCCTTATTTACGTTGGCTTTGATCTCATCAAAAAACTGATTGACCGGCCCGCTCTTGTAGCTGAACTTCCTGAAGTCCGTCTGTTTGAATGACTGGACGTAGACGATGCCTTCTTTTTTTAACTCGTTAAGGCGAGTCTTCTGAGCACCCAGACTTGTGTAGGACTCAGCAACATCTTTGCCGGTGTCAGGATTGACATACGTAATCCAGTAGTCCCCTATGCGGACGAATGGCGTGTAGGCTTCGTTGAACTTCTTGTACTTCTCATCTAACCCAGACAGGATTTTGTCTGCCTTAACTGGGTCATCCTGATACTGATCGTGCACAGACTTTTTCAGGGCGGTGAAGTAGTCGTCACGGAACTGTCGGTATTGATCAACAAGATCCGACGCTAACTTTTGAAATTTGGGTTCAAGCTTTTCGTACTCAGCGCGTAGCGACAAGTAGTCAATAGCCGCTTCTTCTCCACGAGCTTTGACAAACTCTGGTGTTGGAGTTTTGCTCTGGGTTACATCAATAGCGAGATCAGACGCGCGGTTCACAAATGCGTCCATTGCCTTCTTACCCGCAGGGTCAGACTTAGCAATCTCCAGCGCCTTAGTCATGAAGTCTGAGCTACGCTTGAGCATTGTGTTCTTCATCGCGCCAGCTTTACGCAAGCTGTTCTCAATCTCGCCAATCTGCTTGAAGCCTAGCTTCCGCGCAGTATCAGCGATGTACCACATTGGCTGCAAAGACAGGGCCGAGCGCCCAACCGCATCTGTTGCGTTGATATAAATTTCGCTATCTCTAGCTGCCCCAAGGTATTCCCTCATAGGGTCTTGCATGGTGCGGGCAGTTGCACGCTGCGGGGTGGAAGCTACCGGCGTTGAGACTTTAGGAGAGACTTGCGCTTTCTTGGGTAGATCGTCAGATAATGGAGTTGCAGGGTCATCAACTGGAATACCCATGGACGCAAGCTTTCGCACACTCTGGTCAATTGGTGCAGTCTTCGGTCCTTCTGCGACTAGGGCGCTGTATATATCTAGGACTTCCAGCAGAGCGTTGGGTTTGGCAAATCCTAGCAAGTCAGCAATTGCTTGGACAAACTGAGTCCACAATGACGTGTTGCTCTCGTGTGGAATAGCTGCAAGCAGGTATTGGAACTCAGGATTTGCAAGTCCTTCTGACAAGAACTCATAGACATCCGTCAACCCGTACGGCAGTTGTTTAAGATCTTTAGTTCCGTAGACAGCATAGGCTTTTTCTAAAACACTTTTGTGCAAGGCACGCAGGCGGGCCGCTGCTTCTTTCTGTTTTTTACTAATCGGGTTCCGCAGTGCCGCATCGGCCAGCGCGTGAATAAGTTCGTGGGCCGCAGTTACTTCACTACCGGCATGAGTGGAGTTGACATAAATCGTGCGGTTAGTGAAATTAAACATCCCACCAATACTATTGGGCGGGTAGTTCTCATCTATCTCTTCTTGCCGCAAGACCGCATCATCCACAGCAACTTTTACACGCTCCGTGGTAAAGCGTTGCAAAGCCCTAGCCCTATTAGCAATGTCTCGCACGATGGGGTTTTTGCTACGAGACAAAGCGTCAAGCATAGCGTTAGCGTCACCCTTGATGACGGCATCTGCCAACTCTGGGTTGTACTCGGTCGACAGCCAGCCCGAATTATGTTTCTTAACACCAAGAGCACGAGCGAACTCTTCTCTAGAAATGCTAGGGGGGAGTAACTCACGATAAGGCGATTGCTCTGTGACTTGGGGTTTAGTATTTTTTCTGGCAAGTTCCTCTTGCCGTTGCTTCATTAGCCGATCATTTTCTTCTTTCTGCTGTTGAGCAAAAGCCCTAGCTTTCCGTGCTTCTGTTGAAAGTTTAGCATCTGCCGCTTCTTCTGCGGCTTCATCTATTTCAAGCTCAGTTTTCTTACCTTCAGCTTCTTTAGCCCGTTGTTCGGCTAATTCTTCTGGAGTTTTGGCTCGTTCCGTTGCGGCGGGGTTAACTACAGTAACGGGCGCTGCGCTGCTAGGTTGGGCAGCACGGACTGTCGCTTGACGTGTAGCTTCAGCTTCATTAGCGGCTTTTTCGTCAGCGTCTTTTTCCGCTTTAGCTTTTTTTGTTTTAGCTTTAGTAGTGAGTTTATATTTTTGCTCACCGGCAAGTTCTTGCCGTTGCTTGGTTATTTGCTCATCATAGCTACGCACCGCGTCATCGGTCAGGTTACTGCGAACCCAAGAGTCCAGCGCATCTAAGCGTTCTTTTGACCTAGCCTCAGTATAGTTTTCAAACGTCCGGTCATGGGCAAGGTTGATCAGGTTGTCTGCTAACCGTGGGCGATCAAAATATGTGTCTGCAAACTTGTCGTCATTCTTTAGTTTACGCAGAGCCAGACGATCAGCGGGGATGCCAATCTCTTTAGGCGAGTAGTACGTGTAGGGCTGGTTAAGAAGTCCGGGTCTTTCTGGAGCCAGCGGAGCGGCAGCGCCGTAGTCATTAACAATTGAGTCAAACAACTCCACCGTTTTAGCAGGGGCGTCCATCCACCTACGACGCATGGTGGGGGGCAGTTGCTCAAATGTTGGTTCAGCCTCGCTAGTGCGATATTGAGTGTTCCACTCTTCGGCTGGTGTGCCTACTTCTACTGTAGGGGGCTGTGTTGTTTCTCCCACTCCAGCTTGTTGAGCAGGTTGTTCAGTAGTTGCCACTCCAGTGGGTGCAGGTGTTGTAACTCCTGTGGGGGGTACTCCTGCTCCGGGTTCGCTAGGTACGCCAGCGCTTTCTCCACTTGGGGGATTGACATTTGCAGGAGGTGCTGATCCGGACTGGGCATTGGGTTGGGCATTTTGTTGGGCCTGTTGGTTCTGTTGCTGCTGTTGTTGCAATGCAGCTTGGGCTGCGGCAGCTTGCGCTACTTGGTCAGCCTGCACTGCTTCGTTTGCAGTGGCCGTGTCTGTTTCTTCTTCTAGAGACGGATCAGTTCTGGGAACGGCAATTTTTACCGAAGCTCTTGTCTGTGGGTTATCTTTGAGTACACCATTCTGGACAAGCAGTTGGAACTCGTCCTCGGTAATAGCCTCTTGAGCTTTGCGTTTCTGCATAACCGCTGCAAGATTCTCAGCGGGTCCGGGGCCAACAGACCCAGCAAGTTTAGTTTCGTTTAGGGTGTATTCGGGTTCTTTTGCGGGTGTCTCCCGCATGGTCTGAACCACAGCGCCCGGAGCACCAATAACTGCACCACCGATACCGCCTTTGGCAGCGGCCATTAACAACCGGTCTACATTCTTAGGATCGGAGAACCCACCCGGAGCGCCAGCAAGTTGCTCCGCAATGATGTCGATTGATTCTTGAAGGGCTTCAGTGCCACTCTCAGTAACAGCGGTTTTGCCAACTTCTTTAGCAAGCCGCAATTTAAAGCTGTCTGGCACTATGGTGGACCGCGCGGCGATTTCTTCCGCTAACTTAGCTTGACCACGCAACCCTAATTGATTTAATACTCGGGCTGGGAGAATACCGTCAAAGAGAGCTTTGAATGCACCAGCACCAATAGCAAGGCCGGGTTCAAGTTTGCCAGTCTCTTCGTAAATACCCGCGAAAGATTCAGGCGCGTTGAGGCCGAAGCTACCCGTACCAAGACCCACATTTAGACCAGTCTGACCAGCTTTAGATCTAGCAGCGGCGGCAGCCGCTTCAGCCGCCTCTACACCCACACCACGTTGCGCCGCAGCACGAGCAAGCGCCGCCTCCACCCCATACTTAGCAGCCCCACGCCCAGCAAGAGCGCCAATACCACCGGTCCCCGCAATCGCAGCCACAGTGGGTACGGCTTCTACACCAGACTCAACAAAGAATTTACCAACATCAGATAGCCCACGGATACCTTCAAAAGTTCTTTGAGATGTTGGGTACTTTTCTTCAAGGGTTCTGCGTTCGGCTATACCTTTATCCAACAGCCTAGCAGCGGTTTCATCTTCACCAAACAGAGACGCGCCAAGAGCCGGTAGCTCATTAAAAGCCGTGATTCCCAACCCCCCGACGGTACGGTTGAGGGCGTTACTTGCAACCCGACTAAATGGAATGTTTCTTGGATCTGGACGGCTTTCTAAATCAAGTTTTTGTAGCTGTTCCTGAAGCCTTGCAACTTTTGCATATATAGATTCATTAGACTCCGAATCTGGAAAAGATAGCGGGCCTGCACCGGGAACATTTACTATTTTCATTGCGATAATTTAGGCAGACTTGCAACGTAACTCTCATAGCTTGGTACGCCAGAACCCCCACCGCCTTTGCTAGTGCCCGATAAAAAATCGCTGTATGCAATTTGTCTAGCTTCCGCCATAACTGGGTCTAACATAGCATCTTTAGGCTTTAACTCACCGCTCTTAATTTTAGCCAGTAAGTTTGCACCGCGATTTCCTTTTACAGCTTGGATATAGCCAATAGCATCTGAGTCATTAAACGGGTTAGAGAACATCTCATTTATGGCTGATTTTATTTTCATTTTCTCCATAGGAGAGACTTCTCGTTTTTGTTGCAACCCCGCCAACCCTAATTGCATTTTCAACATAGCATTTTGCTGGTTAGCACCAGCTATAGCCGCTCGCGCTGCATTACGCTCATCTGCAATAGCTAATTGACCAAGAACACGTTCTGTATTACGTTCATCCCCAGCTTCAAGATCAGCCACCTTGCCACGAATATTCATAGCGCCAATCTTTAATTCTTGGTCAATTTTGAAGGCGGCTTGCAGTTTGCGGTCATGCTCGTTTATATACTCTTGAGCCGATTTTTGGTCGTTCTTTTCGTCGGCCATGCGGGCCTTAAGAAGATCCATTTGAGCACTGCGGCGTAGTCGCTCAGCGGTGGCACGGGCAGCATCCACTTTATCGCTGTAGTCAATACCTTCACCAACGGCGCGTCCCATTGCGGGACCAAATGCACCACGGCTAGACATAAGAGTGCCACCCATCTTGCCTAGCATCTTATATACTTCGCTTCCTTTGCCAGCCTCGTTAGAAGCTCGCTCTTCGTCAATCAGCTTTTGCATCATGTCGAAGTGGGGCTTAGAACGCTCTTGGTATTCATTATATTTTTTACGTTCCAACGCATCCCGTTGCGCTTCCGATAAAGCAGGAGCACGAGCAGTCTCCAACTCGTTAGCCACTCTTTTAGCGTTTTCTACGTACTCGGTTTGAGCAGGCCCCTGCTTACTAAGTCCTTCAAGAAGCTGTTTACGCAAAGCGCTTTCTTCTCTGGGAATGCCGCCTCCACCACCGCCACCCATACCACCCATAGCTTGCATAATTGAAGCTATTCCGCTAGTTGAGTCTGGAGCGTTAATGATTTCAGGCTTAGCTCCAGCTTTTTTGGCGTCTTCGTTAACGGCAGGGGGCACAGATGTACCGCGTATGCCTTCCGCTTCTTTACGCAGAGCAGCCGCTTTCTCAGAAGCCGCCGCACGCTGACTTGGCGTCATAGCCGTAGTAAGATTAAACCAAGTGTTAGGGTTAGTTTTTGCCGCTTCCCACTCAATTTCTCTAGCATTTTTCCCGTCTTTCTCTGGACCCCTAAGAAAGCTGCGCAGCATATCTCCTATTGGAGAAGTAGCCTCTTCCGCAGGGGGTACAGAATCTCCTCCAGCAAACGCAATGATCCCACCCCCGGCCATCTTCTTCGGGGCTTGCATGGCAGGTAGTCCCATAATTGGGGGTTGCTTTGCTTGCGGTGGTTGCTGCTGAGGTTGCGGTTGTTGCGGCTGGGGCGGCTGGGGCGGCTGTTGTGGCTGCGGCGGTGGCATGCCCTGTTGAGGCATGGGCTGGGGTTGTTGAGGAGGCGGCATCATGCCCGGTTGGGGCATGGGCTGCTGAGGTTGTGGGCTAAGAGCTTGAACAGTTGAGTCCAGTACCGTGGGCATCTGAGGATTAGGCGCATTCATAGCCGCCAATTCGGTCTGCATCTGAGCGCGACGGCTCAATTCCAGCCCCGCCAGAGTCTTTAGAGGGATGTCACCAATAACACGATCAACAGGACTCTGAGCAACTTGCGTCAGATACTGGGTCGGCATGTACCGCAGGTCACGGCGGGTCTCTTCGAGTGTCGGTCCCATATCTAGTCCTTAGGGGGTAGTGGTGGTGCCACTAAGTTTTTTAACAGCGTCTGAAGCAAGTCCAAGGATACCCACCCCAGATAGCGCGCCACCAAAAATAGAGTTAAGCATCGACGTAGGTTCGCCGTATTCATTAGTGGTGGTCATTGGGTAATTTTTCATCACGCTATTGAGCCAGTCGATCTGAGTCTTCGGGTAGTCCCGCTGTTCTTTGAACATGTCGTAATCAGACTTAAGACCCTCTTGCGTGATATCACGCTGGACGCCACCAAGCTCAGCCTGTTGACGGTTTGCAGCAAGTGCTTGCTGCTGTTGAGTATTACCAAACTGCCCTTGGCTTTGCGCCAAATCAGCGGCTTCTTTAAGATAGTTAAGTCCTTGCTGAGCACCAAACTGACCAGACTGTTCTTTGGATTTTAAAGCATCGAGAAGGCGACCTTGATCGGCGTTATATTGACCTAAGGCTTGGGCGTATGCGTTCTCATAGCCCCTGCCAGTAATGTCGGCAAGTTTAGTCCCCAAATTACGTTGGGTTTCCGCGTTTAAAATTGCTTGTCGACCACCACCAAATGCACCGGCTTGGGTCATTTGGGCGTTGTTTTGATTTTGCGTAATTTGCGCCTGACGCCGAGCTTCTTCAATTTGTGGATTAAGAATCGTGGACAGGTATGGGTTCATGTATTGGTCAAGATTACTCTGACCAAACTGGTTGTTAATCCCTGTTGTGTTCGACGTAAATGTCGTACCCGTATACGCAGGCTGCGTAGTAGCAGACTGATACGTGTTCTGCATGTTGGTACCAGCGTTTGTCTGCGCCGCATTAGGTACAGTAAGCCCTTGTATCCCCGTGAACGCTTGGTTCTGTAGATTTGAGGGACCGGCAACAGTCGCGCCGCCATAAACTTGATACGGATTCGCAGCTTGATCAACAGCGGCGTTAACAATACCCCCTACAACGGGGGCCGCCCAGTTTGATACGGTAGTTTCTTTTGCGCCTGTGGCGGCGGGGGTGACAGTATTGCCCATGATTTTTCCTTACTTCGGCGTAAATTTAGCCGGGTTAATCTGCTTGCCCTGTTTCTTATTACCAGTGCGAGCGTGGCGGATGCGGTCCATCATTTCGTAAAGACGTTTGGCACCAGCCTCAGAATTACCGTTGCCTAGGTGAGATACAACATCAGCAGGGATCACAAACTCACCACCGCTAAGTTTCGCCGGTTGCTTGTTGTCGATGGTAGCAGGGATTTTGTCGGCCATGCCGTCCTCTGCGCTCTTGAGGTAATGCAGTCCACCACCTCTAGCATACCCGTCGATACCACCACCTTCAGCTCGTTTGACCGGCGTGCCCTTGAGGGCTCCGTAAACTTGACCTTGACTTAACCCAAGGCTACCCCCTTGCATACCTAACGGAGTGATACCTTTTTGACGCCCCAAATATCCAGCTAAGCCGCCCAAACCAGCAGCGAGTAACGCTTTTATCCATGCGTCCGAAAGACCTGAGCCAGAACCAGAGCCAGCAGTGGTTTTATTCGTAGTAGTTTTGTTGCCTCCAGAAGTTAATTTCTGTCCTTGCCCACGAATTGGATTACCGGCAGCGTCAAACCCCGGACCTGTACCCCCAGAAATTCGATTACCGGCCGAATCATATCTTACTACGTTACCTTCATCATCTCGTTCTTCCCACTGTCCCGTTTGCGCGTTCCAAGTAGCAAGATTAGGAACTCCCGAAGGTCTAAATGGGTCTTCAGAATACCCACTAGATATAGCTCTTAGGTAAGTATCGGGGTCTATAGTTTGGGATGGGTCGTTCCCTAGAAAATTTATGTCTCCGCCAAGGAAACCTAGATTAGAACTGGAATTATCTCCGGAAGTGTCATACCCCCAGTCATACCCATAATTAACACCACCGCCATCATCAAAATGTTTAGTTTTCACTTCGCCACCACTTTTTAATCCTGTTTGAGTCCAACCGGCAGGGGGTTGCCATGTTCCGGTGGGGTCTGTGTAGTACCTGTTAGTTGCTGCATTAAAGTAGCGCTTCGGGGTGGCGGCAGTTATAGCTGCCGCTTGTGCTGATGTAATAGCCGGGATGTTCGTTGACGCCATCGTAGATGGTGCCATTGTCCTATTTTCTGGCGTGTCGTACCAGTCAAAGAACCTTACGCCACCCTTGCCACCAGTTCCCGTTGCCCCAGTCTGACGCCAGTAGCGAGCCTCGGAAGTTCCTAGCGCGGTCAACCCCATTGGGGAGATAGTAGTAAGCGTAGCTGGCCCTGATGTAAGTGCGGCTGGCCCCGACGTGACGGCGGTGATTTGAGAAGTAGTTAGGGTTTTAATTTGAGACGTATCAAGAGCTTTAATCTGAGACGTATCAAGAGTTGTAATTTGGGACGTTAGTAGCGGAGGGCCAAACGTGGTAAGTGCAATCTGTGAAGTTGTGAGCGCAACTTTTTGAGATGTATCAAGAGCCTTAACTTGAGACGTATCAAGGGTTTTAACTTGAGATGTGTCAAGGGTTTTAATTTGTGAAGTGTTAACCGCACCAATCTGTGAGGTGTTTGTAGCGCCAATTTGAGAAGTGTTAACCGCACCAATCTGTGAGGTGTTTGTAGCGCCAATTTGAGATGTACTAAGTCCAGTAACGGGGGATGAAGTTAGCCCCGTAAGCATAGATGAGGTAAGCGCCCCAGTTGGGCTTGTAGTAGTGCTAGCTAAATTTGATGGGGGACCAAATGTGTTAAGTCCAACTATTTGAGACGTTGTAAGAGAAGAAGTTGGAGTAGTGCTGGCTAAATTCGATGCGGGGCCAATAAGATCAGAAACTAACAGCCCACTATTATTAGCAAGAGAGGTTAGTGCCGAAATTTGTGCTGCGGTTAGTTGATTAGCTCCCCCTCCCGCAACCCCAGCCGTAGAACCAGCATTAGCACCAAGATCGCCCGTAAGGAGACCAGTATTATTAGCCACAACGCTGGCTGGAGAAGTAGCACCAGCATTAGCACCAGCATTAGCACCAGCATTAGCACCAGCATTAGCACCAGCATTAGCACCAGCATTAGCACCAAGATCTCCGGCAAGAAGACCACTAGAATTAGCAAGATTAAGCGCGGCAACTTGTTCCGCAGTTAATTGAGGAGTCCCTGTGGATGCCCCAGCAGGAGCCCCGGTAGCTGCCCCGGAGGTAGCGGCAAGATTCCCTCCGGTGATGTTAGATAGGTTTCCTCCAGTCAGGTCAGTAGCGCGAAGAGCATCTGAGGTAGGGTCATTAGTTACCCTTGGAACAAACCTCGGCATCTCATAAGTGGTATTTCCGCTAGTATCATTTTTTAATTCTTGAGAAGTAACCGCGTATCTTTCGCCATTAGAAAGCCTAATAGTAGTTACCGGGATCGTTCCATCAAGATCATTTCGACTTACAAAACTAAACCCCGCTGGGAGTTGATCTGCTAAATACCGTCTAGCGTCAGAACCGGCAAATGCAAACCCGTCCATTTTAATTGCATCCAGATTTTTTGGGTCAAAAATCCGATTCGGCCACCAACGAGGATCGTCAGAATCACGAATTTTATTCCGCGTATCTTCGTCTAACTCATTAGAAGTAACAAGATTAGTTGTTGCACCAGACTCCGTGCCTACCGGAGAAGTTTTTCCAACATTTTTTATGTCTTCTAGTTTAGGTATCCTAGTAGTCCCTCCTTCTATTCTTGGATTGCCACCCCCAGCATCCGTTAGCGTCCCAGTACCCAGATCGGCCGCAGCAAGCTGAGCAAGCTGAGTTAACCCACCAGTGCCCGTGAGGTTTTGACCAACCGCGTTAGAAGCAGCAAGAATTGCGTTAGCCCCGGCATCGCCGGTATCCCCAGTGGCTACTTTGATGGAATCATTTGCCGCTCTGTTTTCAACCGGGGCCGAACCGGGAGCTTTTGCGTTGGCTGTACTGGCAAGGCCCAGTGCTGCGCTGTATAAAGCAGTGGGGTTAGGATTGGGAGAGCTAAGTTCCTGAAACAAAGATGTGGCTTTACCAGCCATAATAGTGCTAGGACTATTTCTAAGTTCCCCAGCCAGTTGAAGGGCTAACCCATAATTGGGTTTATCAGACATCAGAGTAGTGGCAATTGTGGCAGCTTTAGAAAGCTCCGGCAGGGTAAAACCGTTCTCACCCCCAATCTTAAACGTAGACAGCGTTACAGGCTTTCCGTCCGAACCTACAAGCGGCTTTCCGTCCGCACCCTTAAATTGATAGTCACCTACACCTTGCATTTGACCGAGGGTCATCAACGCCCCCGGTACATTTCCAGTCTTTACAGCGTCAATAAACCGAAGACCATTAGCGGTTTGTTCCATCCCGCCAAAACTAGCAAGACTAGATAACCCACTAAGGACATTACCTTGATCAAACGCTTGATATGCTGAATAAAGTTTAGCCACCCCTCCTACAATACCGGGGTCAGCAGCTAGGATAGGAGCGCCGGTCCTAAGAATGTCACCAAAATCATGGATATTTCCAGCAGCACCTTGGAACGCTACGTTACCTGCGGCGACGGCAAGGGGAGGAACCCCTTCAGCCATAAGCGCTAGATTAACTACAGATATGATCGGCCCAAGATCTTGAGCAAGTGCACCTATCCCAGACTTGCTATATTGCTGAACTGGAACAGCAATTGTTGTGCCATCAGCTTGTTGTACTGGTTGAAGACTGTAATTACTATACCCATCCCCCTTACCTTCAGAAGCAAACTTATAACCGGGAATTATTTTGCTGGGGTCGTTCTTGTTATAATATACTGGTATTTGTTCTTCGGGGATTAGAGTAGCGGACTCCCCGCTGCCAGATTCATAAGCTGGCCGAGTTTCATAGCGTACACCAATATCCCCAATACTATTAATACCGTAGTCCCTAGCAAGGGACGTGGCAATGTTCTGCATGTGCTTATCGGCGGGGAGCGGGGATGCGTTTTTGTAAACGTCCGCTTTTCCTTGGATTGCACCCATCTGTTTGAGAAGAGTGTCATAACCCGCTTGCCAAGATTCAGGAGCAGAAGACGCGGCAGGAGGTGTGGTGGCAGGAGCGGAGGACGCGGGAATATCTCCGAGATCCCCCGGTTCTTGGGCTTGGTTGTACTCTTCTTCGTAGTTTCGCATAATTAACCCACTTTCCAATTAGTGCCATCTGAATACACAGGCACTTTAGTTGACCCGCCACCGGCTACCGTGGTGCCAAATGTGGACACAGAAGAATCAGTCACAAACCCCCTAGACCCAACCCCTGCGGTCGATGCACTAGGTAAGTTGGCTACCGTTACCGGCACGTTAGCTTTTAATTGACCAACGATCTTATCGCGCTGGTTGAAGTACAACCGCAAAATGTTATTAAGCTGATCAAAGTAACGTCGCTCATACTCATTAGGCGCAAGGGGCAAGTTAGGCGCAACCGCTTGAGCCAGCACATCATTGGCGGTGACAAGGTAAGTCATAAATCAACGCCTCCCGTCCAACCGGATATCGAACCGTGGGTGCCCCAACTGCCAGAACACTCCTAGATCGGTTGATTCCATCTTCAGAATCATTTGACGACCGCGCACGCGAATGTAAACCTGTCCCGTAAACTGTTCAATAGGCACAGTGGCGGTGCGTGTGACCGTAGCGGAGCTACTACCAGCAACAGACTGAGGAGTGTTATAACCAGATCCGGAGTCCTGCATGGGGATTAGCGTCATTACCGCAGATGGGCTGGCAGCGGTAGACCCTTCAAACGTCACGTCAGGCAGCATGCGCCACACGAACCCAAACTTATCCCCGTCGTCAATATCAAACTCGGATGAAGAAATGTACGCTGTGATGGGCAATACAGTTCCAGTCTCGTCGTTATCTACCCCGTTCTCGTGTTCTACAAGATTATAGCTATAAGTAGCTGCTATTGGATAATCAGATAGCCCGGAGTCCAGCCATGCAGTGCGGGCAAGTGAGCCGTGGTACCAGACACCTATCCCGCCTTTACCATCATTTTCGATGTAGTTATACACCACGTACCGATCAATAGCGTTGGAATTTTCAGAGCAGTAGAACCACCAGACTTCGTTGAATCCCTCATTAGTGCCACAGAAAATTTGTTGTCTCTGGTCGAGGTTAATATCTTGATAGATATACTTACGCAGGTCGCAGTTTAGCGTGTTAACCCTACCGTCGTATACGTAAAACTTATCTACCCCCATCCAGAACACCCGACCCGACGCAACAACGGCAGCGTTTGGACTAATAATAGAGACGTTATCGCCAAGAATCTGTGACCCCCACACTGCAGGTAAGCCAAGATATTGCAAAGAATAAATAGCGGAATCCGTAAATACAAGCGTCTCTTGGCGGGTTTGTACCGCCGTAACAATTTCGGACCCGTGGGAAAGAGTTAAACTACCTGCTTGGCCGGTAGCAGAAACGGCCCATTTAAGAGGTTTTTCTTGGTCGGACCACCGAATAAGCATTGGGTTTATTGTTACCCCGCCGTAGTCACTGCACCCAAATGCGAAAACAAATCGGTTATCTGATACGAACACCACATTTTGTACGGCTGGTACTTCTTCGGCACCAGTAATAGATGATAGCAACACCCCGCGCGTGGTTACCCCATTAACCGCATCCCAGTAATATATTGGGCCGCCGCGATAACCAAAAATTAAATTTTGCCCAAAGTTGCCTTGGGACCATAGCCGCAACGAGTAATTAGTATCTCCAATACCTTCGCCCCAAAGCCCGGTGTTCCAAAGACCTGCCCCCCACCCACTCAGTGGGGCTTGAATAGCAGCACCAACGGGAATTTGGTATTTAGCCACAACGGCAGAACCGCCGGTCGCGCCGGAAGCGACAACAGAAGAAGTTGTTATGGTGTATGAGTTAGCGTTTACGTATGTGACGGTGTATTCGGCATTCAAGAGGGTGTCATAAGTACCTGTAACCCCACTAAACGTAACGTAATCCCCAGTAGTAGCGCCGTGAGATGCAGCGGTTACCGTAACCGTAGTAGTGCCGTTACCTGTAAACGTAGTAGTCCCTGCTGGAGCGGTGTACCGGAGCGGGGTGATATCGTAGTACGCCCCTCCATTCTCAATATAGAACTTGAGGTTTGTGCCCAGACCGATAAGATTTTGACCCGCGAGAGTCACCCAGTTCCACAGCGACCGGCAAATACCTAGAAACGTATTTGTAGAGATACGTTGCCACCCGCCAATTTTCTCAGGCGTACCTTGGCGAAACCGGACTTTCTCACTGTCGAACCAACCGTTCTCGTTGGCGTAGCGAGTGTTTTCCTTGTTTACACCGGGGCGGGGTTGGAACTTTTTGAGTGGCATTACTTACTCGCAACCCCTTTGTGCTTCTCAAATGAGCGCATCCCACCAAAACCAAGAAGACCAGCGAGGAGTGTCATGAGTTGCTCTACTTGGAGATCCGGGGGTGGGGCCAACCCTTTAGGGATTATGTCATAACCTTGACCAAAAGCCCAGCACCACTGCATCAGCGGGTAGCCAAGAAATTGGTAAGCCAAACCTGCAACCCCAACCCAGCCCACAGCAGGACGCCAACCAGAGACAAATACGCTAGAACTCGACGCTTCAATCTTATTGACTTCAACCTGAGCCAAGTCGGTTTCTTGGTCAATTCTTTTTTCCTCAAGGTCCAGCTTGCGCTCCTCCAGCGCCATCTCCATGCGTTCTTTATCCGTTGTGATGAGCGAATCCGCAACTTTGCCAACGCCTTCAATGATCGACCCGATACCCATTAAGTCCATTACTTAAGCCCTTTCAGAGTGCGATTTATCCAACCTAATAAGAATTTAGATTGAGTACGGTTCTTATTGCAGATGTCTGCGTAACGGGTAATTTTGGCAAGCGCGTAGGCTTTTTTAAACGCTTCTGGTTCAGCACTGTTGAACTTTTGCAGGGTCTTGTCCCCAACTGCGCCATCCGGTGTGGTACCAACAATTAACTGCGCCAACTTAACCGCGACGCCCATCCCAGTATTTACGCCGAAGTTGAAAACCGATTCCGCAACAGTTTGGTTCGTAAGCTCATCCCCTCTGATACGATCCCAAAACTCAACCTTATAAAAGTTACGCACCATCCCGCTAAG
>Ga0114973_10001655_pt1 | contig 16436 bp, 9 predicted proteins | sample M_140807_MF_Meta_FD_87025 | JGI IMG/M metagenome (GOLD analysis project Ga0114973, IMG submission 87025) | Freshwater microbial communities from Lake Montjoie, Canada to study carbon cycling - M_140807_MF_MetaG | ecosystem: Environmental > Aquatic > Freshwater > Lake | place: Lake Montjoie...
GCAGTGGCGTCCCCCGGGAGCGCGCCTCTATTCGCTTTACAAGCCGGAGGAACGGGCCGCCGCGGCTGCGATCGAGGCCGAGGCCGCCAAGATCGACGCTGCGGCCGACGCCATGCGGAAGGCCTTCCTCGACGAGATCTTCGAGACGGAAATCGTCAAGCTCCCGGAAGAGGTGCGCGATGCCTACCGCACGGCCCGGGCCACGCCCGAGGGAGAGCGGACGGAGGAACACAAGGCGCTGATCCGCACGTATCCAGCGGCACTGGCCACCTACTCCCTCGATCTCTACGACGCGGCGAAGGAAAAACAAGTCAACGACAAGCGGGCGGAAGGGACGGCGCTGCGGGGAACGAAGCCGGCCGAAGGCTTCGTGATGGCGGCGGTGGAAGTGAAGGGACGCGTCCCCGAAACGAAGCTCTTCCACCGTGGCGACCACGAGCAGCCGAAGCAGACGGTTTCGCCGGGGGAGCTTTCGGTCCTGGCGCTGCCGGGACCACCGGGCGAAGGGATCGAGCCTTTCCTTCCGGCCGGGGTGCCGTCAGGCTCGAGCGGCCGACGCCTCGCCTACGCGCGCTGGTTGACGGGGGGCCGCCATCCGCTTGTCGCCCGGGTGCTCGTCAATCGCTTTTGGCTGGGGCATTTCGGCAGGGGGCTCGTGGCCACGCCGGGAGACTTCGGCCGGCTCGGCGAGCGCCCCAGCCATCCGGAGCTTCTCGACTGGCTCGCGGCCACTTTCATGGAAGGGGGCTGGAAGCTGAAGCCCCTCCACCGGCTGATCGTGACCAGCGCCGTCTACCGGCAAGGGAGCGCGAATGAAGCCGCGCGGGCGATCGATCCCGACAACCGGCTCCTCGCCCACTTTTCCCCGCGCCGTCTCGACGCCGAGAGCTTCCGCGATGCCGTCCTCGGCGCTTCAGGCCAACTCGTGAACGTCGGCGGGGGCGTGCCGGTGGGGATCGCCAAGGATCCGGTCGGCCGGATCGTCGTCGGCCGCGAGGAGAAGGATGCCAACGGCGACGTCGTCCGCGTGGTGAGCCTGGGGCCGGACGACTTCCGCCGCTCGCTCTACCTCCAATCCCGGCGCACCGAACCGATCACCGTCCTCGAGACCTTCGACCAACCGGAGATGAAGCCCAACTGCGAGCTGCGGCGGACGACGACGGTCGCCCCGCAGGCGCTGCTGATGCTCAACGACACGTTCGTCCTCGCCAGCGCCCGGGCGCTGGCCGAACGCGTCCGCCGTGAGGCCCCCGGCGACGTCCGGGCCCAGGTGGAGCGGGCCTGGCGACTCCTCTTCAGCCGCGCCCCCTTCGAGCCCGAGCTCGAGGAAGCGCTCTCCCATCTCGCCGAGCAAGGGGAGGATTTCCGGGTGCGCCTCGCCGCCGTCCCCCCGCCGCCGGCCAAGGAAGGGGAGGCGGCCAGTGCTCCTCCCGACCCGCAGCTCGAGGCGCTTGCGAGTCTCTGCCAGGTGCTCCTGGCGTCGAACCGTTTCCTGACCTGCGACTGACAGGAGCCCGCATCGCATGAACCGCCCCACCCAACCACTCTGCTCCCGTCGTCATTTCCTCCATGCCGGTGGCTTCTCGCTGGCCGGTCTGGGGCTGGCGACCCTGCTGGAGCGTGATGGCCTCCTCGCAGCACCGGTCAAGCCGCTCACGGCCGCGGAGGACCACTTCGATCTCCTCCCGAAGGCGCCGCCGCGGCCCGCGCATGCCACGGCGATGATCTCGCTGTTCATGATGGGGGGGCCGTCGCAGATGGACCTCTTCGACCCCAAGCCGATGCTCGCCAAGTACGACGGCCAGACGTTTCCGGGGGAGATCAAGTATGACAATCTCGCCCAAGCCTCGGCGAAGGTCCTCGGGCCGGGATGGCGCTTCGCCCCGCGGGGGACGTGCGGCATGGAGCTCTCGGACCTCCTCCCTCATCTGGCCGGGGTGTGCGACGACATCACCCTCATCCGCTCGATGCACTCGGGCGTCAACAACCATGGTCAGGCACTTTACGCGCTCAACGCCGGGAGGATCAGCGCCGGCCGCCCCACCCTCGGCGCCTGGCTCTGCTACGGCCTAGGGAGCGAGACGGACAATCTCCCCGCCTACATGGTGCTCGCCCATCCCGGCGGTCTGCCGACCTTCCAGGGGGAGCACTACACGAATGGCTGGCTGCCGAGCTTGTATCAGGGGACGCTCGTCCGCCCTGGCGAGCCGCGGATGCTGAATCTCGACCCCGCGCCCCTCCTTCGCGGCTCTCCGCAGCGGCGGCAGCTGGCCCTCCTCGAAAAGCTCAACGACGAGCATGCCCGCGAGCATCCCGGCGAGCACGACCTCCAGGCGCGGATCGCCAGCTACGCCCTCGCCGCCCGGATGCAGACGGCCGCCAAGGAAGCGCTCGACATCTCCACCGAGCCGCCCCATGTCCGCGCCCTCTACGGCGTCGACACCCCGGCCACGGCCGACTACGCCGCGCGCTGCCTCATCGCTCGCCGGCTCATCGAGCGCGGTGTTCGCTACGTCCAGGTGCTGAATGCCGGGCAGTCGTGGGACCATCACGGCGGCATCAAGAGCGCCCTCCCGGCCAGCTGCCTCGCCGTCGACCAGCCCTCGGCGGCGCTCGTGGCCGATCTCAAGCAGCGCGGTCTGCTCGACTCGACGGTGGTCCACTGGGGGGGCGAGATGGGGCGTCTGCCGGTCCTCCAGAACGACGGCGGCCCGGAAAAATGGGGCCGCGACCACAATACCTACGGCTTCGCACAGTGGGTGGCCGGAGGGGGTTTCAAGAGGGGCTGTGCGTACGGCGAGACCGACGAGTGGGGCCACAAGGCGGTGAAGGATGTCGTTCATCATTACGACTGGCACGCCACGCTCCTCGACCGCTTCGGCTTCGATCACAAGCAGCTCGTCTACAAGCGCGACGGGCTCGCTGCCTCCCTGACCGACGGCCAGGACGCCCGGATCGTGACCGACATCCTCGCCTGACCCGCCTCGGGCCGATCCATCAGGAGCCACGCCGCGTGACCATGCCATCTACCGACTCCTGGCGCGTCTCGCCGATCCTCGGCGTGGCGAACGTTCGCCGCAGCGCCGAGTATTGGCGCGACGTCCTCGGCTTCTCCCTCGATCCCGACGACGGCATCTTCGCGCCGATGCCGACCGAGCCGGAGGGGGTGTATGGAATCGTGAAGCGGGGAGGGGTGTGGGTCCATTTCCAGGTTCGTCGCGGAGCCGCGCCGCCACTGGCTGACCGGCCCTCCCACGAGCGTGATCTCTATCTCTACGTGAACCGGATCGACGAGCTCCACGCCGACCTCGTCGCCCGGGGGGCAAAGATCGTGCAGCCACCGACCGTGGCACGCTTTGGCATTCTCGAGCTGGTCGTCGAGGATCCCGATGGCCACCGGATCGCCTTCGGCGCCATCCTTCCCGAGTCATGACCGGGCGTCGAATCTCCCCCGGCCGATCGGAGAGGCGGCGATCCTGCTATGATCTGGCCCCCATCCAAAGGAGCCACCCGTGACCGACGACGCCGATTCCCAGAACCACCTCGACGCCCCGCCGATGTCCCAAGAGGATCCGGGGGCGGTCGAGCTCGTCCGCTTCTGGGTCACCCCCGACATGGCCACCCAGGTCAGCCTGCGGACCGCCTTCGACGACCCCAATGCCTGGGGGATCCTCCTCGTCGATCTCGCTAACCACGTTGCCGATGCCTATGGCCGTGAGGGGGAGGATCGCGACCGGGTGCTCGCCCGGATCAAGGACGCCTTCGACGAAGAGTGGGACAACCCCAGCGATCTCGATCCTGACACGGACGAAGCCGACGAAGCCGACGAAGCTTGAGACGCCTAACGGAGCTGAAAGCGGTTTTTTGTAGAGCGCACCGCAGCGTGCCCAAGATCTCCTGGTTTGACGCACCTTTCGATGGAGAAAATCGACTCAAAAAAAAAGTTGCCATCCTCCGGATTTTTGGTGGATCGGGTTCCGGCAATGCCTATGCTGAAAGGGGGGTCGACGGCGCTCGGGCGTCTTCACTGCTCCCTTTCAGAAGGAGACTCGCCATGGCCCGTCGCCGCCAGTCGCGTCGCACACGCCCCGGGCCCCTCGCCTTGGAATCGCTTGAGCTGCGGTTGCCGCTGACCGCATCGGCGGTCGGCCTCGATCCCCTCGACGGCACGCTCTCGATTCGCTGCAACGACTCCGACTCCGCCGTGACGCTCCGCGTCGTCACCGTCGGCTCGGGCGTGGCGGCCTTCCAACGATTGTCCGTGGTTGAGGGGGGCAGCTCCCTGGGAACCTGGCCGCTCGCGGCCGTGTCGCGGATCACGTTCACGGGGGGCATCCGCAATGACCGCTTCGACGGCTCGGCCCTCGCCAAGCCGATGGCGCTTCTCGGTAACGACGGGATCGACACCCTCGTCGGCGGCCGCGGACGGAACACCATCGATGGCGGCAACGGCGCCGACATTCTCCGCGCCGTCGGCCCATCCACCTTTTACGGGCAGGACGGCAACGACCGAATCACCGCCGGCGGCGGCGACGACACGATCGAAGGGAACGGCGGCAACGATGTCATCGATGCCGGCGGGGGCAACGACGAGATCTACGGCGGGGCGGGCAACGACACGATCTCCGCCGGGGCCGGCAACGACCGGGTGTGGGGAGACGACGGCAACGACGGGATCCTCGGCGGCGATGGCAACGACACCCTCGACGGCGGCGCCGGCATCGACGGGATCAGTGGCAATGCCGGACTCGACACGATCCGCGGCGGGGTGGACGCCGACCTGATCAGCGGCGGCGCCGATGCCGACACGATCTGGGGCGACGCCGGCAACGACACGCTCGCCGGAGATGACGGCGATGACACGATATCCGGCGGCACCGGCCTCGACACGATCCGCGGCTTCGCCGGACGCGACACCCTCGACGGTGGCGACGACGCCGACACGATCCTCGGCGGCGACGGCAACGACTCGATTGCCGGCGGCTCCGGCAACGACCGGATCTGGGGCGGGGACGGCCTCGACACCCTCGACGGCCAGGATGGCGACGACACGATCCTCGGAGGGGCCTTCGCTGACGCGATCCGCGGGGGACGTGGCGACGACACCCTCGATGGCGAAGCCGGTGAGGATCGAATCTTCGGCGGCTCCGGCTACGACACGCTCCGCGGCGGCCCGGGGCGCGATCTCCTCAACGGCGGCGATCACCTCGACAACCTCGACGGCGGAGAGGGGGATGACTGGCTCGTTGCCATCGACGACCTCTCACTCGACAGGCTCACCGGGGGCGCCGGCAAGGATGCGTTCTGGCGCGATCGCGGGGAGATCTCCTCCGACATCGTCACGGATCTCTCCGCCGTCGACGCCGACAACGGCGTCTGGGCGTTCGCCAATCCCGGTGCCGACCGAACGCTCGACGGCGACGCGATCGCCGGGCCGGCCTTCACCGCTGGGCTCGCCACCGCCTCCTTCGCCGGCTCCCCCCTCTTCTCGTCGTTTGGACCCCGTGGCACCGACATCAACCAGGGGTTGGTGAGTGACTGCAAGGTCGTGGCTGGGCTCGCCGCCCTGACGCGCGATACGGCTGCCGACAACGGCTGGGCCGTCCGCCGGTCGATCGTCGACTTCGGCGACGGCACCTACGGAGTCCACCTCGGCGCGAACTTCTACCGCGTCGACGCCGTGCTGCCCCTCGCTGCGGGCTCGACAGCTCCCAACTACGCCAATCTCGGCGCCGAGAACTCGATCTGGGTGAGCATCGCCGAGAAGGCGATCGCCCTCGCCGATCAGCGTACCCCCGGCTCCCCCAACTACGCCGATCTGGCGAGTACGGGGGCAGACGAGGTGTTCGCCTTCTTCGGAAGCGCTTCGACCGGCGTTCCGGTCATCCGCACGAGCTACGCCAGCGCCGCCGCGCTCGGGTCGGACATCGTCCGACGGTTTCGCGCCGCCGCGCCGCAGTACCTCACCGTTTCGCTGAGCGACTCCTCCACCGGCAGCCTCGGGCAGAAGTTCGTCGTCGGCCACGCCTACACCGTCTGGGCCCTCAACTTCAACGGCGCCGGAGACCTCGCGTCGGTCGTGCTCCGCAATCCGTGGGGTGTCGACACGGGCAACTTCCCAGTCAGCTATCGCGACGCCAATCCGAACGACGGCCTGGTGACGATCACCGTCGCGGAGCTCTCGTCCTCGTGGGGCCGGCTCAATTGGGCCACACGGGTCTCCTGACAATCCCCCGGCACCTCTGCCGGGAAAGCATCACTCCGCCGCGAGGTCGAGAAAGACGATGTGCGAGGGATTGCCGACGGCGGCGTAGTGGCCGGTGAACTCGAGCGCCCCCGAGGCCTTGTCGACGGCGAAGATCGCCACGTTGTCGTCGCGCTGGTTACAACAGGCGAGGAAGCGCCCGTCGGGGGAAAACGTGAAGCTCCGCGGATAATTGCCGCGCGTCCACTCCTCGCCGACATACTCGAGCAGGCCGTCAGACTTCACGTTGAAAATGCCGATGCTGTCGTGGAGCCTGTTGCCGCAATAGACGTGCCGGCCGTCGGGGCTCGTGAGGATCTCCGAGCAGAAGTTGCTCCCCTGGAAGCCGGGGGGAAGTGTGGAGAGCGTCTGCCGGGGCGTGAGCGTGCCGGTGGCGGCGTTCCAGTCGAGCGTCACCACCGTCGAACCCTCCTCCTGGATCGAATAGAGGCGGCGAGCGTCGGGTGAGAAGTGGAAATGCCGCGGGCCATCGCCGGCAGGAAACGCCACGGCGTGGGGGACGTTGGCGACGAGCTTTCCCTGCACGGCATCGAAGTTCCACAAGAAGATCCGATCGAGCCCCAGATCGACATGGAGCACATGCCGGCCGTCGGGGGAAGAGAGGATCTGGTGGGCATGGGTGCGGTCGTGGCCGCTGAAGGCGAAGCTCCCCGGGGGGGCGTTTTGAGCTTTGGTCGGGCCGATCTCACCGGCATCCTCTTTGACGTCGCTGGCCGCGCCCAGGCTCCCGTCGGCGCGGATCGGGAGCACCGCCACCGAGCCGCCGAAATAGTTGGCGACGAACAGGTGCTGGCCGTCCGGGTGGAGACTCACGTACGTCGGCCCGGCGCCCCCTGACGACACCGAATTGAGCGGCTTGAGCGCGCCGCTGGTGCGATCAATGGCGAAGGCGGTCACGGTCCCATGCTTGCCGGCGCCGACCCGGTCGGTCTCGTTGGCCGAGTAGAGGCGCGTGCCGTTGGCATTGACGACGAGGCAGCTCGGGCTCGTCCCCAGCTCATGGACGCCGGCCTCGGTCCAGGCACCACTCGTGCGATCGACGCGGAAGAGGTGGATCCCGCGCCCGTTCCCCGGGGGGAGATCGACCTGCGTGGGAAGCGTGTCTTTGAGCGGCGACGAGAAGGTGCCGACATAGGCCAGGAGGGGCGCGTCGGCCGCTGCAGCAAGCGCGCGGGTCGCGGCGGCGTGAGCCGCGACCACCGCCAACCCAGAGGCTCCGAGAAACCTGCGCCGCGGGAGGGAATGAGATTGGCGTGCGGGGGAACGCATGAGGGCCTCACTGAATCGGGAAGGGGCCGAACGCCCGCCGGGGCGGGGCAGGGGAAGTCTACCCTTGCCACCCGGCCGACGGGGTCAGGTGCCGAGGGCGATTCCGGCCCGGCCATTCCTCCGTAAACTCCAAGGGGGCAATTGTTTGCGGCGAGTGCACCGGGCGATTCTCAACGTCGGCCACGGGCGGCTGCGCGGGGAGCGAACTAGGATAGAAGAAGCCCCCGGGATGGACGGGGAACCCGGGAGGCGCCGGCTGCCTCACCGACCTCGGAGCTCTTCATCCGCCATGCGTTGCCTCCGTGTCGTCGCCACGTGCCTGTTTTTCCTTTCCTGCATCGCTCAAGCATGCTCCGCGAAGGAACCGGCCCCCGACTTCGAGCGGGAGATCCAGCCGATCCTCGCCGAGCACTGTTCGACTTGCCATGGCGCTGACGGCGCGTCGCGCCAGGCCGGCCTCCGCCTCGACACGCGCGACGGGGCCCTCGCCGGGGGCGATTCCGGGCCGACAGCGATTCTGCCCGGAAAGGGGGCCGAGAGCCTCATCGTCCACCGGATCCGCTCGACCGATCCCGCCGCGATCATGCCGCCGCCGGAGACCCAAAAGCCACTCTCCGACGCCCACAAGGCGCTGCTGGAGCGGTGGATCGATGCCGGCGCTCCGTACGCCCCCCACTGGGCCTTTGTCAGCCCGAAGCAGGCGCCGGTCCCCGAGCTGTCGCCGCCGGCCCCCCACCCGATCGATGCCTTCGTCCGTGCCACGCTTCCGGCGGTCGGCCTCGAGCCGTCGCCCCCGGCCGAGGCGTCGATCCTCTGCCGGCGGTTGTGGCTCGACCTCGTGGGACTGCCGCCGTCGGCTGAAGACGTGGCCGCATATCTGCGCGACGGCCACGAAGCCACGGTGGAAAAACTCCTCGAAAGTGAGCGCTACGGCGAGAAGTGGGCGCGCCACTGGCTCGATCTGGCGCGCTATTCCGACACCAACGGCTACGAGAAGGATTCACCGCGCGAGCAGTGGGTGTGGCGGGATTGGGTGATCGGGGCACTGAATCGCGATCTCCCCTACGATCGCTTCGTGATCGAGCAGGTGGCCGGCGACCTGCTTCCGAATGCCACGCAAGACCAGATCGTGGCCACCGGTTTTTTGCGCAACAGCATGCTCAACGAGGAAGGAGCGATCATTCCGGAGGAGTTCCGGATGGTGGAGATGTTCGATCGGATTGACTGCCTCGGCAAGGCGGTGCTCGGGATCTCGGCCCAGTGTGCCCAGTGCCACAGCCACAAGTTCGATCCGCTCACGCACGAGGAGTACTACGGCCTGTTCGCCTTCCTCAACAACACCCACGAGGCCCGTTCCTCGGTCCACACGCCCGCCCAGATCGAGCAGATCGGCGCGATCCGGGCGCGGGTGGCCGAGGCCGAAGCAGCCGTGAAGGCCGCTCGGCCGACCTGGGAAGCGGAGATGAACGCCTGGGCCGAGGGAGTGACGGCGACGCTCATCCCCTGGACGGCGCTGGATGCGATCGAATTGGGGAGCGTCGGCGGGCTCAACCATCCGACGCAGGAAGAGGATCGTGTCATCCTCACCCTCGGCATGCACGGCCCGGAGATCTTCGTTGTCAGCGAGCCGAAGATGACAGGCGTCACCGCCCTCCGGCTCGAAGCGCTCCTCCACGGTGATCTGTTTCAATTCGGCCCCGGCCGGCACGGGCCCTGGGCACTCGGCGAGGTCGAGGCCTTCGTGCAACGCCCTGGCAGCGAGGCCTGGGAGAAGGTGACGCTCGTCGATCCCTCGGCCGATTTCTCCGAGCCCGAGTCGGCCCCCCCGCCGCCGGCCGACAAGCCGAATGAGAAGCGCTCGATCGGACCGGTGGCCAACCTCGTCGATGGTAATCACGGCACCTGGTGGAAGGTCGACCGCGGCCCTGGCCTCCGCCATCAGCCCTCGGCGGCCGTCCTTCGCTTTGAGAAACCGCTCGATCTCCCCGCGGGAACGAAGCTCAAGATCGCCCTCCACTGGCCCGGCACGCCGAGCCTGATCGGCGCCACCCGACTCTCCCTGACGACCGCACCCGCCCCGACCGCCCCGCCGATCGACCATGGCTGCATCCTCGCGCTGGCCGTCCCCGCCGAGGCCCGGACCGATACCGACCGGGCCGCCATCTTTGCGGCCTGGCGCAAAGCCGTGCCGGAGCTGAAATCACACGATGAGTCGATCGCCGCGCTGTGGGGAGAGTGGCCCCAGGCCCCGACGACCGTTCTCCATCTGGCCGAGCGCGATCAGGCTCATGCCCGGGCCACGAGGCGACTCGACCGGGGCAACTGGATGCAGCCGATGGAGGCCATTCCCCCGCACGTGCCCGCCGCGCTCCATCCACTTCCCGCCGGGGCCCCGGCCAACCGGCTCGGGTTTGCGATGTGGCTGGTGTCGCCCGATTCGCCGCTGGCCGCGCGCGTCGCGGTGAATCGGGTGTGGCAGGCGATCTTCGGGCAGGGGCTCGCGGAGGTGCCCGATGATTTCGGCCTGCGCAGCCCCGTGCCGCTCCAGCGTGATCTCCTCGACTGGCTCGCGGTCGGATTCGTGGACGACGGCTGGAGCCAAAAGCGACTTGTGAAGACCATCGTGACCAGCGACACCTACAAGCAGTCGTCGCGGGCCACGCCGCGAACGTTTGCCATCGATCCGACGAATCGATTCCTGGCGCGGGGGCCGCGGTTCCGCGCCGATGCGGAGGTCGTCCGCGATCTAGCGCTGGCCGTTTCGGGGCTTGTCACGCAGCGACTGGGCGGCCCGGGGGTGATGGCGCCGGTGCCGCAGAATGTCCTCGACTACAACTACGGCGGCGTCAGCTGGAAGGCGGCGGAGGGGCCCGAGCGCTACCGGCGGAGTGTCTATCTCCACCGCAAGCGGTCGATGCCCGATCCGCTCCTCTCCGCCTTCGATGCCCCCAACGGCGACATCGCCTGCGCCCGCCGACTCCGGTCGAACACGGCGCTTGCGGCGCTGGCCGGCCTCAATGAGCCGGTGTTCGTCGAAGCCGCCCGAGCCCTGGCGCTGAAAGCGCTCCGCGACGGAGGCGCCGACGACCAGGCGCGGATCCATCATGCATTTCAAGCCTGCACCGGCAGGCTCCCCAGCGGCGAGGAGACCGCCACGCTCCTCGCTTTTCTCGACACGTCGCGGCGGCGGATCGCCGACGGCTGGCTCGACGCCCGTGAGGTCGCCACCGGATCGCTCGGCAAGCTGCCGGCCCTTCCTCCCGGCGCGACCCCACAAGACGCCGCCGCTTGGACGCTCGTGGGCCGCGTCCTCCTGAATCTCGACGAGACCGTGAACAAGCACTGAAGTTTGAGCCCCCTACGGCGACGCCAAGCCCGAGGTATCTGCATGAACCGTTCCCTCCCCGCCGAGCTTCTCCGCGACGCCCAGGCCAAGCTCCTGCGTCGGCGCTGGTTCTTCCGCGACTGCGGCGTGTCGCTGGCCGGCATGGCGGCGGCGACGCTGCTGGAAAAGGAAGGGCACGCGTCGTCGGCCCCGAATCCGCTCGCCCCCCGGGCTCCCCACTACGCCCCAAAAGCAAAACGGGTGATCTCGATGTTCCAGGCGGGAGCGCCGAGCCATCTCGAGCTGTACGACTTCAAGCCGGAGCTTGCCAGGCGGAGCGGATCGCTTCCCCCGGCCGAGCTTCTCGCCGGCTATCGGGCCGCTTTCATCAATCCCAACTCGACACTCCTCGGGCCGAAGTTCGCCTTCAGGAAATCAGGTCGAAGCGGGCTCGACACGAGCGAACTGCTGCCCCACATCGGGGGCATCGCCGACGACATCTGCGTCATCCGTTCGATGCAGACTGATGCCGTCAATCACGCGCCGGCGCAGATTCTGATGAACACCGGCTCGCAGCAGTTCGGCCGGCCGAGCTTCGGGGCCTGGACGCTCTACGGCCTGGGGAGCGAGGCGGAGGATCTCCCCGGCTATGTCGTCCTCACCAGCGCTACCGGCACCAGCGGCGGGGCGAGCAACTACGGCGCCGGCTTTCTCCCCACGCTCTACGCCGGCATCCCCCTCCGCGGCACCGGCGATCCGGTCCTCTATCTCACCAACCCCAAGGGGATCGACCGGGAAGCGCAGCGGGCCTCACTCGACACGCTCAACCGGCTCAACTCGCTCGCCCTCGACGCGGTCGGTGATCCGGAGATCGCCTCCCGGATCCAGAGCTACGAGATGTCGTACCGGCTCCAATCGAGCGCGCCGGAGCTGATGAATCTCTCCGGCGAACCGCAGTCCGTCCTCAACCGCTACGGGATCACCGATCCGGCTCAGCCCGGCTATGCCCGCAACTGTCTCCTCGCCCGCCGGCTCCTCGAGCGCGGTGTCCGCTTCGTGCAGCTGTTCCACGAGGCCTGGGACACCCACGGCGATCTCGTCAACCGGATGCGGAAAAATGCCACCGACACCGATCAGGCGAGCGCCGCTCTGGTCCTCGATCTCAAGGAGCGCGGCCTCCTCGACGACACCCTCGTGACGTGGGGGGGCGAGTTCGGGCGGACGCCGATGAACCAAGGGGGGAGCGACGGCCGCGACCACCACAACCGGGCGTTTTCCATGTGGGTGGCCGGAGGCGGCTTCAAGGCGGGGCATGTCCACGGCGCGACCGACGACTTCGGCTTCAACGTCGTCGCCGATCCGGTGCACGTTCACGATCTCAACGCCACGCTCCTCCACCTCCTCGGACTCGACCACCTCCGCCTGACGGCCCGCCACCAGGGGCGCGACTACCGGCTCACCGACGTCCATGGCAACGTCGTGCAGGGCTTGATCGCCTGAATGTCGCTTGAGCAGCGTTGCTGCGGCCGAGGCGACCGGCAGCCGGCACCGCCGCGTCACGACGCGCTCCGCCCTCGGGAAAAGCCTCTTTCAACCCACCGTCAGCTCGTCAGTCGGTCTTCCCATCGGTGTTGTCACGGTTCAAGACCCGGGATGCGCCGCAGAAATAGGTGTGGTCGTCGGCGACGACGAGGTTGAACGACCGCACCGGTTTTGCCTCCTCGTCGATCCGCTCCACGAGCCCGCCACCGTCGAGACCTTGCAACCGATTCCCCGGCTCGAGGTGACGGGCGAGCGTCCACCCCTTGCCGACCACCCAGAACGGATGCCCGGGCGTGGCACGGATCGTTTCGCCGTCGAGCTCGATGGCGAGCAGCTTCTCCGGCGGGCGCATCGTCACGAGCAAAACCGGCTTCAGCCCGAGTCTGCCGGTGCGCGGATTCTGCGTCAGAACGACATCCCCCGGCTGCAGTCGATCGACCGCCACCGGGCCGGTTTCGGTCCAGACCACCGTGCCCGCCGCCAGGCACTCCCGCCTGACAGGGGGTGGAGGGGGCGGCGGCGCTGCCACCCCCACCGCGGTCGACGTCGACGACCGGTAGGAGACGCGCAGCGGTTTCTCTCCGACTTGATACGTCCCCGTCTCGTCGCTCCACCACCGCCGCCACTGGTCTGGGTCGTCGCTTATCGACTCCCCCGTGGTCGACCGAAGAAGCGATGCGATCGCCTGGTTGGACATCGCAGTCCGCTCGTTCTCGCGCTCCCTTTGGGCCTCCTGGTTGAGCGCTCCCTCGGCCACCTGCCGGGTCCCCTCCGCCCACGCACGGTCGTTGGCCCAGTCCGTCACGACCAGGTGGTCGAGGATCGTCACATCGCGTTGGTCAGCCCCGTCACGAAAGCCGATCTGGCGACAGAAGATGGTTCCGTCCGCTCCCCGCTGCCACTCGATCTGACTGACCCACGGCGCACCGAATGCGTCAAGGACGAGGGGGACATACGAACCTCGATCGCGTTCCGCGAGCGTTTCAGCGGCCAAGCACCGCACGCCCGGCCAGCCACCAAGCAGCGCATGATTCACGAGACTCGCCGAGGCCTCGTCTGAGAGATCGTCGGCCAAGCTCCGCACGACGCTCATCGCGGCCGGCTCGTTGGCCGTTGAGAGCGTCAACTCGAGAGCCCGGATGCCAGCCTGGCGACCGAGATCTCGAACTCTCTCCACGGCCATCTCGGGAGTGACGGCCCCCTCCCCGATCTGCTTTGCCAACGACATGAGCGTCACTCCATGCCTCCGCAGCGCGGCGGCCGCCAGCCGGGCTTCGTCTCGTTGACTCGCGACGGCGCCGGCGTCGACCCAGGCGCCGGCGATCTGCGCGTGCCCGAGCCGTTCGTGGGCCGGGCCATGGGTGGGGTCGAGGGCGATGACCGCCGTCAGATGGGCCCGCTCTTGATCGGTTAGCCGCTGCCGGCGACACCACTCGGAGAGCGCCCACTGGCCAGAAACCGTCGGCTCAGAGCCCTGGCGACGCTCCCGATATTCCTTCAGTCGAGCGTCCTTCCTGGCTTCCGCGATCACCGCCTCGTAGGAACTGCGTCGCTTTCCGCGGTAAACGAGACCGGCAGTGCCTCGGGAGAGGTGCTCGTCGGGGCTGACGCGGAGTGTCGTCGCCCGCAGACGGGGCTGCGGGGCAAGGCGGAGGTCGGGCTGGTCGTCTTTGCCCCGCGCTTCCCCGGCCCGATCGCCCCCCTCGGCTGCCGCACCGATCCCGGCCACCGGCAGATCGTCGGCGGCGGCCAGCGGCCGCGGGGACGGGCCGATAAAAACGCCCCCGGCCAGCGCTGCGGAGATCGTCATCCAACGCAAAGGACTTCTCATAACATTCATGGCATTCCCCCTGTCATCCAGGAATCGTGCGACCGTCGCCATGCATCGCGGGAGCCAGTGACTCCACAGGCCCGCAGGCCGGCTTGTCTGCCGGCAGCGATCCGCGATGCTTTGCCCCCGTGGGGACTATACTCCTGAGCGGGGTGGGGGTGAAGAGCGGGCCTTGGCTGTTCGTGGAAAAAGTCAGCCCTGACCGAACCGGCTGCGGGGCAGCCGGTGGAGACAGTTCGAGGGAGGGGCCATGCGCATTATCCATCCCTGCGCCCATCTTCTGCTCGGTGTTTGTGCCCTCTTTCCCCGGCCGGCGGCAGGGGCCGATCCGGCCGAGCTGCGCGCCTGGGCGGCGAGCGTTGTCACGATCGAGTCGGCCGCCGGACCCGCGCGGCGAATCGGGAGCGGCGTGATCGTTTCCGAGGCGGGGCATGTCGCCACCACTTTTTCAGTCGTCGCCGGGGCCGCGAGGCTGCGGGTCAGGGGGCACGACGGGAAGACCCGCGAGGTCGTCGGGGTGGCTGCCGCGAACCGGGGGCACGAGCTTGTCCTGCTGGCCACCAAAGGGGCCGATCGGCGGGCTGCCGTGGCGATGCCGGCCGACCGGGCCATCGCCGTCGGCGAGCCGGTCCATGCCATCGGCGGCCCCGCCTCGGCCCCCCTGATTGCGGCATCGGATCAGATCGACCGCATCGAGTCGGCGGAGCGATTCGGGCTGTCGCTGAGAGTGCCGCTTCCCACCCCGATCGACCCCGATCAATGCCGGATCGTCCATCATGCCTACCTCAGCAAGGCGAGCCTCGGCGGCGGCCTGTTCGGTGACGACGGGGCGCTGCTGGGCATCCTCGTGCCCAGTGCTGACTGGCCCGATCGGATCCATGTTGCCGTTCACGCCGGTCATCTCCGCGAGCTCCTCGACACGGCCGGCCCCCCGCGGCCGCTGACGAGCCTCGAACGCGCGGAGGACGATCTCTCCATTCGCTCCCCCGCGGAGGTTGCCAGGCAGCGCAAGGCACATCAGCTTCCTCCCACCGAGTGCGGCGCGCTGCGTCGTGGCGCGGCGATGCGCGAGCGCCTCCATGCGTTGCGAACGGACCTCGCCGGGCTCCCCGCGGAGGAGCGCCGAATCCTCGCCCGGGGCGAGCGCTGGAAAGCGGAGGAGCGATTGCCGCAGGAGCGATCCGAACAGCTGCGGCGACTGCTCGCCGCCAATCGCCTGGCGATCGCTTCGATCGAGCCGGAGGTGGAGATCGTGGGCACGGAGAGCCCGATTCCAGGCGCTGATCCAGGCCTGCGCGGTCAGAACGAACGGGCCTTCTCGCCGCGGCAGCGGATCGTCGGCCAGCAACTCGATGCGGAATACCAGCGGCTCACCCTCCAGCTGGCGATCCTCGACGCCGAGCGACTCCGGCTCCGCAGCCGCCAGCTGCAAACCGATGCCGATGTCGCAGCGCTCGGGCGGATCGGCAACACGCTCGTCCGCACCGTTTTTTTTGCCGGTGATCCGCTGGGGATGCGCGGGAATGAGGAGCTCGGGGACGCCCTCCCCGAGCTCGACGCCGAGATCGCCGAGGGGCGGCCGGCCGGGGTGTTTCTGCTTCTGCGTGGCCTGTGGCTGACGCAACTGGAGCGCTTCGACGACGCCCGCGCCGACTTCAATCGGCTCATCGACGAGGATCGCCAGCTCCGTGCAGCGGCCGAACTGGCGCGGGCCCGCGCCGAGGGTCGAGCCCGCGGAGAGCCGCTTGCCGATGCGGTCGTGCGCGGGGCGCGGAGGGGCAAAGGAGATCCGATCATGGAAACGCTCCTGGCCCGAGTGGCGATCGACCACAAGGATTGGGCGCTGGCCGCCGGTTGGCTACGGGCCGCGCTCGAGCATGGCGGCGACTCCGGCGAATTGCACACGGGCTTGGCGATGGTCACGCTCGCTGCCGGCAAGGGCCCCGGGGCGCCGCGTCTGGCGGCCGATCACGCCGAGAAAGCCTGCCGGGCCTCTCTCGGCACCGACTGGCGGGCCTGGGGGCTTGTCGGCCTGGCAGCGGCAGCGGCGGGGAAATGGGACGAAGCCGAGGAAACGCTCGACCGTGCCGCCGCGCTCGCCACCGACTTTGCCCCCGACACGCTCGGTCACTGGCGCCGGTCGGTCCGCGACCGAAAGCTTCCCGACACCTGGTTCGCCCCCTGATGGCCATGGACGAGCGCCC
>Ga0114973_10001657_pt1 | contig 16434 bp, 18 predicted proteins | sample M_140807_MF_Meta_FD_87025 | JGI IMG/M metagenome (GOLD analysis project Ga0114973, IMG submission 87025) | Freshwater microbial communities from Lake Montjoie, Canada to study carbon cycling - M_140807_MF_MetaG | ecosystem: Environmental > Aquatic > Freshwater > Lake | place: Lake Montjoie...
TCTGGGAAGCGGATCCAGATTATGTCGGCGGCATCTCACGCACGGTGCGCCACAAGGGGTTTCGCTTTGATATCGGCGGCCATCGCTTTTTCTCCAAATCGCAAGCGGTGGAGGATCTCTGGAGCGAGATCCTGCCCCACGACATGCTGGTGCGCGACCGCCTCTCGCGCATCTACTACCGGGGCAAGTTTTACTCCTATCCGCTGGACCTGGGCGAAGTGGTGGGGAACCTGGGCAAGCGTCAATCGCTGCTCACCCTGGCCTCCTATCTCAAAGCCAAGGTCTACAGCCCTCCTCGCCCTGCAAACTTTGAGGATTGGATGACCCGCAAGTTTGGCGGTCGTCTTTATCAGATGTTTTTCAAGAGCTACACCGAAAAGGTATGGGGCATGCCCTGCCGCGACATTTCCGCCGACTGGGCCGCGCAGCGGATCAAGGGGCTCTCCTTGATCAAGGCGGCGGCGGCGGCCCTGCGCCCACCCCGTCGCTCACCCAAAGCCGGCGACGGCGACCGTGCCGAGGTGATCAAGACGCTGATCACCTCCTTCCGTTACCCCCGCCACGGGCCCGGCATGCTGTGGGAGGCTGCGGCGGCCAGGATTCAGGAGCGGGGTGGCAGGCTCCACCTGGGCACCCGCGTAAGCGGTCTGGAACGCACCACCAAGGGCAAGTGGCGCGTGACCCTAAGAACATCCGAGGGCAACGAACGCTGCCAGGAGGTGGATCAGCTGATCAGCTCCGCACCCTTGAGCTGGCTGGTGACCCAGCTGCAACCCAGCCTCCCAGCGGCAGCACTGGAAGCGGCAAGGGCCCTGCGCTACCGCGATTTCCTGACGGTGGCCCTGATCCTGAGAACTCCCAGCAGCTTTCCCGACAACTGGCTCTACATTCACGACCCCAAGCTGCAGGTGGGCCGCATCCAGAACTTCGGCAACTGGTCACCTGAGATGCTCGCCGATCCCGCGATGGCCTGCTATGGAATAGAGTATTTCTGCGACAGCCGCGAGGCTCTCTGGAAGAGCAGCGATTCTGCTCTGATCGCCATGGCGACCCGCGAACTGCTCAGCCTGGGCCTTGCCCAGGAAGGCGATGTGATCGATGGCGCCGTGGTGCGTCAATCCCGGGCCTACCCGGTGTACGACGACGCCTACACCGAACGGCGCAACACCATCCGCGCCGCCCTCAACGACCACTGCCCTGGGCTGCACGTGATGGGCCGCAATGGCATGCACCAATACAACAACCAGGACCATTCGATGATGACCGCCATGCTCACGGTCCGCAACATCCTGGCCGGCGAACAACTTTACGACGTCTGGCAGGTGAACCAGGACGCCGAATACATTGAGGCTGGTGCCTCTGGTAGCAACACCGCATCTGCTGCCGTTCCGACTTCGGCCGACCGCGGTGCCTGATCAGCCGGCAGACCGAAACCGCATCCGTTCCGCCATGGGAAGGTTGCTCCATCGCCTCCTGCGCCGGGTCGGCGCCCGCCTTCCCGGCAGGGCGCTTACCAGCCTGATTCAGGACACCGCGCGCCAGGAGTGGCCGCTGCTGACCGCCAATCTGCTCTGCACCCTGGTGCTGGCCCTGAGTGAGGGCCTCACCTTCGCCGTGATCTTCCAGGCGGCACGCTTGCTCAGCAGCAGCGGCGAGGCGCTGGCAGTGGCGCTGCCGGGCCCCCTGGCACCACTGGGCAGCAGCCTCGGCGCCTTGCCGGTGGGAACCCAATTCGCTCTGCTCATGGGCTGCGCCGTTGGCCTGCAGGCCCTGATGAGCCTGGCGCGCTACGGCGGCGGCGTGTCCTCCGGCTGGTTCGCGGCACGCTGTCAGCGTCGCGTGGCACCCGCCATCCATCGCCACCTGCTCAGCCTCAGCTACGCCTGCGCCAGCCGCTACCGCGTTGGCGATCTGGTCAACCGCACCACCCTCGCCCCGCTGGCGGTCCAGGTCCAGCTGGAGGAAGTGTCCCTGTTGCTCAGCAATCTCCTGCTCGTGGGGGTTTACCTCGCGGTTTTGCTGCTGCTCACGCCAGCACTGGCGCTGGTGGCGATCGCCATGGCCCTGGCGATTGCGGTGGTCCAGCGGCAGTTGCGGCCGAGGATCCGCAGGGCCTCCATCCAACTGGCGGAGGTCCGCCAGCAGATGGCCTCAGCCATCACCGAGGACATCCAGATCCTGCGGCTGCTGCACAGCACCGCTGGCATCGCCGCAGCCCGGCAGCGACTGGAACAGCGGGCGATGCAACAGGACAGTCGTATGCGTCAGTTGAGTCTGCTGGTGCAAGTGCTCGAGCCCGTCAGCGATCTGTTGCCCGTGCTCGCCGCCGCAACGATCGGCCTGCTGAGCTGGCAGCTGTTCGGCGGCCACGGAGGTCTGCTGGTGCCGAATCTGGTGATCTTTGTGCTGGTGCTGCAGCGGCTCAATCTGCGGCTCTCACGGATCGGCCTTTCGCTGAATCGTGTGGCCGAGTTCAGCGGCTCGATGCAGCAGGTGGAAGACCTGCTCGCTCCGGCCGGCAAACAATTCCGCAGGCAGGGAGGGGTGCCTTTCTCAGGCCTGCGTCAGGGCATCCGCCTGGAGGCGGTGGGCCTCACCTACCTCGAACGGCAGCAGCCGGCCCTGGAGGGGATCGATCTGGAGATCCCGGTGGGGAGCACCGTGGCGCTGGTGGGGGAATCGGGCGGCGGCAAATCCAGCCTGGTGGACCTCCTGGTAGGGCTGATCAGCCCAAGTCAGGGGCGGATCCTGGTGGATGGCACGGATCTGGAGCACATCGATCTGGACAGCTGGCAACAGAAGCTGGGGGTGGTGAGTCAGGACGTGCTGCTGCTCAACGGCAGCATTCGCGAGAACATCGCCTTCTCCCTGCCGGAGGCCAGCGATCGGGCGATCCAAAACGCCGCCGCCGCCGCCGATGCGACCGCCTTCATCGAGGCCCTGCCGGAGGGCTACGACACGCTGATCGGCGAACGGGGCTTCCGGCTCAGCGGTGGCCAGCGGCAGCGCCTTTCCCTGGCTCGGGCCCTGCTGAAGGATCCCGAACTGCTCATCCTCGATGAGGCCACCAGCGCCCTCGACAGCCCCAGCGAGGCACGGATCCTGGAGGCGGTGGAGCGCTTTTCAAAGGGCCGCACCGTGCTCACGGTGGCGCACCGGCTGAGCTCGGTGCAGCACGCCGATCAGATCGTGGTTCTGGATGGGGGCCGAGTTGTGGAGCGGGGCCGCCACGGGGAGCTGCTGGGGCTGGGGGGGCGCTATGCGGGATTGTGGAATCGTCAGGCCAACAGACACGACAACAGCGTTCCTTGCAAGAGCATGCCGATCTAGGGAATCTCTAGGCAATAGGGGTTTGAACAGCCGCTGAGATCAGCAATGCTGCTTTTAGCCCTGTTCTGACTCTGGGCCCACATCCAGGCGGCTCTATGGGCTCGTTTCCAGCCTCTTTTAGCTAATTATTGAGGCTAAATTGCGGTATTTGGACACACTATCTCCATGCTCAGGCTGTCGCGAGCAACTGCCGCCTTACCAGGGACAGATTCGTTGAGGCTGCCAGAACATTGATCTCGCAGCGGTTCTTGGCCACGCCCCTCAGCCTGATCTTCTGAAAGCCGAACTGCTGCTATGACCTTCGGCCGACTTCGTCTAGATCACCCTGAATGGGTGCTCTACCTTTCATCGGATGTGGGCTTTGGCGGTTTCGACCAGATCGTCCAACCGGCCATCAGGCGTATCCGGCAGAAGCCGGCGTTCGCTTGGTCATATCGCCACCCTGAATTCCGTCGTCTTGCCTGCCATATCAGGTCTCTTGGCGATGCCCTGGTAGCCGGCGTCGCCGTGGACGACCTCCTCAACGCCAGGCAACAGCTTGGCTCGCTTCCTATGGAGGTAAGGCCATGGTAGAGCTCAAAGCTCCCTGAGAGGCAGAACTCCCCATGATGTCTACGCTGAGTCCGAACCCTGTTCCACCCGTCCGGGGTTAACGATGTCAGGGGCCTGAACTGGCGAATCAAAGGCACCCACCTCAGATGGCTGACGCACCCCACCCAAGCCAGGCCATCGCCGGGTCGACCGACCGCTCCGAGGTCACCCTCGCCTGCGCGGCCGATGGTCGCTATGCCCTGCCCCTAGCCGTGATGCTCCGCTCGGCAGGAGAGCAACTGCTTGCCGGCTCCTTTCTGAGGGCCTGCGTTCTCGACGATGGCCTGACCACGGAGGATCGGGACCGCATCCAGCGGTCGCTCCCCCCACGGATACGCATTCAGTGGTGTGAGCCGAAACCCCTGCCGGCCCTCCCGCTCTGGGGGCGGATGACGGCCACCACCTACCAAAAACTGATGCTGGGCGACTGGCTGCCTGCGGAGGTCGACCGGGCCATCTGGCTGGACGCCGACCTGCTGGTGTTGGAGGATCTTGGCCTCCTCGCCCAACTCCCAGCGGCGAGCAAGGTTGCGGCCGCCGTAGTCGATCCGCGGGTGCCCCGCCTGGGCTCGCGCTTCGGGGTCTCAGGCTGGCGAGCCCTCGGGCTGAATCCCGATGCGCCCTATTTCAACGCCGGTGTGATGGCGATCGACGTGGCCCGCTGGCGCGAGGAGGAGGTTGGCGGCCATTGTCTCCGCTACCTCGAGCGCTTCGCGGAACGCGTCACCTTCTGGGACCAGGAAGCCCTCAATGCCGTCCTCTGTGACGGCCTCTGGCAACCCCTCCCCGAGCGCTGGAATGTCCACCCTTCCCTCCCGGCGATCCCCGGCATGCCCGCTCCGCTGGATCCGGCCGTGATTCATTTCAGCGGCTCACTCAAGCCCTGGATCCACCGCGGCACGGACGACTGGAGCCACCGCTTCGATGCCGTGGTGGATCGCACCCCATGGGCGGGCTCCCGTCCTTCCCACAACCTGGCCACCAAGCTGGCCAGACGCTGGCAGCATTCGCGGCTGCGCACCTGGCTCTATCCACTCGAAAGCTGGGGCACCATGGTTCAGCGCCGCCTCACCACACGCAAAAGTCGCTGATGGCCACCGCCCCCACCCTGAGCTATGTCGTGGTGACGGACAGCGGCGCCACGATCGTCCCCCTGCTGAGCCACCTCCATCGGCAGAGCGCGAGGGAGCGTATCGAACTCGTGGTGGTCGCGCCTTCTCGTGAAGCCGTTGCCTCCTCGCTCACCGCTCCCGAAGATTTCGGGCGGGTGGTGGTGGTGGAATCAGACATCCACGACTATGCCCAAGCGCTGGCCCGGGGCATCCGCAACGCCACGGCCACCTTCGTGTTCCTCGGCGAAACCCATTCCTTCCCCCACCCACGCTTCGTGGAAACACTGCTGAGCACCTTCGCCGAGGGTGACTGGTCGGTGGTGGCGCCGGGGATCGGCAATGGCAACCCGGGCACCCCCTGGAGCTGGTCGGCCTACCTTTGTGACTACGCCAGTTGGTCAGCGGCCCTGGCAGCCGGAGAATGCCCCGCTGCGCCCCTCTACAACGCGGCCTATCGCCTGTCGCTGCTGCAGGGCTTTGGTGAGGACCTCGAGCGGCTACTAGCCCGCAGCGACACTCTGCCGCGCAGGCTCCAGGCCATGGGGGCGCGAACGCGCTTCGAACCGGCGGCTCGGCTGTTCCATGTGAACATCGCCGAGCCAGGCACCTGGGTCGATGAACGGATTCTCACCGGCCATCTGGTGGCCACCCACCGCACCCGGATCTGGGGGACCGGGCGGAGGCTGCTCTACCTCATGGCGACACCGCTCATCGCCGTGGAACTATTTCGGCGCGTCCTGCCGGGTTGCTGGCGCACGATTCAGCGCCAGCAGCTTTCTCCGATGCTGCTCGCCTGGGTTCTGGCCGGGATGGTGCTGCGGGCCTGGGGCGAGTTCCTCGGCTATCTCGGTGTGCCCGCCCTGGCCGGCGAACAGCGGATGCTGCAGTACGAGCTCCACAAGCTCGACCATGCCGCCCTCCCGCCGGGCCAGCGGTTCTGAAGGGGGTGCCGGGTGCGCATCCTGAAGCTGATCGAGTGGAACCCAGGCCGTGGGGGTGCCGAGGCCTGGGCCCTGTGGTTGAGGGATGCCCTGCGCGAGGCCGGCGACGAGGTACGCCTGCTCACCAGCGCGGCAGGCACCGCCGCTGATGGCACGGCGGACTACGTGGCCCCGACTGCCCGGCGGCCGGCCGCCAGGGCCCTTCTCCAGATCCACGACCCCCGGGCCGCGGCCACGGTGCGGCGGGCGGTGAAGGAATTCCGTCCCGAGGTGGCCTGGGTGAACATGTTCGCCCACCACCTCTCCCCCTCGGTATTCAGGGCCCTGGGACCCACGCCGGTGGTGCTGTTCGTCTCGGACTACAAGCTCGTCTGTCCGTTGGGCAGTCGGCTGCTGCCGGACGGCAGCCTCTGTCACCACCAGGCAGGCCTCCCCTGCCTGGCGGCCGGCTGCCTGAGCCCCCCCCATTGGCTGCGCGATCAGCTCCGCTACGCCGCCATCCACCAGGCTCTGCGCCGGGTGCACACGATCGTGGCCTGCAGCGCCTGGATGCAAGCAGAGCTCAAACGCGCAGGTTGGCCTTCGCTGGTACTGCCGGTCCCGTCGCTGCCTCATCCAACCCTGCCGCGGCGGCCCGCTGGTGAACCCCGCTTCCTATTCCTCGGCCGGCTGGATCGTGAGAAGGGCGCGGACCTGCTGCTGGAAGCCTTTGCGCGCATGCCGACACCGGGATCCCTCCATCTGGCGGGTGTCGGTCCCTGCCGGGATGCCCTCGAAGCCTTGGTCCGTGACCTGGGACTGGACGATCGTGTGCATTTTCTCGGCTGGCTGGATCGGGAGGCGATCGCGCAGGAGCTGGCCCTGGCCTGGGCCCTGGTCGTCCCCTCGCTGTGGGCCGAGCCCCTGGGGATGGTGGCCCAGGAGGCCATCGCTGCCGGAGTCCCGGTGATCGCCAGCGCCTCGGGCGGGCTGGCCGAGATCGTGGGGGAGGGCCGCCATGGACTGCTGTTTGCTAACGGCGATGGCCCGGCCCTGACGGAGTGCCTGATGCAAATCGCCACCGGGGCCGACTTCCCGGAGCACCGCCTGACGGCAGGGGATCCGGAGGAGATGGTGCAGCGCTTCGAGCCTGGCAACACGCTCGTGCGCTGGCGCGAGATCCTGGCCACCGCCGCGGCTATGGGCGGCAGCACGGGTGGAGGCTGCAGGAGTCAGCGATAGACCGTAGGTCCTGCATCCAGCCCCCGAAACGCCCTCACCATTCCGGGAATCTCAAGGCCATGCACCACCAAGGCGAGAATGATCACGAGAGGCACATCCCGCCGCCGCAATCCGAAGGGATGGAGGAGCGGCAGAGCCCGCACCAGGCGATCCACGACCCGATAGAGCAGCAGGGGCGGGATCGCCAGGACACCGAACCGGCGGACCACCCAGGCCCCGCGAATCCTCTCGTCGAGCTGGCGGATCCGGATTTCGGTCCAGCCCACGCCTCGGCGCACATCGCGCTCCATGGGCCAGCCCTCGAAGTCATGCACCACCCCCATCCCAGGACAGAAGAACAGAGGCGTCCCCTGGCAGCGCCAGGTTTCGGTGAGCAGCCGGTACGCGAAGGGGCCCAAACCCTCTGGAAACGGAGTGGCGAGCAGGGCGTCGCGACGGGCAATCATGTTGTTGGTGGCCAGCAACGCGATCCGGCCTTCCTGGCCGATGTCGGTGTAGGAGCGGGATAACAGGCCCAGCACCCGCTCCACCTTCGTTCGACCGGGATAGGTGGTGCGTCCGCTGATGGCCGCAGCCTCCAGATGGCGTCCCATTGCTGCCACGCCGGCAGAGATCCACGAGCGAACGGGAACGTTGTCGGCATCCAGGATCATGATCAGATCCGAACGGGCTTCGCGCACCGCGATGTTCTTCAGCTCGTAGCTCGCGTTCGCCTCCCCGCTCACAAGCCGTAAACCCGGGAGAAGGTGCGGAAGATCATCTGGGAGGTCCGCAAGGAACCCCCGGCTCTCCACCAGGAGCACCTCCACCTCACCCTCGTAGTCCTGATCGACCAGGCCCGCCAGAGAGCGGCGCATGTCCTCCCAGGCCTTGGCATCGCCGCCCCGGTAGTCGGAGACGACCAACACCGTTACCAACGGATCACAGGACACAGGCTCGAAAGCTGAGGGGAGCTGCTGGACCAGTCCACCATGCCGGAGACAACGGCGGAGTCTGCACTGCGGCGGCCGCGGAGAGCGGATCTTGGCAACGATCTGGATCGGCTGTTGATGGAGGAGAGACCTAGAACCTACCCATCTTGAAGCAGCTGCGGAACAAGAACACTGACTCCCTTCCGCTGGCCTGCGACCCGCTCTAGCCATCACATCCGCTGGCCGGTGGGACCACCGCCTCAGCACTCCCAGTCCCCACCATCTCGCAGATGTCGTCAGCGTCCGAGCGCGCGCTGTTGCAGGCTCGTTTAAGCCACCGTGCCCGCCCGGATTTCCATGGCGCCTGCTTCGGAATCCCCTTGTCGGAGGCCCATTTCCGCATGCTCACCAGCTAGCCCAGCCATGGTGTGGTGCTGCGAAGGAGGCCCAGATCGCCGGCGTGCCGGTGATCACCGCCAACCAGGGAGGGATGAAGGAGCTGGTGCGGGAGGGGATCGTTGGGCTCTTTTTCCAGCTGGGAGACCCCCAGAATCTGCGCCGTGTCCTGCTGGATGTGATCGAGGATCCTTCCCAGCTTCAGGCCATGCGCTTGGAGGCGCCCGAGGTGCCCACAATTGAGGCGCAGGCAGGAATCGTGACACAGCTCTACGTTCAGGCGATCACAACCAGACCGCCAGTGGCCTGACTCCATGTGAACGCTCACCCATGCCCCACCCCTCCTTCACCCTGGTGATGCCCACCATCAGCTGGGAGGAACCCTTCGGCACCTGCCTCCGCGCCTCCCTGGCAGGCCTGGGGCCCCTGGATGAGGCCCTGGTGGTCTTCGACGGCGAGCCGCCGCCGCCACCGGAATGGCTCCTGCACAGCCGCGCCACCCTGCTGAGCACCGGCCGGCGTTCGGGCCCCGCCGCCGCCCGAAATCTTGCGGCCCGGCAGGCCTGTGGGGAGATCCTGCTGTTTGTGGATGCGGATGTGGAGTTCCACCCTGACGCCATGGAACGGATCCGGGCCCATTTCGACGCAGACACCGAGCTGGCGGCGGTGTTCGGCAGCTACGACGATCGCCCCGCCGCCCCCGGCGTGGTGAGCCGCTTCCGCAACCTGCTCCATCACCACACCCACAGCAGCCACCCGGGCCCAGCCACCACCTTCTGGGCCGGCTGCGGCGCCGTGCGGCGGCAGGCCTTTCTGGATCTGGGCGGCTTCGACGCCAACACGTACAAGCGCCCCTGCATCGAGGACATCGAATTCGGCCTGCGCCTCAGCGACGCCGGCGGGCGGATCCTGCTCGACCCCGCGATCCAGGGCACCCACCACAAGCGCTGGAGCCTCGGTTCGATGGTGGTCACCGACATCCGCCAGCGGGCGATCCCCTGGAGCCGGCTGCTGTTGGCGCGGCGCGAGCTACCCGCCTCCCTGAATCTGCACCCTGCCGCGCGGCTGAGCGCCGCCGCTTGCCTGGCGCTGCCGTGCTGGGCCTTGGCCGCCCTGGTGGACCCAAGCCTGAAACCCTGGGCCCTGCTCGGGGCCGCCGCCTGTCTGGCGCTGCTGCTGCTGCTCAACCGGCCCTTCCACACCCTGCTGCTGCGGCGCCTGGGCCCGATCGACGCGGCGGCCGGGGTGGGGCTTCATGCCCTCTACCTGGCCTACTCCAGCCTCACCTTCGCCCTGGTGACCCTCCAGGACAGCGCCTCCAGGCCCCTGCGACAGCCCCGCTGGGTGGCGAGCCGGCCCGCCCTGAAGCGATGCCTCCTGACCGGCGGGCTCTTGGTGATCGCCCTGTTGGCGCTGGCCGCCACGATCAAGGGCCTGCTGCTCGGCTGGCGCCTGAGCGATACCGATCTGTATGAGCGGCTCGATGAATGGCGGCTGTTCCAGGCCGGGATCTATCCCTCCAGCCGACTCGCCACCGAAGCTCAGCGAGCCCTGCCCCACTTCCGCACCAGCGTCTACCTCCCCTGGGCTCTACCACTGTTTGGGGTGCTGTTCGCCTGGGGCGGGGCTGTTCAGGGCACCCTGATGATCCAGGGGCTGAGCCTGCTGGCCCTGGCGCTGATCGCCGCGATCGGCTGGCGGACGTTGCGGCCCTGGGGCGTGACTGCCGCCTGCCTCGGCAGCCTGGCGCCGCTAGCGATCACCGCCAACAGCAACGCCCTCGCCCAGGGACAGTTCTCGATCCTGTGCATGGGGCTGCTGAGCCTGGGAGCCCTGCTGCTGCGGCGCCAGCGGGCCCTGCAGGCGGGACTGTGCTGGGCCCTGGCGATGGTGAAGCCCCAGATCGCAGCTTGCTTCGCGCTGCCGCTGCTGGCCCGTGGCCAACGGCGCGGCTTGATGGCGGGGCTGACTCTGCTGGGCCTGCTCGGCACCGCGGCGCTGCTATTGACCCGCACCCCGCCGCTGGCTTATCTGCAGAGCTGGCTGGCGGTGCTGCCGCACTTCATCGGCGAGGGCAACGTGAACGCCGCCGCCACCCTGCTGGAGCTCTGGAGCGGCCCGGCCCGGATCGCGCTGCCGGTGGCGGGGGCCCTGGTCGTGGGCTTGGGGTTGGCCCGGAGCCGGCCCTGGCAGCGCCGCGACGGCATGGGACAGGCCAGGGGCCAAAGGAACCCCCTACTGGAGGCTTGGCAACGCGATCCGTTGCTGTTGGCCGGCTTGGCGGCCGTGGCTGGAGCGTTGGGCTTCTACCACCGCAACCTCGACAACATCATGTTGTTCCCGGCCTTGCTGGCGGCCCTGCGGCTGGTGCTGATCCACCGGCGCCCGGCAGAACTGGCGCTCGCCCTGCTCGTGGCGGCCAGCCTCTGGACCCCGGAGCGCCTGCTCGACCTCTGGCCCGGCAGCGCCCTTGCCCAGAGCCTGATCTGGGCGGCGCTAAGCGTCCGGATGCTGCTGGCGTTGGGACAAGGGGCGCAAGCCCTCCCTGCCCCTGCTGACTAGAGGGCCGCCATCGGCTTGCCATCCCGCTTGATCACGATGCTGTCGTGGCAGTACTGCACCTGATTGAGCATCTCGCCCAGGTTCTGGCGGAAAGGTTGTGGCGGAAGCTCACGGCACTGGCTTCGTTGATCAAGGCACCACGATCCATAGTGACCGTGCGATCAGTACGACCGAAACAGTTCCCGGGTTAAACAGCGGCCCGTGTTCGAGCCACCAGGCGCCCCCCATCCGGGGTTCCGGCCGGGCAATCGCACGGTGCGCCGAGGGATCCCGGTTCGCCTACCTGTAGCCACCGGCATGGACGCCGTGATGCACCTGCATGGCCAGCGGCTGGAAACCCTGTTGTTGCAACAGGGAAGGCAGATCCTGAAGCAGCCATTCGGCGCCGGGAAGTTTGCCGAGGCGACTTTTGGTGGCGAGCTCTCAGCCAGAGGCGGCGCTCACCACGATCGTGGCCGCTGGATCGTTGATGGCCGTAAGGGCGAGGGAGGAGAGCTTCTCGGGTTCCACCAACCACCAGAGCAGGGCATGGGTGTCAAGCAGGAGCGAGGAGGCCATCAAGAGGGCAATGGGGCTTCGAGGGCGTCGAGCTCCTCAGGGGGTAGAGGGGCGAGCAGCACATCGATGGGGGGAAGCTGAAGCTGCCCCCGTAGCCGCCAGGCTTCTGCGAAGCAGTTGCAGCCCGGGCTGGCGCCGTGGGCGATCCGTTTCCAGCGGCACCAGCCGCGCCCAGGGCTTGCCATCCTTGGCCACCAAGATCGCTTCGCCGGCATGGGCCGCGTCGATCAGCCTGGAGAACTTGGTCTTGGCCTCGTGAACATTGACGGTGCGCATGGAAGGCCCCAGGCAGCGTGGAAGGCCCAAGGCAGCATGGATCCTTAGTCCAGATATTGACCCGGCAGCAGCGGTCCGTAACCGCGCAGCACCCGCAGCCCGGGCACGGGCCTAGTGGCTTACCGCAGACCATCAAGGGCGGCCTTGGATCAGCTCGCCCCGCCGATAGAAAACCTGCCCGACTCGCTCGATGTGCACCAGCAGGGGGGGGTGGTTGAGATCGGAGAAGCTGGAGAGATCGATCATCCAAGGCAGCAGCAAATCATCCAGATCGGCCTCAATGCCGGCCAGGGTGCTGGCGTCCATGTCCCGCCCCACCAGGGTCAGGTCGATGTCGGAGGCGGGGCGGTGGCGGCCGATGGCGCGCGATCCGTAAAGCACCGCCAGCTCCACCTGGGGATATCGGGCCAGCACCCGCTGGATTGCGGCGATGGCCGGCTCAGGCAGGCCGAAGCGCTGGGGGGTGGGGAAATGGTTGTGGTCGTCATCGCGAGGCATCGGCCAGGCCCGCGAACCGGTCCTTCAAAGCACTGAGGGCCGGGAAAAAACGTTCGACCACATCCCGGGCGATGGTGCGGGCCTGATCGAGGTTGTAAGTGTGCGACGACTGATTGCGGGCGCGGATCATCTCCATCCAGGTTTCACCATCGGCAATCAATTGATTGTGAAACCCCAGGCGGGTGGCATCACGCGACCCGACGATGGCCGTGATGCCCTGATGCTGCAGGTAGTCCTTCAGAAGATTCCAGGCGAGTTCATGGGTGAATTCGAAGCCCTGAATCAATCCCTGCTCCTCCAGTTCGTTCAGTTGCCTCAGCTGGGCCTGCCGCACGCCGCGCTCCAGCACCAGCAGGGCTCGCTGGAAGTTGTCGAACCGTTGGAGCCAGCGGAGATCGGCTGTGGTCATGGATTCACAATAAGTTCGTGGTCGCAGACCCAAACCTCAATCTCCTTCAGGGGACTTGTCTTGTGTCCGCGCACTGCCCCGGATGGAGAACTTCAGGTGGATTCCGGCTCATCGAGCTCCCCAAGCTGCTGATCCGCGAAGGCAACCACGGCCCGCGCCACCTCCAAGGCCAACGCCCCATCCCTCGCATCGAACAGATCCACCGGAGCCTCATCGCCATCCGGATAGCGGCTGGCGGTGGTCATCCGCTGCAGAGCTTTCAGCGACAGGTGGCGCAAGGAGGCTGTCTCGATGCCGAGCCGATCCAGGGCGCAGAGCAACCGCTCGATCGAGTGGGTTCGCTCCGGCTCCTGATCCAGAGCCATCAGCAGGGCTTTGAGGGCCTTTTCGGCAGCCTGGGAGCAGTGGTAGCAGGACTGGGCGTGAAACCCACCCTCGCTGGCATAAATCGCCATGGCGAGGTCGCTGTGGGCCTGACGCAGCCAGGCGTGAAGACGGCCTGTCATCACTGCGGGGTTGGTTGCAGACGGATCGCATCGCGGCAGATGCCCCGCCACCAGGGATCGTCGCCCTGCTGCCGCTCCAGCCAGCGCGCCTGGCTGAGGGGAATCACGTCATCGGCCATGCCGGTTCCCAGAAGGGCCTCAGCGAGCTGGTCGGCGGTGCTCTGATCCGGCGCCACCGCCAGCAGGTCCACATCCGAACGGGCGTCCCAGTCGCCACGAGCCAGGGAGCCGAACAGCCACACCTCGGCTCCAGCCCGTCCGGCCACTAGGGGCTCGATGGTGCTGAGCAAGATTTCGATCCGTTGGCCGCGCAGCCGTTGGCGGATCTGCTGCACGCTCGCCATGGGATCGCCTCACGGCACTGGATCGAGATTAGGAGCAGCGATGGCCTGCGGTGTAAGCCCAAGCCGGCGGACGGCCCTCCGCAGCCAGAGGGCCGTCCAGGGCATGAGGACCTGCCTGGCATCCCAAATGACCCTAGTCTTATGACCATGGTCATTATAGGCTCAAGATGGCAGTGTCTTTGCCAAAAACGCTGCCGGACCCCTCCCAACCACGCCGGGTGTCCAAATCCCAGTTCAAGGCCCATGCCCTGGAGCTGTTCCGCCAGATCGAAGCCAGCGGCGAATCGCTGGTCGTCACCGATCACGGCCGGCCCGCGCTGGAGGTGCGCCCCTATCGCCCGATCGATTCCGGCGGAGCCGATCCCCTTTCAGCGCTGCGAGGCTCGGTGCTCCACTACGACGAACCTTTTGATCCGGTCGCCGAGGACGACTGGGAGGCCTTGGCGTGATCCTGCTGGACACCCATGTGCTGGTCTGGTGGGTCAATGGCGATCTGCAGCGGCTCTCGCCCCAGGCCCTGGCCGCCATCGAAGCGGAGATTGAGCGGTGTTCCCAACCCGGCCAGGCCCCCGGTCTGCTGGTGTCAGCAATCAGCTGCTGGGAGGTGGCGATGCTCGTCCAACGGGGCCGGCTTGCCCTGAGCCTGGAGGTGGAGCGCTGGCTCGCCTTGGTGGTCTCGATTACCGCTGTGCACCTAGTGCCGCTGGAGCCCGCTGTGGCGGTGGCGGCCACGCGGCTGCCGGAGCCCTTTCACGCCGATCCCGCCGATCGTTTCCTGGTGGCCCAAGCCCGGGAGCTGGCGGTCCCCCTGCTCAGCGCCGACAACAAGATCAGGGCCTATCCCCATGTTCACAACCTGTGGTGAGTCAGTCCGCAGCTGCCGCAACCGCACCACCGGCACCGAGATGCAGGGCTTGCCTCAGCCGTGGGGGGCTTCAATCCTTGCATGCATCACCCTTGTCCTGGCGTGGGGCCGGGCCTCAGCCCGCCTCAGGCGCCCCTTCAGCGCTGCCCCAGATGAGTTGCTCAGTGGGCAAGGTCGCATCCTGAGGAGACCCGCCGCGACGTTCCCTCGGAGCGCCCCTGACTAGATTTGCCTCAACGCCTTTTCTCCTTGCCCTGGCTCGATGGTGCTCGCCAACCCTCCCGGCACCACGGCAGCTGCGGCTGACGGCGACTCCAGCCACGGCGACACCTGGAGCGCCGCCGACGGCGCCGCCCTTTACGGCATCGACCGCTGGGGGGAGCCCTATTTCAGCGTCAGCGATCGCGGCCATGTGATCGTGCAGCCCCGCGGCGAGCGCGGTGGGGCGCTGGATCTGGTGGAGCTGGTGGGCGAGCTGCAGGGCCGCAACCTCAGCCTGCCGCTGCTGATCCGCTTCGATGACATCCTCGAAGACCGCCTGGAGCGACTCCACGCCGCCTTCGAGCGGGCCATCGCCCAATACGCCTACCGGGGCCGCTACCAGGGCGTGTTCCCGGTGAAGTGCAACCAGCAGCGCCACGTGGTGGAGCAGCTGGTGGAGAGCGGCCGCCGCTGGCACTTCGGCCTGGAGGCCGGCAGCAAGGCCGAGCTGCTGATCGCCCTCTCGTTGCTCGACGACCCCGAGGCCCTGCTGATCTGCAACGGCTACAAGGACCGCCGCTACATCGAAACGGCGATCCTGGCCCGTCGCCTCGGCCGCCAGCCGGTGGTAGTGATCGAGCAGGCGGATGAGGTGGAGCGGATCATCGCCGCCAGCAACGAGCTGGGGGCGGCCCCCTTCATCGGCATCCGCGCCAAGCTCTCCACCCGCAGCAGCGGCCGCTGGGGCAGCTCCGTGGGGGAGGGGGCGAAATTCGGCCTCTCGATCCCCGATCTGCTCGCCACCGTGGAGGCCCTACGCGTCGCCGGGCTGCTGGACGATCTGCGTTTGCTGCACTTCCACATCGGCAGCCAGATCAACGACATCGCCGTGCTCAAGGACGCTCTCCAGGAGGCCGGCCAGCTCTACGCGGAGCTCACCCGGCTGGGAGCCCCGATGGGCTTCCTCGATGTGGGCGGCGGCCTTGGGGTCGACTACGACGGCAGCCGCACCGCCACCGCCGCCTCCACCAACTATTCCCTGCAGAACTACGCCAACGACGTGGTGGCCACGATTCGGGAGTGCTGCGAACCCCACGGCGTGGCCCTGCCCACCCTGGTGAGCGAGAGCGGCCGCGCCATCGCCAGCCACTTCTCGGTGCTGGTGTTCGATGTGCTCGGCTCCAGCCGACCGCCGCTCTCGGTGCCGGAGGCGGCGTTCGAAGAACCGCTGATCGTGCGCAACCTGCGCGACACCCTCGCCGGCGTGGGCAGCAGCGAACCCCAGCCACCGGAGCGCCTGCAGGAGGCCTGGAATGACGCCCTCAAGTTCCGCGACGATGCCCTGGCCGCCTTCCGGCTTGGCTACATGAGCCTGCCGCAGCGGGCCATGGCCGAGCAGCTCACCTCGGCCTGCAGCGCCACGATCGCCCGGCGGCTGGAGCACCTGCCCGCCGGTACACCGGTGCCCGAAGAGCTGGATCGGCTGCGGGCCTCCCAGGCCGGCACCTATTACGCCAATCTCTCGGTGTTCCGCTCGGCGCCCGACACCTGGGCGATCGACCAGCTCTTCCCGGTGATGCCGCTGCACCGCCTCGATCAGAAGCCCACCCGGCTGGGCACCCTGGCGGACCTCACCTGCGATTCCGATGGCAAGCTCGCCCGCTTCATCGACCGCGGCCAGAGCAAACCCCTGCTCGAACTTCATGAGCTGCA
>Ga0114973_10001660_pt1 | contig 16417 bp, 14 predicted proteins | sample M_140807_MF_Meta_FD_87025 | JGI IMG/M metagenome (GOLD analysis project Ga0114973, IMG submission 87025) | Freshwater microbial communities from Lake Montjoie, Canada to study carbon cycling - M_140807_MF_MetaG | ecosystem: Environmental > Aquatic > Freshwater > Lake | place: Lake Montjoie...
CCCGGTTCACATCCGCCCCGCAAGGGGCTAAGGCCTTTTCGCCGCCCCCGCCGGGCGGTGTCTGTCGCGGGAGGGTGCCATGAGCCACCGGGTCCATGTGCTGAACGGTCCGAACCTGAACCTGCTGGGCCAGCGGGAACCGCATCTCTACGGCTCGCGCACCCTGGCCGACGTGGAGGCCCTGTGTGCCGCCGCCGCCGACCGGCACGGCTTCGAACTCGAATTCCGCCAGACCAATCGCGAGTTTGAGATGATCGACTGGATCCAGGCGGCCCGAAAGGATGCCGGCCTGGTGATCAATCCCGCCGGCTTTAGCCACTTCTCGGCCCCGGTGCTGGACGCCCTGAAAATGTGCGAGTGCCCGGTGGTGGAGGTGCACATCTCCAACATTCATAAGCGCACGGTCGAGGCGGACTGGCGCGGCCACTCCATCATGAGCGCCGGGGTCACCGGGGTGGTCGCTGGCCTGGGTGTGCAGGGCTATGTCCTGGCCCTCGGCTACATCGCCCTGGCCCTGGCCGGAGAGGCCTGAGTCCCCGGCGACGTCGGGGAAGTCTTGCGCCCGTCCGCGCCGGGCTTTCATATGACGGTCTTGAAGCGGACGCGGCACAGGCCGCGCGGACGGGAGGTGCGGCATGACGAGGAAACTCCGGGGCTTCGACCTAAGCCGGCTTGGCGGGGACCGCATCGCCTTCGACAAAGTTTGCGGGCACCCGCACTCATGACCCGTCCCGACATCCGCGAACCCGGCGACATCGACTGCGCCTGGCTGACAGATGTCCTTGCCGCCGGCGGGGTGGACGCCGAGGTCCGCAGCTTCACGGCCAGGCCCGTCGGGACGGGCCAGATTGGCGACAGTGTCCGCTTTACCTTGGACTACGCCCGCCGGGGCGAGGGCGCCCCGGACTCCCTGGTCGGCAAGTTTCCCGCTGCGGGGCCGGAGAGCCGCGCCACCGGCGTGGCCCTGGGCAACTACCTGCGAGAGGTGCGCTTCTACCAGCACCTGGCGCCCACGGCCCTTATCCACACACCCCGCTGCTGGTTCACCGACGTTGACGAGGCGACCCACAACTTCGTCCTGATGATGGAGGACCTGGCCCCCGCCGGGCAGGGCGACCAACTGCGCGGGGTCACCCTGGAGCAGGCCCGCCGGGTCACGGTGCAGGCCGGCCTGCTGCACGCCTCGCACTGGGGCGATGACGGACTGGACGACCTGCCCTGGGTTTCGGGCTCGAAGGCCGCCCCTTCCACCTCCGCGGGCGATGCGTCCGTGGCCATGCTGTGGATGGGCTTCAAGGACCGCTATGCCGAACGCCTGAAGCCGGAATGGACCGAGGTTGGGGACTGGGTCTCCACCCGCTCTTCCTGGCTGGGCCAGAGGCATGACGGACCCCGCTGCCTGACGCACAACGACTTCCGCCCTGACAACATGATGTTTGGCGCACCAGACGGCGGCCACCCGGTCACCGTCCTGGACTGGCAGTCCTTTGCCTATGGTGCGGGCCCCACAGACCTGGCCTACTTCCTCGCGGGCGCCCTGCCCGGAGAGGTCCGCCGTGCCCACGAGCCGGCCCTGCTGGACCTCTACCTCGACACCCTGAAGGCCAATGGCGTCACGGGTTACGACAGGGCCGACCTGCGCCGGCACTACGGCCAGGGCGCCTACCTGTTGTTCCTGACCGCCTTCTTCGCCGCCATGGTCGTCACCCGCACCGCCCGGGGCGATGACATGTTCATGCAGATGCTGGGCAGCGCCGCTGATCACATGATCGAGCACGGCGCCGTCGACGACTGACCCTGCCACCCTTCCAGACCGGAGTTTCCCCATGAGCGATCCCGTCACCGTCCGCGACGAAGGCCACGTCCGGATCATCACCCTGAACCGGCCCGAGAAGAAGAACGCCATCTCCCTGGAGCTCGCCTGGGGTGTGATCGAGGCGGTGCGCGCCGCCGCCGCCGACGACAATGTGTGGGTGGTGGGCCTGACCGGGACGGGCGATGCCTTCTGCGCGGGTCTCGACCTGTCGCCGGATACCAAGCCCTACACCCCCCTGACGCCCCAGGCCGCCCAGCTGGACGACATCGGCTGGGTCGGCCAGTTCGTCCTGACCCTGCGCAAGACCTGCGACAAGCCGGTGATAGGCGGGATCAACGGGGTGGCCGTGGGCGCGGGTCTGGGCCTGGCCATGGCCTGCGACGTGCGCCTGATCGCCCATTCCGCGCGCCTGATGGCGGGCTATACCCGGATTGGCGGGTCGCCGGATGCGGGCCTGACCATCACCCTGCCCCAGGCCATGGGCTATGAGCGCGCCATGCGCTTCATGATGGAGAACCGGACGGTGACCGGCGAGGAGGCCGTCGCCTGGGGGCTGGCCGGCGAAGCGGTGGCCGACGCCGACTTCCAGGAGCGCTTCTCCGCCTACTGCCAGAGCCTCTGCGCCTGGTCGCCCATCACCCTGCGTCTGCTCAAGCGCGGCATGGTCAAGTCCTACGAGACCCCCGATCCCGAAGTGCAGCTGCGCTACGAGGTCTCGAACATCCGCATCGCCTTCGCCAGCGAGGATGCCAAGGAGGCCCGCAAGGCCTTCTTCGAGAAGCGCCAACCGGTGTTTAAGGGCAGGTAGGTCAGAACCAGGCGGTCAGAACCAGGCGGTCAGAACCAGGCGGTCAGGCCGGCGACAAGTCCGGACCCTGAGCGCGCCGACTCGCCCGGCGCCTCGCCGGCATGGTGGCTCCAGACCCAGCCGACATAGGGCGCAAACTCCGGGCGGATTTCGTAGCGCAGTCGCAGGCCGGCCTCGGCCTCCTCCGCTTCGATGCCGCCGTCGAGCCGAAGCCCGGCTTCGACCCGGGGCTGGAGGATCAGCCGGCGGGTGAGCCTCTGGTCGCTCGCCGCCTCGAAGCGCGCGCCTAGGTGCCCCCGCTCGTCCACGCGCAGCTCGGCCGACGTGTGGACCCAGTAGGGGGCGAGGCCTTCGACCCCGGCAGAGAGATAGGCCGGTCCGTCGCCGCCGAAGTCCTTGCCCAGGCCCACCTGGAGGTTCCACCAAGGGTCGAAGGCCCGGACATAGGAGACCTCGACCTCTGCCGTGTCCGCCGATCCGCCGCTGCCTGCGGCGCGGACGCCGACCCGGACGCGGGAGATGTCGCCACCGGTCCAGGCTGAACCCTCCAGACGCCAATCCCCGCCCTGTACGCCGTCGCCGCCCTCGGCCAGGTCGAGCCGGGCGCCCCCCAGGGTCTGGCCGCCATTGTCCCGGTAGAGGGCCTCCCGGGCCCGGGCCATATCCGACCTGGCTGTTCCTCCGTGGCCCGTGTGACCCTGTGGGGTGTGAATTTGGGCTCCAACAGGTTCGGCCAGGGCCAGCAGGGCCAGCCCCAGGAGCCCGACGCGAAGCGCGGTCACGACGCCTCCACGCCTGGCCGCACCGAGACGATCCGGAACATGCCAGCGTGCATGTGCATCATCATATGGCAGTGGAAGGCCCAGTCCCCGGGAGCGTCCGCCGTCAGGTCGAAGGTCACGATCCCGCCTGGCAGGACATTGACCGTGTGCTTGCGCGGATGACGCCCCGGCTGGCCCGTCACCACCTCGAAGAAGTGGCCGTGCAGGTGGATGGGGTGGGGCATCATGGTGTCGTTGATCAGCCGGACCCGCACCCGCTCGTCCTGTCGGAAGACCAGGGGGTCGGGCCGTTCGGACATCCGCACACCGTCGAAGGACCACATGTACCTTTCCATGTTGCCCGTCAGGTGGATGTCGAGCCGCCGGTCCGGCCGCCGGGGCTCGGGATCGACCTTCAGGGACTTCAGCTGTCGATAGGTCAGGACCCGGTGAGGTACGTGCTCAAGCCCCGTCGGACGGTCGCCCGTGCGGTCCGCGGCCGCCGGTGCCGCGCCGGTGGACCCCGGATTACGAGGTCCGTCCCCAGTCCCTCCGTGGGCGGAGTGATCCATGCCGCCGGGCCCATGGTCGGGCATGCCCATGTCGCGCATTGTCAGGAGCGGCCGCGGCCGTAGGGCTGGCGCCGGGGCGATCATCCCCGCCCGGGGTGCCAGGGTGGCCCGGGCAAGGCCCGACCGGTCGAGGGCCTCGGCCACCAGGGCGTAGGGCTGGTCCGCCGTCGGGCGGACGATGACGTCGTAGGTCTCGGCGATGGCGATCTGGAATTCGTCCGTCTCCACCGGCTCGACGTCCTGGCCGTCGGCCTGGACCACCGTCATGGGCAGGCCGGGGATCCGGAAGTTGAAGTTGGTCATGGCCGAGGCGTTGATGACCCTCAGCCGGACCCGCTCGCCGGGGCTGAAGAGCCCGGTCCAGTTGGCGTCGGTGTTGCAGCCGTTGACCAGCTGGCGCCATTCCGGGGCGGCCACGTCAGCGATGTCGGCGGGATCCATGCGCATGGCCGCCCACATCTTCCGGTCGGCGGCCGAGGGCGGGGCGCCGGACAGGAGGCCAGAGAGGGTCGGCCGGGCGGGGTTGTAATAGTCCGGCCTCTGCTTGAGCCTGCGGAAGACCTGATGCGGATGCAGCTGGCTCCAGTCGGACAGCATGAGGACATGCTCGCGATCGAAGGGGGCGGGATCCTCCCCCGCCGGGTCGACGACCAGGGGCCCGAACAGCCCCAGTGCCTCCTGCATGTTGGAATGGCCGTGGTACCAGTACGTCCCCGCCTGCCGGACCTGGAAGGCCGCCGTAAAGGTCTCGCCGGGCGGAACGCCCGTAAAGCTGATCCCCGGAACGCCGTCCATCTTCCAGGGCACGAGCAGGCCGTGCCAGTGGATCGAGGTGTCCTCGCCCAGGGTGTTGATGAGCCGCAGGCGAACGTCCTGGCCTTCCCGGAGCCGGATGAGTGGGCCCGGGAACTGTCCGTTCACGGTGACGGCCCGGGTCGGGCGCCCCGCAACCTCAACCTCGGTCCAGCCCAGGACGAGGGTAATGTCCTCGCCCGACAGGACCCCGCCCCTCGGAGCGCCGGAGGCGGTCGGCGCGGATTGCGCCCAGGCCGGGACGAGGCTCGCGGCGGTGGCCAGGAAGGTCCGCCGATCCAACGCCTGAGGCCTGCGGAATTCCATTGGCGGGCCTTTACTTGCGGCTCGCGCGGCCGCCCGACAGCGCGGCGACAGGGTCGGCGTTGGCCGCAAGGCCGGACTTCGAGCTGACAAGCACAGGGACGCCCTTTTGCACCCGGAAGGCGTCGGCGGAGAGGTAGCCGCCGGTCCCGGCTGAGCGGATGACGACGATGATCTCGTTCTTTCCGTCGCGGTTGATGTCGGCGAACTTCAGGGCCTCCAGGGTCCCGTCCCGGGCGCGCACGGCGCCGGCGACGAAGGCGTCGAAGGGATAGGACGGGTCCCCCGACTTGTAGAGGCGCAGGGCGTAGCTGCCCGTGCTGCGGGGTTCGCCCTCGCCCTCGTCGGCCACGGCGGTGACCCCAAGGGTCGCATCCGAGCCGTTCAGCACGATCCGGTTGAGGTCGCCGGAGACGGCGGGGGCGGCAAGGGCCAGGGTTGCGGCGAAGATCGTGGCCTTGAGCATTTCGGAATTCTCCTGGGGATCAGCCGGCGCGATCCGCTGCGCCATAGGTGAGGGCGACGAAGACATCTTCAAGGCTGGGGTCCTCGGTGGTGACGTCGCGGACCGAGAGCCCCGCGGCGCGTACGGCGGCAAGGACCTGCTCGACGCTGGATTCGCCGGTCCGGTAGGTCACGGCGAAGGCGCCCCCGGGACGCAGGCGGCTCTCGAAGCCGGGCAGGGACGGGGCGGCCTCGACCGGGACCTCCGGGGTCACCACCACAGCCCGGGTATCAATCCGGCCCAGGAGGTCGGAGGTCGCTTCGCAGGCCACCACCTCCCCCCGGTTGATGATGGCGATCCGGTCGCAGAGCTCCTGCGCCTCTTCCAGGTAGTGGGTGGTCAGGACGATGGTCACGCCCTTGCGGTTGAGCTCGACCACATAGCGCCAGAGCTGGCGCCGAAGCTCGACGTCGACTCCCGCGGTGGGCTCGTCCAGGATGAGGACCGGCGGATTGTGGGTCATGGCCTTGGCCACCATCAGGCGGCGCTTCATGCCGCCGGACAGCTGGCGGACATAGGCCTCGGCCTTGTCAGCCAGGCCGAGTGCAGTCAGCAGCTCCATGGAGCGGCGCTCCTTGGGGGGCACGCCGTACATGCCGGCCTGGACCTCCAGGGATTCCCGGGGCGTGAAGAAGGGGTCGGCGGCGATTTCCTGGGGTACCACGCCGATGGCCGCCCGGGCGTCCCGGGGGCGCTCATCGATGTCCCGTCCCCAGATCTTCACCGTTCCGGAGGTCTTGCGCACCAGACCGGCGAGGATGTTGATGAAGGTCGACTTTCCCGCACCGTTCGGGCCCAGCAGGCCGAAGATGGATCCTCGGGGCACCAGGAGGTCGATGCCCTTGAGGGCCTGCATCTGGGGCGTGGTCTTGGTCGCCGCATAGGTCTTGACCACGTTGCGGGCCTCGATGGCGTATTCGGGCAGGCTCATGGCGACCTCCAGGGCTTCGGCGCATTGACGACGAAAGGCGGGCTCGCATACCTAGAGCCTGCCCGGGTCGCCGCCAAGCGTCCCCGGTAAGGGAGACAGCTTCCATGGCCCGCACGACCGCACCTTCCGCACCCCCCGCCGGGCCCCAGCCCGAGATCGTCAGGGTCCACACCCACCGCGTGGCCTGCGACGGGGTCGGCGGCGCCCTGGGGCATCCCCGCGTCTTTCTCGACCTGGGCGTCGACGGGACGGTGGACTGCCCCTACTGCGACCGCCGCTTTGTCCATGACGAGGGCCACGGCGACGGAGCGCCCGGGGCCTACGAGGTCTCCGGCGGCCACTGACCGCCCAACCGAGGATCGACCGCCCCCTCGCCGCCCTCTAGGATGGCGTCCATGAGCGACACTCCCCTCCGCGTCTACCTGATCGACGGCTCCGGCTTTATCTTCCGGGCCTTCCACGCCCTGCCGCCCCTGACCCGAAAGTCCGACGGCCTGCCGATCGGCGCGGTCTCCGGCTTCTGCAACATGTTGTGGAAGCTGCTGGTGGACATGAAGGCCCAGCCCGACGCCCCGACCCACCTGGCGGTGATCTTCGACCATTCCGGGAAGACCTTCCGCAACGAGATCTATCCTGAGTACAAGGCCCACCGCCCGCCGGCCCCCGAGGACCTGGTGCCCCAGTTCCCCCTGGTGCGGGAGGCGACCCGGGCCTTTGGCGTCCACGCCCTGGAGCAGCCAGGCTTCGAGGCCGACGACCTGATCGCCGCCTATGCCCGCCTGGTCCGCGAGGCGGGCGGAGAGGTGACCATCATCTCTTCCGACAAGGACCTGATGCAACTGGTGGGCGAGCGCGTCACCATGCTCGACACCATGAAGAACCTCCGCATCGGGCCGGAACAGGTGGTCGAGAAGTTCGGCGTCCTTCCTGACAAGGTGGTGGAGGTCCAGGCCCTGTGCGGCGACCCGGTTGACAATGTCCCCGGCGCCCCGGGCATTGGGGTGAAGACCGCGGCCCTGCTGATCAACGAATACGGCGACCTGGAGACCCTGCTCGCCCGGGCCGGGGAAATTCGCCAGGACAAGCGCCGCCAGATCCTCCTGGAGTTCGCCGACCAGATCCGTCTGTCCCGCCGGCTCGTCCAGCTGGACGACCGCGCGCCCCTGCCCTCGGCCCTCGAGGAACTGGCGGTGGCCGATCCCGATCCTGACGCCCTCGCCGCCTTCCTGCAGGAGATGGAGCTCAACACCCTGGGCCGGCGGGTGGCCGGGGCGCACCTGGCGGCCAAGGCCCAGGGTCCTGCAGACCCGGCCGCCGCCGCCGAGCCTGTGGACGTGGCCGCCTACGCCTGCGTCCGGGACCTGGCGACCCTGGATGTCTGGATCGCCCGGGCGCACGCTGCTGGGGTCATCGCCTTCGACACCGAGACCGACGCCCTGGGCTCGGCCACGGCGGGGCTGGTGGGGGTCTCCCTCGCGGTGGGCCCTGGCGAGGCCTGCTACATCCCCCTGGCCCACGAGGCCGAGGCGGGCCTGGCCCTCGACGCCCCGGAAGACCTGACCCAGATCCCCCTGGCGGCGGCGCTCGACCGCCTGCGCCCCCTGCTCGAGGCCCCCTCGGTGCTGAAGGTGGCGCAGAATGCCAAGTACGATCTCGGCGTCCTGTCCCGGTACGGGATCCGCGTGGCGCCCATCGAGGACACCATGCTGATCAGCTATGTCCTGGAGGGCGGGCTCCACGGGCACGGCATGGATGAGCTGTCCCGCCTGCACCTGGGCCACAGCCCCATCCCCTTCAAGCAGGTGGCGGGGACGGGCAAGGCCCAGAAGAGCTTCCGCCACGTGGCGCTTGAGCCGGCCACCGCCTATGCCGCCGAGGATGCCGACGTGACCCTCCGGCTCTACCGGGTCCTGCGCCCGCGACTGTCCCGGGAGGGCCTCCTGACCGTTTATGAGACCCTGGAGCGTCCCCTGCCGCCGGTCCTGGCGGACATGGAGAACGCCGGGGTCCGGATTGATCCCGACTGGCTGCGCAGGCTGTCCAACGACTTTTCCCTGCGGATGGGCGAGTTCGAGGTCGAGGCGCACCGGCTGGCGGGCCACCCCTTCAACCTGGGCAGCCCCAAGCAGGTGGGCGAGGTCCTCTACGGCCAGATGGGCCTGGAATCCCGCCGGACCACCGCCACCGGCGCCCAGGGCACCGACGCCTCGGTGCTTGAGGAGCTAGCCGCCGAGGGGCACGCCCTGCCCAGGGTCCTGCTCGACTGGCGACAGCTGTCCAAGCTGAAGGGGACCTACACCGACGCCCTGGTAGCGGCCATCGCGCCGGCCACCGGACGGGTGCACACCTCCTACGCCATGGCCTCGACCACCACGGGCCGGCTGTCTTCAACGGACCCCAACCTGCAGAACATCCCCGTCCGGACGGAGGAGGGCCGCAAGATTCGCCAGGCCTTTGTGGCCGAGCCGGGCCAGGTGCTGATCAGCGCCGACTATAGCCAGATCGAGCTGAGACTCCTGGCCCACGTGGGCGATATCCCCCAGCTGAAGGCCGCCTTCGCCCAGGGCCTGGACATCCACGCCATGACCGCCTCCGAGGTCTTCGGGGTTCCCATCGAGGGCATGCCCGCCGAGATCAGCCGGCGCGCCAAGGCGATCAACTTCGGCATTGTCTATGGCATTTCCGCGTTTGGCCTCGCCGCCCAGCTGTCGATCCCGAGGGAGGAGGCGGCCGACTATATCCGCACCTATTTCGAGCGGTTCCCCGGCATCCGCGCCTACATGGACCAGGCCAAGGAGGCCGCCCGTCGGCAGGGCTATGTGACCACCTTGTTCGGGCGGCGGGTCCACATCCCCGCCGTCCAGGCCCGCAGCCAGGCCGAGCGGGCCTTTGGCGACCGGGCGGCGATCAACGCCCCCCTGCAGGGCGCCTCGGCAGACATCATCCGCCGGGCCATGATCCGCATGCCGGGCGAGCTCGCCGCCGCCCGCCTGAAGACCCGCATGCTGCTCCAGGTCCACGACGAACTGATCTTCGAGGCGCCCGAGGCCGAAGCCGCCGCAGCCTCGGAGGTCATCCGCCGGGTGATGTCGGCGGCGCCCTTGCCAGCCGTCGCGCTTAGCGTCCCCCTGGTGGTCGACGTGCGCGCCGCCGCCAACTGGGACGACGCGCACTGACGGCCAAAGGGATCAGCTCTTCGGCGCCCGATAGACCGACTTGCCGGACTTCACCGTCTCCACGACGTCGATGTCGCGGATGGTGTTGGGGTCCACCTTCAGGGGATTGCGGTCAAGGATGACCAGGTCCGCCGTCTTGCCCACTTCGAGGGAACCCTTCGAGGCCTCCTCGAAATAGGTGTAGGCGCCGTTGAGGGTGATGGCCTTCAGGGCCTGGTAGGGGGTCGCCCGCTCTTCCGGGCCCAGGACCTTGCCTGACCGGGTGACTCGGTTGACCGCCGTCCAGACCAGGAACATCGGATCCAGGGGGGTAACGATGGAGTCGGTGTGGTTGGTGGCCGGGACCCCTGCCTTGGAGGCGCTGGCCAGGGGGCTGAGATAGGCCGCCCTCTGGGGGCCTAGATTGGCCAGGTGGATGTCGCCCCAGTAATAGACATGGTTGGTGAAGAAGCTGGGCAACATGCCCAGGGCCTTGTAGCTGGCCATCTGGTCCGGCCGCATGATCTGCGAGTGGATGATCACCGTCCGGCGGTTGGGTTCGACCTTACCGAGGGTCTTCTCGGCCTGGCGGTGGGCGGCGATCATCATGTCGATCGAGGCGTCGCCATTGCTGTGAGAATAGACCTGCACGCCGTTCTTGTAGGCCAGGGTGAACAGGCGGTTCATTTCATCCTGGGGGATGTTGGGGAAGCCCCGGCAGTCCGTCTTGCAGCCGGGAACCGGCGTCAGGTAGGCCTTGGTCAGATAGGCGGTCTTGCCCTGGGGGGAGCCGTCGGTGGCCAGCTTGATCCCGGCCCACTTCAGCCCGTTCTTGAACTCGCCCCAGGCCAGCTTGCCCGTCCCCACCAGCTGGTCGGCCATGAGGTAGGCGGGCAGGGCCTCGACGTCGATCTTGAGGAGTTTCTTGTCGGCGGCCTCCTGGAGCAGGGGCATCTTGTCTGGCATGACCAGGCCTTCAGCCGCGGTGGTGTAGCCGTTGGCGGCATAGTGTTCGACCGCCCGCTTGATCAGGTCGAGATCCTGCTCGCGGGGGCGCGGTGCCTGCACCTGCGGGATGAAGGGGTGCATGGCGGTTTCCTGGAACAGGCCCTCCGGCTCCCGGGAGCCCGCCTTACGGATTATGGCGCCGCCCACAGGGTCCGCCGTCGCCGCGGTGATGCCGGCCTTCCGGATCGCCGCCGAATTGGCGACCAGCATGTGCCCGGAGGTGTGAACGAGGATCACCGGGTTGTCCGGGAAGGCGGCGTCCAGTTCCGCCGCAGTGGGATGGCGCTTCTCGGCCAGGAAGTCCTGGTCGTATCCCTGTCCCACGAGGAGGACGCCGGGGCCCGCCTTCAGGGAGTCCTTGAGCCGCTTAAGCTCGCCCACGATGTCGGCGACCGAGCTGACGCCACCGACGGGCGGCGGGTTGAGGTTGGCCTGGACCAGGCTGTCGGCATAGTTGAGGAGGTGGCTGTGGGCGTCGATGAAGCCCGGCAGCAGCACGCCGCCCTTGAGGTCGACCGTCCGGGCGCCTGGACCTGCAGCCTTGCGCGCCTCCGCCTGGGTGCCTGCGGCGACGATCTTGCCATCCTTCACCGCCAGGGCCTCGACATAGGCCGGGGCATCCCCCGCCAGGGTCAGGATATCGCCGCCAGTATAGACGGCCGCCGTCTCGTCCGACGTGCGGGGCGCACAACCTGCCGCAAGCGTCACTGCGGCCAGGACCGCGAGCCAATTTCTGTTGCGCATCTGAAATCCTCCTCCCATTTGGGCACCGCCCTATCATTAGCCTCAGGCGCAGGCTCGGCAAGCCATCGCCTCTGATGTCCGGTTTGACAGGCGCGCGTCACCGGACCATCACGGAAACACGCCAGATAGGGTCCTTTCTGCGCCCCGAACCGAGTTTGCCCATGCCCAGCTCCGCCTTCCGGCTCCGACCCGGCCTCATCTTCACCCTTGCCGCCGCCTCGGCCCTCGCCCTGGCGAACGCCGCCCCTGCCCACGAGACGGGGGCGCCCCACGGCGGGCATGAAGATGGCCGCGCCTGGTTGCCGGGCGACCAACACGTGCACTCCCAGTTCAGCGTGGACTGGAAGCCTTCGTCTGACCCCGCGAAGGCACCCGATCCCGTCGTTGGCGGAGACTCCAGTAACACCATCCCCACCAACGCCCGCATGGCCCGGAAGTTCGGCCTGTCCTGGATGGCTGCCACCGACCACGGCGGCCCCAACCACTCCCGGGTCAGCCGCGAACTGGCCTATCCGGAGGTGCTCAAGGCCCGCCGGGAAGTCCCGGAACTCACCCTCTTCTTCGGCCTCGAGCTGGACACCCCCGGCGCCGACCACTCCAGCATCATCGTGCCCAATACGCCGCAGGAGCGCGATGACCTGACGGATCTCGAGCACCGCTTCGACAAGTTCGAGGCCTGGCCAGTCGATCCTGCTCGGGACCAGGAAAGCCGGATGGTCGAGGCCCTGACCTACATGAAGGCCCTGCCGCGCCCGCCCGTTGTGATCGCCCACCATCCTTCCCGATCAGCCAAGGGCCTTGGCCAATATGGCCAGACCGCTCCGGCCGAACTCCGGGACTGGAACGATGCGGCGCCCCAGGTCGCCATCGGCATGGAGGGCGCGCCCGGGCACCAGGCGGGCGCCCTGAATCCGGATGGCTCGCCGCGGACAAGTGAAAGCCGGGGGGCCTATCGTCAGCATCCCACCTATGGCGGTTTCGACCAGATGACTGCCCGGGTCGGCGGCTTCTGGGACTCCATGCTCGGCGAGGGCCGCCGCTGGTGGATCACCGCCAGCTCGGACTCCCACCGCCACTATACCGAAGGCGGAATTGACTTCTGGCCGGGCGAGTACGCCAAGACCTATGTCCTGGCGCGGAAATCCCCCGACGATATCCTGGAGGGCCTGCGGAGCGGCCGGGTCTTCGTGACCACCGGCGATCTGGTGTCGTCCGTCGACCTGGAGGTCCGCCCCGTGGCCCGGGGCGCAACGGCCGCCGGTATTGGCGGCGAGGTCACGGTGGCCCGCGGACAGGACGTCCGCATCACCCTGCGCGTCCGCGACCCCGCCGGTGAGAACTTCGGCGGGCGCTCGCCCGAGGTGAAGCGCATCGACCTGATCCGGGGCGACCTGATAGGGGCACCGTCCAGCCGCGCGGCGGACCAAAATCCTACGGCGCGTGTGGAGCGTCGCTTCACCTCCGCCGACTGGGTTCGGGAGGGCGAGGTCATCACCCTGACGACGACCCTGCGCAACGTCCAGGCTTCGGGCTACATCCGCCTTCGGGGAACCGGCACGGGCGAGGCTGAGCCGGCCATGGACGTTCCCGGCGAGAACCCCTGGGACGACCTCTGGTTCTACGCCAACCCGGTGTTTATCAAGGTCCGCTGATGGCCCCAAACCTAGGATCCGCCCCAGAGTCCGCCCCAGAGTCCGCCCTGGAGTTCGCACTGGGGACAGTTCCGCAAAGCCTTGCTGCCTGTCGCCGCCTGGACCGGGCTGACCCTCTGTCGGCCCTGGCCCGGCGCTTCCGACTACCGGCCGGCGTCATCTACCTGGACGGAAACTCCCTGGGACCTCTCCCGCGGGCGTCGGAGGCAGCGGTCCGTCGCGCGACGGCAGAGGAGTGGGGCCGCTCCCTTGTGCGCGGCTGGAACACTGACGACTGGATCGGCCTGCCAGACCGCACCGCCGCCCGCATTTCCCCCCTGATCGGCGCCGACCCCGACGAGGTGGCCTGCGCCGACTCCGTCTCGGTCAATCTGTTCAAGCTGGCGGCCGGGGCCCTGGCCCTGAGGCCGGACCGGAAGGTCCTTCTGGGGGTCGAGGGGGACTTCCCCACCGACGGCTACATGCTGCAGGGCCTGGCGGCGATCCGGCCAGACATCCGTATACAGACCGTTTCAATGGAGGCGCTTCCTCAGGTCCTTTCGGAGGACGTGGCCCTGCTGCTCATGAGCCACGCCGACTACCGTACCGGCGCCCTGGCCGACCTGTCCGGCCTGACCCGCCAGGCCTCGGAGGCGGGGGTCCTGACCCTCTGGGACCTCAGCCACACGGCGGGCCTGGCGCCTGTCGGCCTGAATGCCGCCGGCGCGGACATGGCGGTGGGCTGCGGCTACAAGTACCTGAATGGCGGCCCGGGCGCCCCGTCCTTCGCCTTCCTGGCCCGGCGCCACCACGCAGACTTCAACAGTCCCCTGCCCGGCTGGATGGGGCACGCCCGGCCCTTCGCCTTCGAGCCCGGCTACGCGCCTGCACCCGGGGCTGCCCGGCTGATGGCAGGGACACCGCCCATCCTGTCCCTGACCGCCCTGCACGCCGCTCTGGAGGTCTTCGAGGGCCTCGATCCCGCGGCGATCCTGGCCCGGTCGCGGGCCTTGTCCAGCCTGTTCGAGCACCGGGCGGGACCGGCTCTTTCGGCCCACGGCTTCCGCCTCGTCTCCCCGGATCGACCGTTGGCGAGAGGTGGCCACCTGTCCTTCGCCCACCCTCACGCCTATCCGGTAGTGCAGGCCCTGATCGCCGCCGGGGTGATCGGCGACTTCCGCGCCCCGGACCTGATGCGGCTGGGCTTCTCGCCCCTCTTCCTGAGCCGGGCCGACGTCTGGGCGGCAGCGGAGCGTTTCACCCGGGTGATGGAGACCGGCGCCTGGCGCGATCCGGTTTTTGCCGCCAAGCAGAGGGTCACATGAGCGGGCCCCGGGACGAAGCCGGCCGCCGGCTCTACGACATCTCCCAGCCCCTGCGGCCCGACCTGCCGGTCTGGCCCGGGGATACGCCCTTCGGCCTGGAACGGACCTGGGTGCTGTCGGACGGGTGCCCGGTGAACGTCTCGCGCCTGACCCTATCGACCCATTCCGGCGCCCACGCTGACGCCCCCCTGCACTTCGATCCCGCCGGCGCGGCCATCGACGCGGTGGACCTTGTCCCCTACCTGGGGCCCGCCCAGCTGGTCTCGGTGACGCAGGGGCCCGACCGCATCGGCCCCGAAGAGGTCCTGCCGCGTCTGGCACCGGGAACCCGCCGCGTCCTGCTGCGCACCTTCGAGGCCTTTCCCCATGACGCCTGGCCGGAGCGTTTCCGCACGCCCGCCCCGGATCTGGTGGAGGCCCTCGGCAGCGCTGGCGTCCGCCTGCTGGGGATCGACGGGCCCTCCCTGGACCCCCAGGACGCCAAGGACCTGGTCAGTCACCAGGCCCTGGGCCGCTGGCGCATGGCGGTCCTTGAGGGCCTGGTCTTCGACGGAGTCCCGGACCGCGGCTACGAGCTGATCGCCCCGCCCCTGCGCCTTTCTGGCGCAGATGCTTCGCCCGTAAGGGCTGTGTTGCGCGACCTCTGAAGGCGCCCCTCGCCCTGCGCGCCGGGCGTGCTAGTTTGCCTGCGAAGCAAAAGACAAGTCGGGGAGTGACGATGAAGGGACCAGGGATTTTCCTCGCCCAGTTCGCTGGGGACGAGGCACCGTTCAACACCCTGCCGGCCATCGGGCGCTGGGTGGCGGACATGGGGTACAAGGGGGTCCAGATCCCCACCTGGGACCGTCGCCTGTTTGACCTGAAGCTCGCCGCCGAGAGCGACGCCTACTGCGACGAGGTCAAGGGCATGCTGGCCGACCTCGGCCTGGAGATCTCGGAGCTGTCCACCCACAGCCAGGGCCAGTTGGTGGCGGTCCATCCGGCCTATGACGAGATGTTCGATGGCGGGGTCCCCGCCGCCGTGCGCGGCAATCCCGCCGCCCGGCAGGCCTGGGCCGTGGACCAGGTTCTGATGGGGGCGAAGGCCTCGCGACGGCTGGGCCTACCGGCCAGCGTCACCTTCTCGGGCTCCCTGGCCTGGCCCTATCTCTATCCCTATCCCCAACGCCCCGCGGGCCTGGTGGAAGCGGCCTTCGACGAGCTGGCCCGGCGCTGGCGGCCCATTCTCGACGCCTATGAGGAGGCCGGTGTCGACCTCTGCTACGAGGTGCATCCCAGCGAGGACCTGTTCGACGGGGCGACGGTGGAGATGTTCTGGGACCGGGTGGACTACCACCCGCGGGCCTGCCTGCTCTACGACCCCAGCCACTTCGTCCTGCAGCAGCTGGACTATCTGGAATACATCGACCTCTACCATGAGCGGATCCGGATGTTCCACGTGAAGGACGCCGAGTTCCGGCCCTCGGGACGCCAGGGGGTCTATTCCGGCTACCAGCCCTGGAAGGATCGCGCCGGCCGCTTCCGCTCCCTCGGCGACGGCCAGGTCGATTTCCGCGCCATCTTCTCCAAGTTCGCCCAGTACGGCTACGAGGGCTGGGCGGTGCTGGAGTGGGAGTGCGCCCTCAAGGCGCCGGAGGACGGGGCCCGGGAGGGCGCGCCCTTCATCCGCGACCACATTATCAACGTGACCGGCAAGAGCTTCGACGACTTCGTCGCCACCGGCGTGGACGCCGCCGCCAACCGGAGGATGCTTGGCCTTGACCGCTGATCCCCGCCTCAGGCTGGGCATGGTCGGCGGCGGGGAGGGGGCCTTCATCGGCGCCGTCCACCGCATGGCCGCCCGGCTGGACGACCGCTGGACCCTGGTCGCCGGCGCCTTCAGTGCCGGTGCGGACCGGTCCCGGGACTTCGGCCGGTCCCTGGGCCTGGCCGAGGACCGCTGCTATGGCGACTGGGCCCAGATGGCCCGGGCCGAGGCCGCCCGGCCGGACCGGCTGGACGCCGTGGCCATCGTCACCCCCAACCACCTGCACTTCGCCCCGGCC